>Ga0315284_10008078_pt1 | contig 15001 bp, 13 predicted proteins | sample YL17G09_16_MG_FD_203696 | JGI IMG/M metagenome (GOLD analysis project Ga0315284, IMG submission 203696) | Sediment microbial communities from Yellowstone Lake, YNP, Wyoming, USA - YL17G09_16 | ecosystem: Environmental > Aquatic > Freshwater > Lake > Sediment | place: USA: Wyoming | collected... | reverse complement strand
CACCCACCGTTCTTAGAAAGGGCGCTTTGGCCTTGCGTCGATCCGACGACGAAATCTGCCCGAAACACTTCCTTCATTAAAATCCATCCGTCTGTCCAACTTATCTTATCCCGCCCAACCCCAGCCGCCCCTTTTCGTTCAGCATGCTGATTCAACACCGCGGCCCGCGCTGGTCGGATCCCCATAACCTTCCATCGAATCAAGTGTTACATATTCAGTATAGCACATATCCGCCGGATTTAGGCGGCTGAATTTACAATATAATGGACAGTTTCGGCTCGCAGTCACAGCCGGTCGATCGGACTCCGCACTCCCAGCACCCCCTGATCGAGCACGTGCGTGTAAATCATCGTGGTTCTGACATCACGGTGCCCCAACAACTTCTGAACCGTCCGGATGTCGTATCCGTCTTCCAGGAGATGGGTTGCAAAAGAGTGACGAAAGGTGTGGCAGGTCGCCGGCTTGGTGATCCCCGACCGGCGTACCGCCTCCTTGACGGCCCGCTGGACGACGGTCTCGTGGAGGTGGTGGCGGCGGAGTTCCCCGGTGGTCTTGTCGAGGCAGAGCCCCCGGGCGGGAAACACGTACTGCCACCCCCACTCCCGCGGCGCGTTGGGGTACTTGCGATCGAGCGCCTCGGGCATGGTGGTGGCGTACTCCGCCCAACCGTCCTCACAGTTCGTGATCCTGCGCGCCTCCCGCATCTGGGCCTCGAGGGGATGTACGACGATCTTCGGCAGGACGCTGACCCTGTCCTTATCTCCCTTCCCCGACCGAACGACGATCTGTCCGCGACCGATATCGATGTCTTTGACGCGAAGCTCGACGCACTCCATCAGACGCAGTCCCGATCCGTAGAGAAGAGACACCGCCGTCCGCCCCACTCCGGCGAGTTCGTTGAAGATCGCCTTGACTTCGTCACGCGAAAGAACGACGGGGAGCCGTTTGGGCGTCTGAGCCCGAACGATATCCGTAACGAATCCCAGCTCCCGCCCGAGGACCTGTTTGTAGAGGAAAATCAGCGCGCACAGCGCCTGATTCTGCGTCGACGCGGCGACCTTCCTCGCGACGGCGAGATGGGTGAGGTACTCCCGCACCTCGTCGGGTCCCATGAGTAACGGGTGTTTCTTGCCGTGGAAAAGGATGAATCGACGAATCCAGTTAACGTAGGATTCCTCGGTGCGATGACTAAAATGCCGTGCACGGATGGCACCGCGAACAGTGGGAAGAAGCTTAGGCTTGTGATAGACGACCCGCTGCGGATCCGAGATGGCGGAAGCCCCGCCCCTCGGTACTTTGACAAGGTATGCGACCGATCCCCGACCACCCGATGCCTTCTCCGGCATACTCTACCTCCCGGTCCATGTTCACCAAAGGGGAGTGTACGTCATCGTTCCCGGTCTGTCAACGCGCGGCCGTTCCAATGTCGGCCGTTCCAATGTCGCCCGTTCCCTCCCTCGGCCGCTCCCCCGGCCGTTCCAATGTCATGGACAAATGTCTGTGGCTGGTATATACGGAGTTTAACCGCCTTTTCCCAGAAGCGTGCCCGGGGGCAAGGAGGGCGAAAACATGATACGCTCCAGGCGCTGCACCGTCGTTCTCTTTGACATCGCGAGAACGAGCGTTCTATCCGTAATCTTGCTTCTCGGCCTCGCCGTCCTTCCCGCATCCTGCGGCGACAATTCCGAGAGCCCGCCCGCCGACGACACAACGAAGACGCTCTCGACGGTGAAGAAAGTCGACGACTACCCGCTCTACGTGATGCGCTATTACGGCGATTACGGCTTCGACACCTACTTGCGCGCCCCGGACCGCGGCGCCGCACCGTCAAAGGCAGACGAGACCATCGGGGCGTGGGGGTGCACGACGTTCGCCGCGTTGAACGCCGGGGGCGAGTACCTCCTCGGCCGCAATTTCGACTGGTACAACCACATGGCGCTTCTTCTCTACACGGACCCGCCGGACGGGTGGGCATCGGTGTCGATGGTGGACCCGAGCTACCTCGGCTTCATCCCGGACGACACGTCGGACGCGAATCTCAAACGGCTCCTCCGCGCCCCTTATTGGCCATTCGACGGGATGAACGAGCACGAACTCTCCGTCGGAATGATGGCCGTTCCCCACGCCGAGGGGGGCGACGACGATTCGAAAACGACGATCGGAAGTCTCGCCGCGATTCGCCTGATGCTCGATTATGCCAAGAATGTCGACGACGCGATTTCGTTGCTCAGCGGTTACAACATCGACTTTTCGGGTGGCCCCCCGGTCCATTATCTCGTGTCCGATGCGAACCGCCGGTCCGTGGTGATCGAGTTCATCGACAACGAGATGGTGGCGATCCCCTGCGACTCGCTCTGGCAGGTGTCGACGAACTTCATCATCACGGGGTACCCATTCGACGACTCGCCGTCGGACTGCTGGAGGTACAACACCGCGTTCAACGCCCTCGAAGAGAACAACGGAATCATCACGAGCGACGGGGCAATGGTGTTGCTGAAAGATTGTTCTCAGCCGATTACGATGTGGTCGGTCGTCTACGCCGGCAGGAGCGCAGGGATATCGGTGGCCGCGGGAAGACAGTACTCGAACGTCCACCGCTTTTCCATGGAAGAGCTGAAATCGCTCCGCTGAACGATTCGCTGCGCGCCCGGCGCCTGCGTCTTTCCGCCGATCTCCGACTGGTGACAGGCGTCACGGCTTCGGACGCGGCACTTGGCCGTTAGGCACCCTGCTTCGTTGTCCCGGCAAAACGGGACTACACCGCTTCGATCGTCGAAGGCGGTTTGGACGCGATGTTGTACGTAACGCTCACCACGCCTGGTATCTCGCGAATGATCTCGGCTGCGAGCTTCTCGAGCGTGTCGAACGGGAGCCGCGTCGGCGTCGCCTTCCGGGCATCGGTGCTGTCCCAGCACCGGACTTCGATCTGGTGACCGAAGTCGCGCTTCCCTTCGCGCATCCCCGTCACCCGGTCTTCGTGGAGAATCGCCATGTACTGAAACGCCCCCGTTGCCTTGAGGAGCCGTTCGACTACGACCGTGGCCTTCCGGACTTTCTCGATCCGCTCGGGCGTTACTTCCCCGATGACGCGAGCCGAGAGCGCGGGTCCCGGGAAAGGAATCCGCTCGAAAAGCTCCGAGGGGAGCTCGAGGGCCTTCCCCACCATGCGGACCCCATCCTTGCGGAGTTGGATGAGCGGCTCGAGGATCCGGTAGCCGAACGTCGCCTGCGGATCGATCCCGAGCTGCTCGAAAACATTGTGCTGCCGCTTGATTCCGGCGACGGTCTCGTCGACGTCGGTGAGAATCGTCCCCTGGAGAAGGTACTTCGCGCCGCTTTCTCTGACGATGCGGCCGAAGACCTGGCGGTAGAAAGTCTGCGTGATCGCCTCGCGTTTTTCCTCGGGGTCGGTGAGCCCTCGGAGTGACGCAAAAAACTCCTGCCGCGCGTCGACGACCTCCACCGGGACACCCAGCTCCCGAAAAAGATCTGCGACGTACTGGGGTTCTCCCTCCCGCATGAGGCCGTTCTCGACGAATACGGTCCGCAACCGCTTCCCCAGCGCCCGGTGTCCCAGCATGGTCACCGTCGAGGAGTCGACCCCGCCCGAAAGCGCGTTGATCGCCGTCCCGTCGCCGACGGCCCCGCGTATCTCTTCCACGCGTTCGTCGATGAATTGCTTGGTGTCCAGTTTCTTGACTGTGATCTCCTCGATCATCCGGCGACCTCCTTGTGAAGGGGCAACATGCGTTTGATCATCTGTCGAGTGGCCCGCTCGCGCGCTGACCCACTCGTCCGCGATCTCTCCCAGGGCGTGACGGCGCCGTCACTCATCCCGTGTCGCGCTCACCGGGCACCCGAACAGGTACGACGGAGTCTTGATCTGCTTGAACTGAACCGCGGTTTTCACGACCCTGACGCGGAGGTAGACGCTTTCGTTACACGGGGGAACAAAGATTTCTTGGTCTTCCTGGATTTTTGTCACGGTGACGGTGTCCGCCCCCCCCGCGCCGATCGCCCCGTCCCAGTCAGTCTCGAATCGAATGATGCCAAGCTCGGTGCTGTTACTACCGAGAAACACCACCGCGGATGGAATGGAAAGACCGGTGAGCGGGTTCGTCGAATTCGTATTGGTCAGTCTTAAAATGAGCTGGCAGAGAATCGGGTCTGGCGGGACGATCGGCTGAAGGTTGGCCGATATGTGACCCTCTATGACTTGAACGCTGAGATCGGAGATCCCGGCGGCGTCTCCTGGGTCCGAGGTGTCGTCACACGAGACCATCTCCAAAAAGGCGAGCAGGACGATCGCCGCGCCGAGTGTTCCAAAATACCGCGATACCCTCTTACACATGGTCTGCACCCCCAAACGCCCTGCGTAATAAGCCGACAGCCTGCGGACTCCCCCCGGCCCAGGCTACCGGGCCGGGGAGCATGTCTCAAGGTCGCCGCACGCGAAGAGCGCAGCGCCCGCGGCGTAACCACCAGTTCGCACTCGCCGCCGGGTCTCCCTTCGTGTGTCTAGTACTTGTAGAACCCTTGGCCGGTCTTTCTGCCAAGGCGTCCGGCCGCGACCATCTTCTTCAACAAGGGGCACGGTCTGTACTTGGAGTCTCCAAGATCCCGATGGAGCACTTCCAGGATGTTGAGACAGATGTCGAGACCGATCAGATCCGCCAGCGTCAGCGGTCCCATCGGATGCGCCATACCGAGCTTCATGACCTCGTCGATGGCCTCTGGCTTAGCCACGCCCTCCATGAGGCAATACACGGCCTCGTTGATCATCGGCATGAGGATCCGGTTGGACACGAACCCCGGGTAGTCGTTGACCTCGACCGGCGTTTTGCCGAGTTTCTTGCAGAGATCGACAACCGTCGCCGTGGTCTCGTCGCTCGTCTGGAGACCGCGGATCACCTCGACGAGCTTCATGACCGGCACCGGGTTCATGAAGTGCATCCCGATATAGCGTGAAGGGTCCTCGACGGCGGTCGCGAGAGACGTCACCGAGATCGACGACGTGTTCGTCGCGAGTATCGCGTTCTTTCCGACCAGCGGCGCCGCCTTCTTCCAGAGGTCCTTCTTGACGTTGAGGTCCTCGAACACCGCTTCGACGACGAGGTCGCAACCCTTGATCTTCCCAAGATCGGTCGCGCCCGAGATCCGGCCGAGGATCGACGTCTTCTGCTCGGCGTTGATGATTTCCTTCTTCACCAGACGATCGAGGCTCCCGGACACCGCCGAGATCCCCTTCTGGACAAAATCGTCCTTGATGTCGACAAGAGTGACGGGGAACCCCGAATGAGCAAACACCTGGGCGATGCCGTTCCCCATGGTCCCGGCGCCCAGGACAGCCACTTGTTTGACTTCCATACCGCTTCTCCTCTTCCTTGATCGTTACATCGACACGGCCATCGCCACGGCGTTTCCGCCACCGAGGCAGAGGCTCGCGAGTCCCTTCTTGGCGTTGCGCTTTTTCATCGCGTGAATGAGAGTGACCAGCAAGCGGGCGCCCGAGCACCCGATCGGGTGACCGATCGCCACGGCGCCGCCGTTCACGTTGACACGGTCGACCGGCGCCTGGATCTCCCTCACCACGGCGATCGCCTGGACGGAGAACGCCTCGTTGAGCTCGATGACGTCGAAGTCGGTGATCTTCATACCCGTTTTCTTGAGCAGATTTCCGACCGCCTTGACGGGGGCCATCATGACCCACTGCGGTTCCATCCCGCCCACGGCGTATGCGTCGATGTAGGCGAGAATCGGGAGCCCCAGCTCCTTCGCTTTCTTTTCCGAAGTGACGAGAACGGCGGCCGCTCCGTCGTTGATGGTCGATGCGTTACCCGGCGTCACGGACCCGTCCTTCTTGAACGCGGGTTTCAATTTCGCGAGCCCTTCGATCGTCGTGTCTTTTCTCGGCCCCTCGTCCTTTTCGACGATGATCGGGTCGCCCTTTCTCTGCGGCACGGCGACGGGGATAATCTCGTCCTTGAAATCGCCGCGCTCCTGCGCGGCGACGGCTTTCTGGTGGCTCCCTGCGGCGTACTTGTCCTGCTCTTCGCGCGAGATTTTATACTTGTCGGCGACGAGCTCGCCTGTGTTCCCCATGTGGAAATCGTTGTAGATGTCCCAGAGGCCGTCGTTGACCATCGAGTCGATGATCTTTCCGTGACCGAGACGGAACCCGTCGCGCGCCTCGTAGAGCAGATACGGCGCCCGGCTCATGTTCTCCATACCGCCCGCGATGATCATATCGGCGTCGCCGAGCTTGATCGCCTGCGCGGCGAGCATCACCGATTTGAGCCCCGAGCCGCAAACCTTGTTGACGGTGAACGCCGCCTTGTCGACCGGGACTCCGCCCCAAATCGCCGCCTGGCGGGCCGTGTTCTGGCCCATACCGGCCTGGATCACGTGTCCCATGATGACCTCATCGATCTGGTTGGGATCGATCTTGGTCTTCGCGATGATGTCCTTTATAACCTCCGCTCCGAGCTTGGAAGCGGGAATACTCGCCAGGCCGCCCTGAAACCTACCGACGGCCGTACGGCGCGCCGCCACGATGACGGGTCTTTCCATGACTCACTCCTTCCTAGAGCAACTGGTTGCTGATCCGTCGTCCATTTCGTCTTCTCCGACGAGCGTCCTCACACCCCCGACTAGTCGTACAAACGAAGCACCTCGCGGGCGATGATCAGACGCTGAATCTCGCTCGTGCCTTCTCCAATCTCGCAAACTTTGACGTCGCGGTACATCCGCTCGACCGGATAGTCCTTCGTGTACCCGTAGCCTCCGTGGATCTGAAGCGCCTTGTCGCACACGCGCGTGGCCATCTCGGAGGCGAAGAGCTTCGCCATCGAGCCCTCGACCATGTACGGTTTGTCCTGATCGCGTAGCCGGCTTGCGTGGTGGACCATCAAGCGCGCCGCATGGATCTCGGTCCCCATGTTCGCGAGCATGTGTTGGATCGCCTGGAACTGGGATAGCGTTTTCCCAAACTGTTTTCGAACCTTCGCGTAGCGAACCGCCTCTTCGAAGGCCCCCTGGGCGATCCCGACGGCCATGGAAGCGATGGAGATGCGCCCGCCGTGGAGGGTCTCCATAAAGGTCTTGAAGCCGGCGCCCCCTTGGCCGAGGAGGTTTTCCTTGGGCACTTCGCAGTCCTCGAGAACGATCTCTGCGGTGCACGAGGCCCGGCACCCAAGCTTGTTCTCGATGGTTCCCACCTTGAACCCGGGGAAATCGTTGTGAAGGATGAACGCGCTGATTCCCTCGGGCCCCTTCCCGGGATCGGTGATCGCGGTTACGACGAGATAACGAGCGAATCCGCCGTTGGTAACGTAAATCTTCGTCCCGGTGAGAACGTACTTGTCTCCCTTGAGGACCGCCCTTGTCTTGATCCCCGCCGCGTCGCTCCCCGCGTCCGGCTCGGTAAGACAGAACGATCCGATCGCTTCGCCGCTGGCGAGCTCGGGGAGATATCTTCTCTTCTGATCTTCGGTACCCACCTTGTATATCGGGACCATGGCGAGCGAGTTATGGGCGGCCACCCCGAGGGCGGTCGACGCGCACGCGCGGGCGAGTTCCTCGATGACGATTGCGTAACAGACGCTGTCCACCCCCGCACCGCCGTACTCGGCGGGGACGGTGAGACCCATGAACCCGACCTCGGCCATCTTTTTGAACATCTCGATCGGATACTCGGCCTTCTGATCGATATCGTGCGCGATGGGCTTGAGCTCGGTATCGGCGAACCTCCGCGCCATCTCCTTGATCATTTGCTGTTCTTCGGTGAGCTCCAGCTCTAGCATGCTCTCCTCCCTTGATCGATCGCGGTTGCCCCGTTTGCACCGGATCTTGCACGGCGACCCGGTCGCTTACCTGTTGCCTTTCTCCTCGACGAGCTTCCGGATGCACTCGACGATCCGGCGCGTGTCCGTTCCCGGACCGAAAATCTCGCCCACTCCCATTCCCTTGAGCGTGGCCACGTCCTGGTCGGGGATGATCCCGCCCCCAACGAGAGCGACGTCTCCCACACCGTTCTTGTCCATGAGTTCCCGCACCCTCTTGAAAAGCGTCATGTGCGCGCCCGAGAGAACGCTCAGAGCGATGACGTCCACGTCTTCCTGGACCGCCGCTTCGACGATCATCTCCGGGGTCTGGTGAAGCCCGGTGTAGATCACTTCCATCCCGGCGTCCCGGAGCGCGTTGGCAACGATCTTCGCCCCGCGGTCGTGGCCGTCGAGACCGGGTTTTGCGACGAGAACTCGTATGGGTCTTGTCATCGAATTTACCTGTGTAGGCGCGTTTCGCGCGGGGCGCATAGCGTCTGCGAAAAGACCCCGCGCCCCACGCGCCGGTTCATGAACGGTCTTTCTTCTCCACCCAAACCGATTTGACTATCTCTTCGGCCGCCTGGTACGGAGACAATCTCCCCGCGGCTACTTCTCTCAACACGCTGTCGATTTGTCGTTTAGTATACTCGTTTTGCCACAAGATGTCCTTCAGTTTTTCCTCGGCGAGCGCCGTCACGCGGCTCTTGAGCGCCTCTATTCGCTTCTCGTCGTGAAGTCCTTCCGCTTCGAGGAACGCGCGGTGGGATGCGACCGCCTGGGCGAGATCGCCGACGCCTTCCCCCGTTGTCCCGACCGTCGGCACGACGCGCGGGAGCCAGCCGTTCGCCCGCGAGCGAAGCGCGATGATCGACGACAATTCGTCCGCGTACTCGCGGCCGCCGGGGCGGTCGGATTTATTGACGGTGAAAACGTCTCCGATCTCCATCAGACCCGACTTGAGAGACTGTATATCGTCGCCCGCGTCGGGGGTCAAGACGACGACCGTCGTTTGCGCGGCAAAATGGATCCTATATTCGAGCTGGCCGATCCCGATCGTCTCGAGCAGGATGACGTCCCTGCCGAACGCGTCGAGCACGTCGGCGAGCTCGCTCGCCTTTTCGCTAAAGCCCGTCTCGCTCCCGCGGCTTGCGATGCTTCGTATGAAGACCCCGGGATCCCCGTGCGAGTCGACCATGCGGACGCGGTCGCCGAGGACGGCCCCACCCGAAAAGGGACTCGTCGGGTCCTCCGCGACCACCCCTACCGTGAGATTCTGGCCTCGATAATGGCGGATGAGATGGTTAACGAGCGTGCTTTTCCCCGCGCCGGCGAGTCCCGTGATCCCGATCCGGTACGCCCGGCCCGTCCGCGGAAAAAGCGCGTCGAGCACCGCCTCGGCCTCTCGTCCTCCTCGCTCGACGATCGACATCAGACGCGAAGCGGCAAGGGTCTCGCCCGCAAAAAACTTGTCGAGATACGGCTCGTGCATGTTACTCGGCGATTGTCCCGAGGTGGAGGCTCAAGTCTCCGGCCGGCGTTCACGCGGATCCCGTCGACCGGTGTGTGCCGCGAAGACAGGCCGTGAGAGAATCTGGCAAAGGGGGTTCTCCCCAAAGACACGGCAAGACGTACCGGCATGCGGCAAAAGCCGCACGCACATCAGTCGACGATAGCCCAAACGGAGTGCGCGTGTCAACGCCGTTTTTGACGACCCGACGGCGCAACTACATTAGCAAAAGGAAATTAAACGAGCGCGCCCCGCGGCGATCGCCTCCCATCGGCAACGGAACGGGCGATCAACTCACGTTAATCCACATACAACCCTTTGATCGCGCCCCATGTCTTCTGCTGAACCGGAACGAGGGGCCCGCACACGTTCGCAAGTCCCGGAGACGGCGGACACCCCGTCCCCAGCGGCGGGTTCGTCCCCGAATAGGGATTGAGCGAGTCAAACACCCGCCACTCCGTCGTGTTGTCGGGCATCCGCCCCGTCGATCGATCGTCGAGGACCTCGTGCGCGAGATACGCGTAGTGATCCGCGACGAGCGTGTCCGGCCCTTCGATCTTGTACAGAAGCACCGTGTCACCGGCGTTGTTCAGACTGAGCCCCATGACGGGGTAGCCGTTCGCGGTCTGCCACGCCTGAGAACTCGCCCCTGTTACAAGAACGACTCCGCCCGGCTCGAGCGTCCCGGTGAAACCGAAGCGCCACGAGTAGCCTCCCGAGAGATCACCCAAACGGTACGCGGCGAGATTGATCGCCGACGCGCCGGTGTTGATGACCTCGACCCATTCGTCCGTTTTGCTCCCCACGGATCCATCACCGTCCCAATCCGATGCGGGATCGGCGAGGATCTCGTTCAAGAGCAGCTGAGCGGACGCCCGGGTAACGGGAAACGCCGCGCCACACAAGAACAGGCTAAGAAGGGATAGAAAAAAGGCAACGTGTCTCATCCACATCATCCTCCTCCCCGCCCGTCCGTTGCCGATGGGTGGGCTTTCTGATCGCTCGCACTTTACCACGCTTGAGAGACGAGCGTCAAGCGTTTTTTTCCGCCGCCGCGAGGCCGCCGCCAGGCCGCGGCGCCATGCCTACGCCGAACCGGCGATCAGTGAACCACTGCCGCGTTTTAGATCGTCGATGCGGTCCCTGCAGATCTGTAAGGCCCACATAAAGAAGAACACGATCGCCCAGAGCTTGAAGAGGTCCTCCAAAGACAACCGGAGAAACGCCCGCTTCGGAGCGTAAGCATCAATAAACCACATACAAACGAACAAAACCACTGCCGTGTAGAGGAGGCGTTTGGCGCGCGGCCCCATGGTCCTCAGTTCGCCGATCCCAACGATCAGGATTACTTCCACTATCCCGAGCCCAAGGATAAAGAACGCGTCGTTCACCCCAAATCTAAGGCCCACGAGCTCGTGGATCATAAATAGCTCGTCGAGGGCGAAGTAAACGAACATCACGACCTGCGTGGCGTAAAACAACGGCGCTTTCCCCCGGCCCCTCAACCCGTCCACCAGTATGAAATTGATCAAAAAGATCACGCCGGTTGAGATCATGAGACTCAACGACAGCACGCTGTTCACAGCATAGAAGGGTCTCGGCCCGATGACGTCGCTGAAATAATTCCGCACGAAGTCCTGCGAGAACCGAGCTTCCGCGTAGATGAGAGTCGCAGTGTAAACGGTGAGAAGCGCGAAGGCCACGAGCTCGAGACGCCGCAGATCCTTCCCGCCCTTTCCCGTCATTCGTCCTGATATCTGGCCTTGATCGCTCCCCACGTTCTTTCCTTTGTTGTAGTTGTCCCGCAGCTTACCGGAAAAGCGCCGATCTGTCCGCACTGGGTGGCCCCTGGCGTGTTGCCCGGCGCGCAGGGGGAATCGGACTGAAGGTAGCAATTTCCGCTCCCATCAATCCCGCAAAACTCCGGGTCGAGCGCGAAATTCGCCCCGCCGTCGATCGAACCCGGCGGTAAGGAGTTGCCATCGGTGTTATTGAAGAAGCAACAACAGCCGATGGTGGGGACCGAGTCGTTCTTCGTCTCGATCGGGTTGCCGGCGGGGCTGTTGACGACGATGTTGTTCGCGATGGGAGGCGCGGAGTAGTTCGTGCAATAGACCGCCGCGCCGCCCCCCAAATCGGCGCTGTTCTCGTCGAACGTGTTGTACCGGATCGGTCCGGCGGAAAAGTTGTTGCAGTAGACCCCGCCGCCGAGCGCTGACTGGTTTTGTCTGAAGAGGTTGTACTCGATCGTGGGAGAGGACTGGAGAAGCGCGATCGCGCCGCCGCCTGCGCCAGCGGTATTGCCCGTAAAGGTATTCGTCGACACGAGCGGGTTCGACCCCTGATCGCAAAACAGCGCTCCACCCTCGTTCGTCGCTGTGTTTTCGGTAAATCGGTTTTCTTCGATCGAAGGAGAGGACCCCCGGCACGCGATCGCCCCACCCGAGATCGAGGCCACGTTCTGTCCGAACGCGTTCCCGGCGACCGAAAGCGACGAAAAGCCCGAGCACCAGAGCGCCCCGCCGTAGGCGGCGTCGTTGCCCTCGAAGCTATTCCCCGTCGCGACCGCCGATGAAGTGTCGCAATAGACCGCTCCGCCCCGAAAACCGGCGTGATTTCCGGAAAACACGTTGTCTTCGATCGTCGGCGAAGCGTTCACGCAGTAGATCGCGCCACCGAAGAGAGAATGCCACCCGTTGATGATACGGAGCCCGGAGATCACCGACAAGTTCGCCTCATCGCTCGTAAAGAGGAACCCCCGCCCCAGTCCTTCGCAGTCGATCGTGGTAAACGCCGCGCCACCCGAGGAATGAACGGTGACGGCTTTCCCCTTGAGGTCGATGTCCCGGTTTCCCACCCCGGTGTAGCTTCCCGAGGCGAGGAGTATATCGTCCCCCGCTTCGGCCGAGTCGATCGCCGCCTGTACGGTCGGCGCGTCTCCCGTTCCGCCGGGGTTGACTTGCCACGTCCGGGCGCGCGACTCCCTCGCGCCGGGCCCGCCGAGACAGACCCATACGAGCAAAAGAACCGCGATCCTTTTCAATGCGGTAAGTCACCTCCCAACGCGAAGCAGTGCTGTTCGGGATTATAACACGAGGCGGTGTGGTCTTGGAGCGATTTTCGCGGCGGGACTGCACGTCGCCGACGCGGCCCAACCGACGGGGAGCGACCAACGAGCCGCTAAACGAGCGGCCGCATCGGCGCGTAGTGGGCGAGAAACTTCCGCTCGCCTCCGCTGTCGAATATGACCGTGACGCGAAGATTCTCGCCGGACCCTTCGACTTTCCGGACGATCCCTCGTCCGAAATCGTTGTGGAGAATTCTCATCCCCACGGAGTAGGCGAGTTCCTCCTGCGAGTAGTCCTCGTACTCCGTTCTGGTCTCGCGGCCCCTGGAGGCCGGACCGCGCGCTCCCTTGAACGGCAAGAGAAGCTCGTCGAAGTCGTCGCCGGCTCCCGCCCCTTGCGGCAGATCGACCGCCCCTTCGACGCATTCCTCCGGCACCTCGGAGAGAAACCGCGAGGGCGTGCCGCCCTCGATCATTCCCATCCGCCGTCTCATGTTCGCATATGACAGAAAAAGTCTTTTCCTCGCGCGCGTCATCCCGACGTAGAAGAGCCTTCTCTCTTCCTCGAGTTCTTCTATCGTGTCGAGAGAGTTGTAGTGCGGCACGAGCCCGTCCTCGAGACCCGCAATGATCACGCAATCGTACTCGAGACCCTTCGCGTTGTGCAGGGTCATGAGGGTGACCTGACCCTTGACGTCGTCCAGCGCGTCTACATCGGCGACAAGCGCGATCTCTTCGAGAAAGGCGGCGAGCGACTGGTCCTCCTTGTCTTGTGTGTACACTTCCGCCGCGGCGACGATCTCGTCGACGTTTTCTACCCGCGCTTCGAAGTCGGGGTAGTTTTGCCGGAGGTAGTCCTTGTATCCCGTCTCCTCCACGATCGCCTCCACCACCTTTGGGGCCGGAGCGTTCTTCGCGATCTCCCGCAACTTCTCCACGAGGTCAAGAAATGCGCGCACGCGTTTTTTCTGAGCGGTAGCGAGAAAGTGCGACCCGCTCCCCAAGGCTTCCAGAACGGGGGTGTCGTTCGAGCGGGCGATCGACGAGATGGACACGTAGGTCGACTTGCCGAGACCGCGCGCCGGGACGTTGATGATCCGTTTGAGGCTCACGTCGTCCGATGGGTTTGCCAGAAGCTTGCAGTAGGCGAGGATATCGCGCACTTCCATCCGTTCGTAGAAACGCACGCCGCCGATGATCTGGTACGGGAGAGAACCGAGCTTGAAGACGTCTTCGAGCGCCCGGCTCTGGGCGTTTGTACGGTAGAGAACGGCGATCTCCTTTGGCGAATAGCCCTCGCCGACAAGCGACTTGACGGTATCGAGTACGTTCATCGCCTCTGTTTCTTCGTCCATGGAGACGACGAGCCCGGCTTTCTCGCCCTTCCCCAGATCCGTCCACAGGTTCTTCCCCTTGCGTCCCTTGTTGTACGCGATGACGTGGTTCGCCGCGTCGAGGATCGTCTGCGTAGACCGGTAGTTTTGCTCGAGCCGGACCACCTTTGTCCCGGGGTAGAGTTGCTCGAAATTGAGAATGTGGTCGACCCGCGCGCCCCGCCAGCTGTAGATCGACTGATCGTCGTCGCCGACGACGAAGAGATTCCCGTGGCACGACGAGAGAGCGTCGATCAGCGCCATTTGGATCGGGTTCGTGTCCTGGAACTCGTCGACGAGGACATAACGGAACCTTCGGGCGTAGTGATCCTTTACCTCCGGGTGGACGGAGAAAAGCTCGACCACCTTGGAGATGAGATCGTCGAAGTCGAGCGCATTCGCCCTTCCAAGCCCGCGCTCGTACTCGCGGTAGACGGCGGCGACTTTCTTCTCGATGTTGTCCGAAGCGCCCTGGAGGACCATGTCGGGAGTCATGAGGTCATTTTTCCACCGGCTGATCCGGTCACGGAGCGCCGACGGCGAGCCCATCAGGGTCCCCAACACAACTTGTTTCGAGAGAATATCCTTGACCAGGTCCACGCTGTCGTTGGCGTCGTAGATCGAAAACCGAGGCTTGATCCCGATGATTTTCCCGTCGGCGCGCAGAATCCTCACGCCGGTCGCGTGGAATGTCCCCATCCAAACCCGATCCGCGACCCCCGGGAGGTTCCGTTCGAGCCGCTCTCTCATCTCGCGCGCCGCCCGGTTGGTAAATGTGAACGCGAGGATCTCGTGCGGCCGCACGTGTTTTTCCACAATGAGGTAGGCGATCCGTTCGGTGAGCACGCGGGTCTTCCCGCTCCCCGCGCCCGCAATGACGAGCACGGCGCCTTCGGTCGCGCGCACTGCTTCGAGCTGTCTGTCGTTCAATGGAAAAGCCATGATACCGGTCCAATCGATCCGTAAAGACTATACGCAAACGACCGGCCGATCAACAAAGGAAAGGGTGTGCCGGGCGCACGGCCGCGGGCGGATGGCCGTGCTCGCTAACGTTCCGCGCGGGTGGGTGCCGCCCCCGGCCCGCGTTTGCGCGTGCGAGCACGGACGGGGTAATCGGCGACAGGACCCGCGCGTGAGCCGGCGGGTTGGGGGGCTCTCACGGGTCCTCCGCGGGAGCGAGCGAGGATCACCCACCGCAGGCGGGAAGCCGAGCGAAGCGGAGCGCCGG
>Ga0315284_10008077_pt1 | contig 15002 bp, 13 predicted proteins | sample YL17G09_16_MG_FD_203696 | JGI IMG/M metagenome (GOLD analysis project Ga0315284, IMG submission 203696) | Sediment microbial communities from Yellowstone Lake, YNP, Wyoming, USA - YL17G09_16 | ecosystem: Environmental > Aquatic > Freshwater > Lake > Sediment | place: USA: Wyoming | collected... | reverse complement strand
AAAGAATGCACATAAGTACTGGCAGAAGTATTTAAAGAAACTTATATTGGATGCTGATTTGCGTAAACAAATTGGTGACCAACTTTACGAGGACTTCAAAAGCGAATATAATTTGGCCGATGTAACTAAAAGACGTGCCGAGTTCTATCGTGCTGCAGTTCTAAAAACATTAGCAGTAGTTTAAAAACAAAAAAATGAAAAATATATTAATTAAAGTTTTATGTTATTTTGAATATCGTAAAATATATGCGGGAGTTAGTCAATTAATTAACAACAATCCCAGAAAAAGCATTCAGAATGATGAGCATCTTATTAATAGGTATGCTAAAATATTGTATAACTCAAAACTCATTAGTGATTATACCGAATTAAAGTTTTATAAAAAAACGGATTATTTAAGTAAATTGAAAATGAAATTCATTAAGTTGAAATATAATGCGTTTAATCTTGTAGAATTAAAAAAATCTGATAAACACGTCATTACTGATTACTTAATTGATGTTCTAATTAAATTACTCTCAAAACTCAAAGGATTTAATAAGCCATTGGAATTTGATACTGTTTCGGATAAATTAAATGGTGTTGAAAAATGGGCAATCGATGTTACCAGAGAAGAAAAGGCTGTGCCAAGGGGTAGGTCCGACTTCGAAAAACTTGTCATTAAAAAAGAAAAGGAAATTGCAAAAGATTTTTATTTTGGTATTAATCATCGTGATGACGAAGAAGATTTTGTTAAGGATATCGAAAGAATTGCCACGGCTCGTATCAGTAGAATAAAGGGAGACCAAATCCTTTTTAAAATGGACGAAACGGGAGAATTCTATAAAAATTATTCTAAAAATGATGTCAAACCCAAAAGGAAAATATTTTTTATTGAGTATTTTAAAAACCTAAGAAATAGGTTTGAATCCAAATGGAATGCTGCTAAAGAAAAACGTGCGAAAGTCGTTCTTTCTAACATGAAAAAAAGATTGGAAATCATTAAATTTAATACATTTAAGAAAAATCTGGGAAATCTTGAAGATGAACATGTTTCCGCATTATATAAAGCAGTGGATTTGAATAAACGTGTAATGAGTATTCGTTAATCATGATTAATTTTTTCAAGAGAATATATTTCTGGTTTTATATTAAGATACATTCTATCTTAATTTATATTAGTATTGCATTATACAATACTGAAATCGATATACTTAAGGCTGACCCAAATGACTTAAATGAAAAGGATAAGAAGGAAACGAGAAAGTTACATCACAATCCTTTACTCGAAAAGTTCTATGCTGGCCAGACTGATGAAAAGTACGTCAAGGATTATTATGAATTACTAAAGAAGGCAGATAAGTTCATGCGAACCGCAACACCACATAAAATGGCGGTTGCAGCCGATAAGTACGGTACTTCATATGGCATGAAGGACCAATATGGACGTAGGTATGAACACTATGGTTTCTTTGATGAAAAGCATAAGCACGCAGGTAAAACGGTTGGTGAGGTACTGGCTTTGGAGTTCGAAGAAAGACGAACCAAAGACGATGACTATGAATTGTTGTACATGTTCAATAACAAGCCAATTGAGGTCGGCCTAACAAATATCATGGATGTACTGGAAAAACCCAAAGAAGAAAATGCGGACTTTGAATATCAGGTTGTTGATGTTTTCCGGAAGTCAAAGCAATTCGAATTTCCTATTAAGGTTCATCGTGAGAATGATGATGTGGTAAATAAAATTGAACAATTAACCGAGTTCTTGCACGTGAAAAAACTTGGTTTTGAATACAGAGTATTAGAATTTTTTATCCCCTTGAAGTTCAAGACATCGGGTATCACCGAAAATTCGGAGATATTCAATGAATTGGTTGACATGAAAGAAATATATCTGAGGGATAATTATGGCCAATTGATGGGATTTGGAATTATTAAATTCAGAAAGAGAATAATACATAACGATACTCATGAAGTATGGAAATTCGAAGGAATTGAAATGGAAAACATGGGTTTACATTAAATTTAAATAGTATGGCACTATCACCATTTTTAGAAAACTTGAAAAAATCTGTGGATACCGGAGATTTTAACTCCGAAGCAGCGAAAAAAATTATTGAGGTAGATAAACTTGCGGACGAAAGGAAAAGTACCAGAGCACTTGATTTTGCATTTGATGCAGCAATTAAAGAGGGTGCGATTAAAAGCGTTACTGAGGAAGAAGCAGCAGCACTTAATGTTGATTATGAAAAAAAGATGCTCGAAATTAAAGAGAAGGACGCTGAGAACAAGAGAATTGCTGACCTTATTGATGCTGCAGAAAAGCAAACCGCAACACTTATCGAGATAGAGGATATGGTTCAATTGAGCATTAATGACATGATGGGATTTATTGTTGATTTAGAAACCAATTTTTCTAAGGAAATTCAAGAAAATAATCCTATCTTTACGGACTTAACACAACAAATTGCAAAAATTAAATCGAAGTATAGTAGTATTAACAATTAAAAACAATTATTTATGGCAAAATTTTTAGAAGCATCCCCCGAAGTAGAAAAATTATTTGACGAAATCAGGGAAAAAACAACAATTCCTCAATGGGTTGAGTTTAAGGTTCTTTGTAACAACAAACAAAAGAAAGAGCCTGTTATACTCAGAAAATCAAATGACCTTACTGAAACTCTCAGTGATGGAATAAACTTTGCGGTAATTATTAATGAGGAAGTTTTCTGTGAATTACCGGAAGACATGCAGAGAATTGCAATTGATGAGTGTCTTGCTGGTGTTGGTGTTAGCGACAGTGATGCGCTATCAGTAGAAAAGACGGATTTCAATACCCATACAGGTGTGTTACAGAAGTACGGTGATACTCCAATTATCCGGTTACATGAGTCAATCAAAAGTCTTTATGATGCCAAAAAGCAGAAGGAAGATGAAGAAAAGGCAGCGAAGAAAGGTAAACGTGGTAGAAAAAAAGGTATTTCGCAATAATTCCGACAGAGTTCAGACAAGTCCCGACAACAAAATTGTCGGGATTTTTTTATTTATAAGTATTTATAGAAAAATCTTTAATAATGATTAGTTATAATATCAAATTTCCTATTAACGACAATTTAAGTACGAATACTTATTTTCAAATGACTCAGGTGACTAAAGAGGCGTTTAGTTCTGACTTATTACTATTGTTGCTCACACAAAAGGGTGAAAGATATTATGAACCAGATTACGGTACGAATTTAATAAAATTTATTTTCGAACCAAATGATAGTTTAACCGCAACAGATGTTGAGCAAGAAATTAGAGAAACTGTATCAACATATATTCCGGCATTAAAGATAACAAATATTGCATTTAATTGGAACATAGATGACCAAGGTGCTAAAATTTCTGATAATCAATTAAACGTTAATATTAAATTTACTTATACAGAAGATGCTTTTACAGAAAGTGGTCAATTAGATTTGAATTTTTAAGACATAAAATATGGCAACAAATACAACAACAAATGTAATACAATACGGAAGTAGGACTTTCGGAGAAATAAGAACGGACTTACTTGCTTATATAAGACAAGCATATCCGGAAGTACTTTCAGATTTCACCGATTCAAGTGTTGGTGCGATGCTTATTGACCTCAATGCTGGTGTTGGCAACAACTTAGCAATTAATACCGATAGAGCATTTCAGGAAACACAATTAGAGTATGCGCAACAAAGGTCATCTTTGCTGAACATAGCAAAGAACATGGGATTCAATATTCCCGCACGTAGGCCATCGGTTACGGTTATTGACTTCTCTGTAACAGTTCCTGTACTTGGTGATAGGCCAGATGCTTCATACTATCCGGTACTTGCTCCAGGCGCACAGGTTCTTGGTGGTGGTAAGGTATTTGAAACTCAAGATACGATTGATTGGGCCTCACCAGTAAGCAATTTAGGCGACCCAAATCGTTCAATTATTCCATTTTTGGATTCAAACGGTATTGTTGTTAGTTATCAGGTCACAAAAAGAGAAGTAGTTATTAATGGTTCTACGAGTGTGTATAAAAGAATCATAAACTCTAATGATATCGTACCTTTCCTCCAAATAACGCTTCCAGACCCAGATGTAATTGAAATAGATAGTATTATTCTATTAGAGGGTACAAATTATACTGCGAATCCACCTTTATCGGATTTTTATACAAGCGAAAATAAATATTATGAGGTCGATTATCTTGCGCAACAAAAGATATTTACAAATAGTGTTAGTGGTTTAGTTAGTGCGACAAATACTTTTGGCATTAGAGCAGGCCGTTGGATGGATGTTACGAAGAAATTCTTGAAAGAATTCACACCCAATGGATTTTGCGTATTGACTTTTGGTTCGGGAGATGCCGATGCGGATGCGTTTAAAAATGGTTTTATTAAAGAAGGTGTAAGCAATGCTGCGTTTCTCGATAATTTCTTAAATAACACAGCTTTAGGCGAGAAATTAAAAGCAAATTATACGTTATTTGTAAGATATAGAACAGGTGGTGGCTCAAATTCAAATCTTGGTGCAAACGTATTAACACAACTTGGTGCATATGCTCTCAGGGTAGTTGGTTCACGTCAGGATTTCAATCAGAGTGTACAAAGAAGTTTGAAAGCAACCAATCCTATTCCCGCAATTGGCGGTAACGATGGATTAAGCACAGAGCAAATAAGACAGTTAATCAAATATAATTTCTCAAGTCAAATGAGAGATGTTACTCTTACTGATTATTTGTTACAAGTATATAAGATGCCGGGAAGATACGGGTCGCCATTCAGAGCAAACGCATTCAAAGAAAATAATAAAGTTGTTTTATCTATTCTTGGTATTGGTTCTGATGGTAAACTTTCAAATACAAGCAATACGTTATTAAAAGAAAATATTAGCGAATATCTGACTGAGTTTCGCATGATAAATGATTATATTGAAATAAATGATGGTAAGATATTTAATTTGGCCTTTGATATTGATGTTTATGTTGAAAACATTGCGGATAATCAGATAGCCAATAGTATAATCAACATTGTTAGGAATTATTTTAATGTTAATAATTATGAAATGAACGAGGATATTTTTCTTGCACCACTACAAACCCAAATATCGAAAGCCAATGGCGTTATAAATGTTATAAGCATTAAGGTATATAATAAGGTCGGTGGCCAATATTCTAATAACGTTATTTCTCAGACAATAACAAATACTTCGACTGGTGAGATTCAGATTATTAATAATACTATTTATTCGGCAGAAAATTCGATGTTTGAAATAAAATATCCTGAGAAGGACATAAAAGTTTATTTGAGAAAGAGTGTATCATAATGGAATACATAAAGAAAACAATAGAAAGGGTTCTGACAACCGGAACAACTGTTAGTTGTACTGGTAATTGCAGGGTTATAATTCCGGATGCAAACCCCAATTTGTTTTATTATTTTAAAATCAATTTAATTGCAGAATCACCAGACATAGGTTTTTTTGATGCATATATGCCACCGAGCATTCCGGATATTACTGAAATAACGGTTCAGGAACAAGCGGTTGCGGAAGGATTTTATTTTGTTGATAACGATGAGTTGGTTTTTGCTGATTATAACGATGATTTATTTGAACAATAAAAATTTTTAACATGAATAAAAAACTATTTGAATTAGATGAAGGCACACCAGATGGCTCAATGAAGTTCGCTTATGGAAAGGCTGGTGAGGCTGCTAAAAATATAACATTAGATAATCTCAAGGATTTAATTGTACCCACTGCAACCATATTAAAGACAATGGTGAAAGAAATTGGCGTTTGGGATATGAATACTAATGCGTTTACACTGAATCCCATTCAATTATATTCTGGGTCATCAGGCTTTGTTGCACTACCATTACCCGTTGGAAAAATAAGAAGCGTTAGTGCATTAATAATAAGCGATAACGGGAAAACTGTAACCGATTTACTTGCTGATGAAGAGGGAACGGCACCGGGAATGTTAGCGATAAATGTAACATACCATCCTGCTGGTGGATTTGTTATTTTCCCATATACGGGAGTTATGTTAGCGAGACGAACTGGTGGCCTTTTTGATAATGCAAGTTATAGTACGGCAACTAATCGTGGTTGGATAACTGTAGAATATACGGATTAATTATGGGAACAATTGGTTTTGATTATATTATCGTTAATCAGTCTAACATCGGGGTGTTTAAATCGCTATTAAGTGGTGGAACTACCTTAGAAGATAGCGGGTTACCTATGGGGTATTCCGATGGTGATGTTAGCGGTACTACCGAAATACCGTCAACATCAGTTATTATAAATGGAACATCACCAAGCCGACTTTCAGAATTGAGAAAATATACAATAACAATTGTGTTTGCGGACCAATATATTGGGGGCGGTAATTATAGTAGTGATGGTGTTGATTATAACTTTTCAAATGAAAATGAATCTATTATTTATTATATTGGCGGTATTCAGTATATTGATATAATAGTTGATGGGATTACAGTTGGTACAACATTTACATTCACTGGCCAAGGGTATAATAGTCCTAATTTTATTAACAGGCCGATTTATAAAAATCCAAATAAAGAAAACATTATCAGCAATCCAAAAATATATGATGATGTATTTATAATCAGACAAGAATTATCTGCATTTGATAAGAATTATAGACTTGAATACATGAAAAGTCTTATTGATTTAGAAACTTATGCTGGCGGTAATTTCTTTAACATTAATAATAATACATAAAGTATGGCAATTGGAACATATGGCATAGTAAGACCCTCAGACGTTAATATTTCAGATATTAGTGTATATTATAATTATACTCCGAGTAGGGATGTAGTTAACAATATAATTTATCCCTTGAATTCATTGGAAGTTCTTTCATATAACTATCTTCCGGACACCGAACAAATAAGTGGAAATGAAAATCTTTTAGAGGGACTTTATAATCTCAGATTACCAGCTTCCACATTTAATCAATTGGGTATTTATACGATTTATATTAAGCCAACAACATATACGACTGTGATTATTGATTGTAGTGTATTATCGTCATTACCAAGCATTAAGGGAATTGTTTTGGATATAAACACATTACCGACAAACTTGAGAGTAAATAATGCATTGCAAGGATATAGAGTAGAATACATCAATACTAATGGAAGTAAATTAAGAAACACGGTAAGATACGTAGCGACCTCAAATAAGGTTGTTCCGGTAAGTGAAAACGTTGGAAATACTTCACAAAAGGCCATCAGATATCGTTTCGATGATGCTGGTTCATTATTATTCTTGCAATTAACACCGAGTAGTTCATCAGACGTAAAGCCAAACGTATTGCCATTCATAGGAAATCCTGGCCAGACAATATTATTATCAAACACATTTTTCTCACCATTGGTGATTGAAATAGATATGGTTCAAAACACAATTGATACGCTTTCAAATATTCTTGCTGGTAATCAGGTTAAGGACGTACAGAACGGAATATTAACGTATTACGATGAAAATAATGTTATTACAAATCAATTTAACTTATTTGAGATAAAAGATAATGTAACTGATGTTCCATTATATGAAGTAAAAGAAAAGAGAACAAACATCGATGAAACACAAAACTTCAATGATGTTGTAAGCGATGTTCAATAATTAGAAACAAAATACATGTAGAAAAATCCCAATCTAAACCATTGGGATTTTTTATATTATCGTATTTATAGTAAAATGTAAAGATTGTGGCAAAAGTAAAAGTAGTTAATACAAATCTCGACCAAAATTTAAACGGTACAAATTTCAATAATACGGCTTCCGAAACAATATTTCAATTCGGTAGCTTTGCTGTTACATCTAATTTCCAGGGTAGAAAGTATATTGACTACACCAATACTTTAAGTTCCTTTGTTCGTCCGGTTACATTAGAAACAATGGGCGTGAATGAAGTACAATCAACAATATTTAATGAATACAATACGAATGCCGTATTAAATCTCAATAAATCCAATTTAAATACATATGTTAAATTCGGTAGTACTTATGAGTTTTTAAGAATTGCTGTTCAGGAAATTATTTTGGGGTATCCCGGAAGTTTATTTGCGAATTCAAATTTATCAAGGGGCGGTAATATAACTATTAGTAATTTTACCTATAATCCATTAGATAATACAGCGATATTTGAAATACCTTCACAATACATAGAGAATCCGTTTAGTTTGGTGTTCAACATGGGTAATACGAGTGTGCCCGATAATATGGCCATAAAAAACCTTAATTTATCATACGATAAGTACGTGGTTTGGTCAAAATATGCGCCCAGCAATTCATATCCGGTTATTGGTTTTACTGGTGATACTGATGGTATTCCATATGTTGTGGTTAAGACTTTTGGCAATCCATTTGCATTTAATAGCGGAGTTACTGCAACAGGTAACGGTTATTTCGATTTTCACGTTAAACCAAATAATATAATTTTTGAGGAATACAGAGCATTATTAACAAATTATGAACAATATATTGTCTCACAAAGAGTAACTGGTTCTACAAGTGGATTTAAATTCATGCTTAATGAACCAACGCTACTTGATGATGGCAATATCACCTATTCTAATGCAACAATGTTTTGGCCAACAACGGATGATTATAATATTAACATCACTGGCTCGCAATATCAGAACTTCTTGAATTCCTTGCTAACAATTGGTGGTAAATATGATAGCATTAAAACCGATTTAATTGCGAGATTCTTAACACCAGTATCATTAAAAACATACGATATTACCGAAGAGCATAAAATGACTAAATTATTAAGAGTCTATGGCTGGGAATTTGACCAGCTAAAGAAATTTATAGATTCTTTAGTTAATATCAACACAGTTACCTATAATAAAGTAAACAACATACCGGACCAATTGGTGAGCAATTTAGCCAGAACATTTGGCTGGAATTATTTTACGTTGGTTAATGAAGCTGAATTAGTTAATAGTTTCTTAACATTTAATGAAACTGAAAGAAGTTTAGATGTTGATTTACTTCCTGCTGAAGTTAATATTGAACTTTGGAGAAGAATATTAATGAATACAAATTATTTTTGGAAGTCTAAAGGCACAAGAGAAGCAATTAAAGCAATGTTCTTATTAATTGGTATTCCAGAGCCATTCATTAATATCACCGAATACGTATATACTGTTAACGGAAAAATAGACCCAAGAGAAGCAACACTACTTGCTACCGATTATCCCTCGAATACTTTGCCGTATGATACTGAAGGGTATCCACAAGCACCATTGGAAACCAATAGTTTTTATTTCCAAATTGCTGGTGATAGTGACAGTGGCCAAGAATATATGAATGTATTTCGTACAGCGGGATTTGATTTAGGTTTAACCGTTGATAATAAGAAATCATGGATTCAAACTGGTTCAACAACAAGAGTTCATTATAGTACACCACAATACAACCAGCAAGACAGTAAATTGGTTTTGAACACAAAGGAAGTTGATATTGCACTCGATACGGCCAGAGGTATTGAATATGATGTTTATCGTTATATAAAAGATGTGGATTTCCCCGCTAACTCAAGTGGATATACATTGCCATATACCTATGTAAACCTCTCATTAGCCGTTGGTCCAAGTCAAAATACATTTACATTACCATCTGAATTCGATAAAGCACAGGGTGATTTAGAGGTTCGTTTTAACGGTATCTTATTGAATGCGCCTAAAGAATTTAGCGGAACAACTACGGGTAGCACATATACCGAATTAGTACAAGCCGATTATAGTGCCACGACCAATAGTTTTACAATATTAAATGGTAATTATGCCATAAATTCGGGAAATAGAAGAGATGTAATTGAAGCGACTTATATCTATAGTGGTGCAACAGCCAAACCAATTAGTGGCGTTACCGTAAAATATACTGTAACAAGGGTAAAACCAAATTTACCGTATACAAATCTTCAATTGCCGGGAGTTCCAAGTGGTGATGTACAGGTAACGATTAATGGTATTGCTTTAACAAAAGGAACGCCACAATTCATTGCTGATTATATTCTTGACCCTAATAATCCAAGCCAGATTGTTATTCAGAATCCGGAGGTTATTTCATATATGGTTACTAATCCATATGTGCAGGTAGCATATGTTACTGTTATTGGTAGTACGAGCATTGCAGCAAGAAGCGAGATTGTTAGGGTTGATAGTTTTAATACCAGCAAGATTTATTTTAATCAATCTGCAAATAAATATGTTTATAGATTAAATTATAAGATAAAGAATGCCAGTGAAGTTAAAATTTTAGTTGATGGTATTGCATTAGAACCCGGAACTGATTATAGTGTTAATGTTAATAATCTATATGAAATATTTTTGCCGAGAGGATTAAGATACGGAAGTATTATTAGTGCGTATTACATTATTGCGGGTAGCGATTATTTTGACCCAATTATTGCTAATAGTTATGGCCTTGGCGATATCAGCAACATGTCATTTCTTGAGTTTATTGAATTCATACAGAGAAGATTAATTAATGCTACAAATAGAAAAACAATCACGGATTTTAAGGGTGGCTGGTATCCAACACTATTGAGTGTTTATATCCAATATCTTGAAAGAGGCAGATTACCTGCGAGTAATCCGTTGCATTCAAATGGCTATACTTTTGAAAACTTATATCCATTCTTGAGTAAATATAATGCATTCTTCCAGAAGTTCGTGGACCAATTACTCTCCGCAACAATCATTCAAAGAAAGGGTGGATTGCTGGTTAGAAACACCGTCTTTACCAGACAAAAATATGCTTATAAGAGAGGTGTATACATGGGACACATAGCCAGTATGTCTCCAAATAATGCAACAATATTTAGTTTTGATAACCAATTACAGTACTTTGGTGACGATGGGAGTACCTTTTTGAAACGACCATTAGGCCAAGAAGCTGAATGGAACGATGATTTTGTTTGTGTTGGCGACCTATGTGAGAATTTCATGGTAACGAATGTGCTTATAACATATCCTCTCACAACTACCACAACAACAGCATTCCCATATACATCAGTAATGTCACTCAGTGAATTAACATCAGTATCGAATTCAATCAACGCTGGACCGCAGGTTGGTCGTTATGGAAATACTGTACAAGAAGTATCATTCTCACCGTCAATTCTTCCGGGTTATCAAGTTAACGCTAATTTTAGTTTCTTAAGTAAATTATATATTACTGGTAGTAGTGCTAATCAAACCATTGATACGATAACCATTACTAAGAATGGCAGTCAGGTTTATTATCAGACGAATCAGAGTGTAATTTCGGGCAATACCGATATAACTAATCCAGATGCAAATGTTTCGATTGGTAATGGTGATGTTATTCTAATTACCTTAGAAACAACGGTATTTAGGTCATTAGCTGTTTCAGTACCACCAAATAGAGCATACGCATCAATAACGATAACACCATCAGTAACAAGCGTTACACCGAATGGAAGCATTACAACCATTATACCATCAGTAATAGTACAAGATGAAATAACACCATAATTATGAAAATACTAATTGCGTTACCCGATAATAACTATTTTTTATGGCAAATGCTTGTTCAGATAAACAATTTTAAAAAATTTGGACTTGATGGTGATGTTATTTACATTCTCGGAAAAAGTTCAATGCAGAAAAGTTCGGTATTAACGGACATAATAAAAAAGAGTAATTCGGAATGTAATTTTTATGTGTTCAGCGATGAAAGACAGAATCCACAATATTCTTCATCATTAAGGCCACATATATTGGCTAAATTCTTTGAAACATATCCTGACATGGAAAAAGAAACGTTTTTTTATATTGACCCAGATGTTATTTTTACAAAAAAACCAAAGTTATCTGAATTTGAAAAAGATAAAACTTGGTATTTAAGTGATACACGTTCATACATTAATACTCAATATATTAAGAGCAAGGGAGAACAACTATTTAATGAAATGTGTAATATAGTGGGCATTGACCCAAAAATGGTCGAAGATAATGATGATAATGCTGGTGGGGCACAATATGTTATGAAAGGTGTTAATGCTGATTTTTGGAAAAAAGTAGAAAAAGATAGTGAGGCATTATTTATACACATGGTAGATACATCGCATAAATATAATCCGGAACACCCAATACAAGCATGGACTGCTGACATGTGGGCGGTATTATGGAATGCATGGTATTTCGGCCACGAAGCCAAGATTTCAAAAAAATTAGATTTTTGTTGGGCAACAGATGTTGCGGAGAGATGGAAAAAAACCAGTCTTTATCATAATGCTGGTGCTGTTATAAATAATGGTGTTTATTTTCTAAAAACACAACATCAAATATCACCATTCCATAAAGAATTAAAGTGTAGTGATGAATATTGTTCATATAACTACGTAAAGGAAATAAAAGAAACTGAAAAGAATTTTCAAAACATATTATTTTAAAAATGGCAAACGCAAGAAAATATAATTTGGTAATGAATAGTGTTATTTCATGTGGACTTGGAAGTTACACGGGAAGTACGGCTACATGTAGTTTATTAAATTCATTTTTAATGATATATGATACAGTACCCCAAACCTCATATTCATATCCACAACTTACGACAGAACAATTACAAACATTATCAACACTTGATTACGATAAAAGAGTAATTGATTTTCTTGATTATATTAATATCGAAAGCGGTATTGCTAAAGAAATTCTATTTAGTGGTGCAACAACAGATGAACCAGTATGTAGTGGTTATCATTGTTTTTTGAATCAAAATTTCTTAGTATATAAATTCTTGGATGGTATAAGAGTTGTAAATGTTGGGTCAGCGAATGGTGTTATTCAGTATAGGGTGACGGGTGTATTCGGTAGCATATATGATTCTGGCTGGCAAAATAATGGAACGTTTTTGGGTTTAGACTCGAATGGAATGTATGATGTGGTAATTCGTGATTATATTACCGATGATGATTTTGTGATTTGTGAATATTCGAAAATAATTTCCATGCAAACACTAATACCAAGTACAACCATTACTTTAGCACCAAAAGTCATTAGTTTATACCAAATTACTGCTGGTAGTAGTGGTCCTGCTGTATATAAAACAGGATGTATTAAAATTAATCCAAGTGCATTATCGGCAGGCCAAAAGGTTCAGGTTACTTATACGGCAAATGTTACGCTTGCAGGTGCAGGTGCATCGTGCGTTCAATTCACTTGTAAACCAAACGGTAGTGGTAGTTTTGTAAATTATGATTGTATAACGAATTCAGAAATTTCTCCACAAACCAATTCATTCACATTATGTTGCGGTGATACGATTTGTTATAATTTGGTTGCGGTAGCAGGCACATATGGTTCAAACGCTAATGCGAATTTCTGTCTTACTGGTGTTAATGGATTGGGTACAACAATACCGAGCATCGACATAACTAAGTGTTCAAGTAGTGTTAGTTCTTCTCAATCAGCATTAGGGGTTACGGTAACACTTAACAGAGCAAGCGGTTTTTCACCAGCACCGCCAGTTTGTATTATAACAGGTACAATTGGATTCACACCAGCAATACCTGCGGGTCAATGTGTGACGGTTGGATTATCAGCATTAACAACCTCAATTGGAGGCAATTCTAATTTCTATTTATATTGCAAGCCAAGTGGTGGTGGTTCATATTTATGCGTTTGTAGTACTAATAATACTCAGCTTCAGCCACAATTGCCAACCGTGATTGCAAGGAATGGTGATGCTTTATGCTATTGTTCAACGCTTACTGCTCCAACTCCTGGAACTAATGCCTGTGGAAGAATTGGTATAATTAATCTAACATCTTCATCGGGGGTTAGTCCTATTATGGGTAGTCCTGTTTCTGATAGTGTATCAAAGGTAGTACCAGCAACACCAATTACACTTGCGGTTTGTAGGATAACAAGTATTGGAACATCTTGTGGAACTGGATTTATTAATCTTAGTCCGGCATTATCATCAGGACAATGTGTGGCAGCATGTTATCAAATAAATCAAACAGCATTGGGTGTATTAATTGGTATGAGTCAACTTAATATCTACTGTAAACCAAATGGTGGTGGTTCTTATTTACTTGCATGTACTTTTTCAACATCATCAGCATTGCATTGTTCAACACCACATGGTATTCTTACAATAAGATATGGCGATATGATTTGTTATAATAATAGAACCCAAGGTTCTGCTGGTTCATGTAGTGACATCTGTATTCAGAGCATAACTGGTAGCGCAACTCTTGCTCCAAGCATTTGTTCGACAAAATGCAGAGACAAAGTATATGTTTAAAATAAAATTAATTGTATTTATGGTAAAGAATAATTAAATGGCATTCATCGATAAAAAAGACCCCGTTGTTTTAAATATTAAATTAACCTCTAAGGGTAGAGAGTTATTATCCGAAGGCAATTTGAACTTCGAATATTATGCTATTGGTGATAGCGAAATGGATTATGAATTTAACGCCAAAGCCAAATTATTTAATCCAAATTATTCGCCATTCTATTCATATGTATTAAGGCCAGCAGATAAAAATCCGAGTTTATTGTCATTTATTTCCCGAAATTTATCTGGCGACCCATACAATCTAATTAGTAACGTTCCATCAACACCGACAATCATTCAAAACACTGCACCGCCATTGGGTTTCTTCACAATAGCAAGTGGTTCAACTACATTTATTACTGATAGTGACCACGTTAAACAGCCGGATGCGATGGTTAAAATAAGCGGGGTTACTGGTGGAACACGATTAAGATTATATAAAGCACCTACTTATATTGCTAATGTAAATGAACCATCAAATGGCGATTTATTGTTGGTTAAATGGACAAATCCTTTAGGCGTTAGTACAACAGGATATACGGTTAATGCAAACTATCCAACGCCTTATTTAATTTATAAAATAGTTGACACTCAGGGTACACTTGCTGCGAACACATTAATTGTTAAGGTGGATAGGCAATTACCTGATTTTAGTGATA
>Ga0315284_10008076_pt1 | contig 15002 bp, 12 predicted proteins | sample YL17G09_16_MG_FD_203696 | JGI IMG/M metagenome (GOLD analysis project Ga0315284, IMG submission 203696) | Sediment microbial communities from Yellowstone Lake, YNP, Wyoming, USA - YL17G09_16 | ecosystem: Environmental > Aquatic > Freshwater > Lake > Sediment | place: USA: Wyoming | collected... | reverse complement strand
CCATTTTTTGATACTTTTTAGCAAGCAAATTGCCGCATCATCCTTGCCTTTAAACACTAAAAGTATTAGAATAAATAAAGTTATAATCATTACCCACCTGTTTAAATTCAAAATACCCTACCGAAGTGTCTGACTAATTAATAAAATTAACTGTTATAAATAATTTCAATACATATTCTTACTCTATTATTTTTTTATATTTACAATTTTTTATTATGCTTAACTTTAAACTCAAAAATTTAAAAATTTAAAACTACAAGAAAAAAGAAGGATTTTTAAAAAATTTATAGAATAATAAAATATATAACTTTTAAAGATATTAATTTAAAAAGTATTAACCAATTAGGAGAATATCTAAAATGCAATCACAATCCCAATCCCAAGATTTAACTTTTATTACCAATGAAAAAAATCAAAATCTTGCGGATAGGTTTAAAACACTGATTAAAGATACCCAATTTTTTGATGTATTAGTAGGGTATTTTTATACCAGCGGTTTTTACGAACTTTATAAATCTCTTGAAAAAACAGAAAAGATTAGAATTCTTGTTGGCATAAATACCAACGTCTCTAATCTCCCCACCCCCACCTTAAACGAAAACCCAATTAATTCTCCTTCACAACAATCTCTGCAATTTTCCCACTCAGAAGCAAAACAGCAATTTTCTAAAGAAGTCACTTGCGAAATGGAAAATTCTCCAGATAACCAAGAAGTAGAAGAAGGAGTTCATATCTTTTTAGAATGGCTGAAAAGTGGAAAATTAGAAATTAAAGCATATCCGTCTGCAAATGTCCACGCCAAGCTTTATATTATGACTTTTGTAGAAGGTGATCGCGATATAGGCAGAGTGATCACCGGTTCCAGTAATTTTACCAAAGCTGGTCTTCTAGATAATTTTGAATTTAATGTAGAGCTAAAGAATAGAACTGACTACGAATTTGCCCTAAATAAATTTAATGAATTATGGGAAGATGCTGTTGATTTAAAAGATAAATATCAAGAAACTATTCAGACCAAAACCTGGTTAAACAATAATATTACTCCCTATGAACTTTACTTGAAATTTTTATACGAATATTTTCAAGAAGACCTTAAACAAACCAAAGAAATTTTTTACAAATATGTTCCAAAGGATTTTATGAAGCTTGAATATCAGGAACAGGCAGTTTTAAATGCCAAAAGAATCCTTCAAGAATATGGTGGTGTTTTTATCTCTGATGTAGTAGGTCTTGGCAAAACCTACATCTCTGCCCTCTTAGCTCAGCAATTAGATGGTCGCCACTTAATTATTGCTCCCCCTATGCTATTAGATAAAGAAAGTCCTAGTTCTTGGCCTAGTATTTTTTCTGGTTTTAAAGAACAGGCAGATTTTGAATCATTAGGAAAATTAGACAAATTACTCAAACGAGGTACTGATAAATATAAAAATATCTTTATTGATGAAGCGCACCGTTTTCGAAACGAAACAAACGTTACTTATGAAATGCTCGCTCGTATTTGTCGAGGTAAAAGAGTAATTTTAGTAACTGCTACCCCTTATAATAATTATCCTAAAGATATCTTAAGCCAAATAAAATTATTTCAAAACTCTAAAAAAAGCAATATCCCAAATTTACCTAATTTAGAAAGATTTTTCTCTCAGTTAGAAAAGAGATTAAAAAAATTAGACCGCCAAAGAGATTATCCGGAGTATATTAGAATTGTAAAAGAAAATTCCCGAGAGATTAGGGAAAAAGTTTTAAAATATCTGATGGTGCGGCGAACTAGGACCGAAGTAATTAAATATTTTAGTCGAGAATTAGAAAAACAAAAATTAAAATTTCCTGAAATTGAAAATCCAGAAGCAGTATTTTATCAATTAAATGATCAAGAGGATAAAATTTTTAGTAAGACTATCGAAATGATTGCCCTCGATTTTAATTATAGCCGTTATACTCCACTTCTTTATTATCGTGGAGAAATTACTCAACCGGAAGAATTGGCTCAAAATAATATGAGAAAATTTATGAAAATTCTATTAATTAAGAGATTAGAGAGCAGTTTTTATGCTTTCAGACAAAGTATAAATCGTTTTATTCACTCTTATAAAGAGTTTATAAAAGAATTTGATAGGGGAAATGTATACGTTAGTAAAAAATATATTAATAAAATATTTGAATTTCTGGAAAATGATGATGATGCAGCAATTCAAAAATTAATTGAAGAAGATAAGGCAGTAAAATATTCATCCCAAGATTTTGACTCCCGATATAAAGAACTTTTAGAAAAAGATCTAAAGACTTTAATTAAGATTCAGCAGATGTGGAGTACTATAGATCGAGATCCAAAATTGCTCCAATTTTTAGATATTCTTTCTGCTCATCCTATACTTATGAAAAATAAATTAATAGTATTTACCGAATCCAAAGAGACTGCAGATTATTTAAGTGAAAATTTAAAAAAATATAAAGTACTTAAATTTACTGGAGGATCAAGCGAAGTTATCCGAAAACAAGTAATTGATAATTTTGATCCCAAAGCTCATTCTATCCGGGATGATTTTAGAATATTAATCTCAACTGAGGTCTTATCAGAAGGAGTAAATTTACACAATTCTAATGTAGTCATTAATTACGATATACCCTGGAATCCTACTCGTATGATGCAAAGAGTAGGTAGAATTAATAGAGTAGATACTAAATTTGGTAAAATTTATACTTTTAATTTTTTCCCTAGTAAACAATCCAATGACCTCATTAAATTAAAAGAAGCAGCGGCAGCAAAAATAAATGCCTTTATAACTTTATTAGGTAATGATGCTCGATTGCTTACCGAAAATGAAGAAATAGAATCCCATGAATTGTTTAACCGTTTAGGTTCTAAAGAAACTATTATTGGTGAAGACGAAGCACAAGAAAGTGATTTAAAATATTTAAAGATCATTAAAGATATCCGGGAAGACCATCCGGATTTATTTGCCAGGATTAAATCTTTACCTAAAAAGGCTAGAACTGCCAGGATAAACCCTCAAGAAAGCAACAGACTTTTGACTTATTTCCGTAAAGGAAAACTTCAAAAATTTTTTATGAGTACTCCCCAACAAGAAACTCAAGAACTAGATTTTATCACTACCGCGAAAACTTTAGAAGTAAAAGAAAATACTAAGCGTAAAAAAATAAATCCTAACTTTTATGATTTATTGGAAAAAAACAAAAAAGCCTTCGAATTTAGTACCCAGGAAGAAGCGTCAGAAATAAAACTAACCGGTGGTAGAGATTCTGCTACTCAAGTTTTGAAAATCTTAAAAGCTATCTCTAAAGATACTAGAAAATTTACTGAGGAACAAGAAGATTACTTAAAAATAGTAATACAAAAGATCATCGAAGGAGCTCTCCCTAAACAGACTACCAAAATACTGCTTCAAGAACTGAATAATGAATTAAAACAAACTATAAATACTTTAAGAATATTGGCAGTATTGCAAAAAAATATTGCCCCGGAATTTTTAAAAGAACATCTATCAGAAAGCGCGGCTCAGACTTCCGGACCAAGAGAAGTCATTTTATCTGAATATTTAATTGGAGAATAAACTATGGATAAAGAATCTGCCAAAAAACTGATTACAAATACTTTTCAAAATTCTTTTGATAAAGAAAAATTCATTTATTTTGTTAAAAATTTACTCAACCGATATGATGAATCAAAAGAATTTTACCTGCAGGGGTGTTATATACCAAAAGCTTTTAAAAATTTTATCAAGGCTTATGAAAGAATTGGTACTTATATTGACCCGGAAGAAAAAAAGATAGACCTACTTATAGTCTATTTAAAAAAAGAAACTACCCTTGATCGTGCTCGTACTGCTCAGCGTAATTTTGTAGCTCATTATCTTAAAGAACGTGGTGAAAAAGATGCTGGGCTTGTTGCTTTTGTATCTCCTGAGGAAGAGGATTGGCGCTTTTCCTTTGTAAAGATGGAATATAGGTTTGAAAAAGCAGCAAAGGGCGATGTTAAGGTAAAGGAAGAATTTACCCCTGCCCGTAGATATTCTTTTTTAGTAGGTAAAAACGAAAGCAGCCATACCGCTCAAAGTTGCTTTATGTCTTTTTTGCAAGATGATACTTATCATCCAAAACTAAGCGAAATAGAAGGAGTGTTTGCCATAGAAAAAGTTACCAAAGAATTTTATGAGAAATATCATAATCTTTTCCTTCAAATTAAAAAGTCTCTTGATGAGATAATAGAAAAAGATGCAGAAATCAGGCAAGAATTTCAAGACAAAGTCGTTAATGTTGTTGATTTTTCCAAAAAACTTTTAGGGCAAATCGTATTTTTATATTTCCTGCAAAAGAAAGGATGGTTCGGAGTTAAAGAAAAACAGAAATGGGGTTCAGGTTCCAAACATTTTTTACGTGAGCTTTTTAAGAAAAAACATTGTGACTATAAAAACTTCTTCAATGATGTTTTAGAGCCACTCTTTTACGAAGCATTACGGAATGACCGCTCCTACGATGATCACTACTTTAGTTATTTCAAATGTAAAATTCCCTTTCTAAATGGAGGATTATTTGATCCTCTTAACGATTATGATTGGGCAAAAACCGAAATACTTTTGCCTGATACTCTTTTTTCAAATAATAATAAAACAAAAGAAAGCGATATTGGTACAGGTATTTTAGATATCTTTGACCGTTACAATTTTACGGTGAAAGAAGATGAGCCATTAGAAAAAGAAGTGGCAGTTGATCCGGAAATGCTGGGGAAAGTCTTTGAAAATCTTTTGGAAGTTAAAGACCGTAAATCAAAAGGGACCTATTATACTCCACGAGAGATTGTGCATTATATGTGCCAACAAAGCTTAATTAATTATTTATTTACGGAAGTAAACGATAAACAGAAATACAGAATTGATAAACAGAATATCCAAATGAAACTTTCAGGGAAACCAGATCCAATCCAACAAAGTTTAATTATAGAAAAAGATTCAAATATAATTCCTAAAGAAGATATTGAAAACTTAATTAAATACGGAGATTCTACTATTGAACATAACCATACTACTTTTGATGAATTTTTCAAAAATCCCAATTATAAAGGTTCTTATAAAAATTATAAATTACCCCAAAGTATTTTTAATAATGCTGAATTAATCGATGATAAATTAAAAAATATTAAAGTTTGTGATCCCGCCGTAGGTTCAGGGGCTTTTCTTGTAGGTATGATGAATGAAATTATTCGGGCAAGAAACGTACTAAATTCTTGTTTGTCATGGCGAGAAGCGGAAGCGACGAAGCAATCTCGTACAATCTACAACTTCAAACGTCATGCCATCCAGGACTGTCTTTACGGTGTGGATCTTGACCCCGGTGCTGTGGAAATTGCTAAGCTCCGTTTATGGCTTTCCTTGATTGTTGACGAAGAAGATATTAATCAAATTAAACCTCTACCAAATTTAGATTATAAAATAATGCAAGGGAATAGCTTGATTTCTGAATTTATGGGTATTGATTTAGATAATGACAAACAGGCCGATGAGACTAAAAAATTATTTTCCACAGACGAGAGTAAAGAATTATATGAAATGTTGAAAGTCAAAAAGGATGAACTTTTAAATCAGCCAGATACAAATGAGAAAAAAATTTTAAAAAATGAAATTGAAAATCTTATTATCAAAATATTTGAAATAAAATTACAAAAACAGAAATCCGATTATTTTAAAAAAATAAGAGAAATCGAAGAAAAATGGGAACGGCATCCGGTTAAAGAAGAGAAAGAAAAGGAAATAGAAAAAGAAAAAGACATGCTATACAGAAAAACTGGATTTAACTTAGAAGAAGTTGAAAAGCAGTTAAGACAATATACCTGTAATCAGAAAGTTCGTCCATTCTTCCCCTGGAAATTATACTTTTCCGAAGTTTTTCAAGAAAAAGATGGATTTGATGTTGTAATTGCCAATCCGCCGTATGGTAATTTATTAGAAGTGATGCAGAAAAAATCGATGAAAAATAGCTATTCATTTTCTACTTTTTCTGATATTTCAAGTCCTTTCGTTGAAAAAAGTTTTAACCTTCTAAAAAATAACGGTGATTTAGTATTTATAATTACCTATGCAATTACGTTCAATAAAAATTTTTCAAAAAATAGAGCACTAATTGCTAATGGGTTTAGAGATAGTTATATTTATACATTTGACCGTGATAAATGTCGAATATTTAAAAGTATGTCTCAGTCTGTATCCATACTAAAGTGTTTCAATAAAAGATCCAAACAAAAAGAAGGTATTTTTACGAGTAAATTTTTTAGAGATACTCCTAATATTTATAATATTAGATTGCATAATTGCGACGATTTTTTATTGCCGAAAAATTCAAAATATAGCCAGGTTCATCGATTACCAAAAATTGGCGAAGACTTAAACAAACAAATTTTAATAAAGCTTTTAAGATTTAAAAATGTAGTTAAAACGATTATTTTTAATGGCGATACCAAAATATGGATCAGAACAAGTGGTAATTATTGGTATAATGCATTTGATAGAAAACCCTATAAGAGTGTCGAAATAAAGCCATTGTATGTAGATGATATTTTTATCGATTTTTTAATTATTTTAATGAATTCTTCAATATTTTACTTGTGGTTTAGAATTTATGGCGATGGTCGACATATGAATATGGATATATTAGAAAATTTTCCACTAATTTCCCGCGAAAATATTTTAAAACATAAAATTCTTTTAACTAAAATGAGATTAAAATTTATGGAAAAATTATTTTCAGTTTTTGACGAAGACCGAGATAGATTTATAACTAGCACTATAAAATCCGAGATTGATTTATTAGATTTTATTCTTGGGAGATATTTCTATAATCTTAATTATAAGGAGATAAATTATATTTTAAGTTATGATGCAGAAATTAGAGGTGGAAATCAGCTAAATACAACTATTGCAAATCTTGTACTTAAAATTATAGAGAGTGAAGACAAGGACGAAATTAAAGAATACGAATGCCAGATTAACGAGATGGTTTATAACCTTTACAACCTTACTCCAAAAGAAATCGAAATAGTAGAAAGTTCTGAAAGCAAGTAATATATTTAGTTGTTTATAAAGAAATAAGAATTTATATTTTTAAAATACAAAATGCCAATTATTTAAAATGTATTAAAAGCAATAAAGATGTTAAAAAATTTTTTAAATACAAGCGAATATAAATCTTTAAAAATAATTGAAAGGGCTTTAAAAGATAGTAATTATAAAGTTTTCCCTGGATTACCTCTATATGAAATTTTTGATAATAAAAATAATGAATTTAGTAAAGAGGAAAGAAGATACATCCGCGATTCAATATTTGATTTTGTAGTATTTGATGAAAAATCTTTTCCACAGTTAGCAATTGAATTCGATGGACCAGTACATGATATTTATGAAAAAAAGAAATTAAGTGATATTAAAAAAAATCGAATATGTAAAAAACAAGATTTATACCTTCTTAGAATCAGGGATTTCCATTTAAGAAAATATGAGAAAATTACTGTCTTAGAATATATATTGTTAAGATTTATAAGATGGAATATCGAACAAAAAAAATTAGTTCAAGACATGTATGATTTTTTTGAAAGTTTAAGCGAAGAAGAATTCGAAGAATATACTAGAGATGGAGTTCTTGATCCCTCTATAGATCCAACAGTGATTTTTGATTTAAGGTATCCATTTCCAGGGATAGAAGATGTTAAGAAAAGAATGCGAAATATTTATGGAATTTTTGATAGGGACATTTTTAACAGAGGAGATGAAACAAGAATTGAGGAAGATGGCAGCATTACCCATATAGAACGTAGACAGTTGGAAGCTTCTATTAAAATGATTAATAGCATTGATGCTCAAGAAATAAATATAATATTTTCCGCTCCGGTTAATCTATTATGTCTTATGTCAACCGAAAAAGATTGGAATCGTTCTGAAAGACCGTTTAACTATTTCAAAAAAAGTGGTAAGTTGCCTGTTAGCTTTAATGATGTACCTGGATTATCAGTTAATGAACTTGCAGAAACACTGTCAGAATATTTTACGCTAAAGAAAATAGAAAATTGGTTAGAAAAAAATATAAAGAAATTAAAAAAAAGCGAATATATAATTTATTAACAGAATTAAGAGATAATGAAGTAAAAGATTACTTGTAGATTGTCTTACGAAATGGATAGTTTTTATAAATAAAAAGAAAACTGAAATAAGGAGAAAAGAAAATGGGAATATTACCAACATTTGTGGGTTTTAGCAGTACAGATATTAAATATTATTGGTTAATGCAAGCTTGGAAGAAAAATGAAAATATTGATTTTGATTTTCGAGACTGCCAACTTCAGAATGATGTAAACTCAGAAGATGAAGACTATATTAAAGCAAAATGTCGTAATAGGGTATTGATGGCAAGTAAATTTATCCAGCTAATCGGTGAAGATACGCGGTATAAATATAAATATGTTCGCTGGGAAGCTGAGGTTGCCATAGAAAAGGGATGTACAATTATAGGTGTTAATCTCAATGGTTCGAAAAATATAGTAGAGAGAACATGTCCGCCAGTTATTAGAGACATTGGTGCTATATTTATGTCTTTTTCACCATATATTATTAAATATGCTATAGAAAACTATAAAATGCACAACTCTGGAAATTATCATTACAATGACAGTGTTTATAGAAAGTTGGGATGTAAGGCGTAAATAGAAATATGGAGGTAATTTTATATGACACAATCTGATTATCCCTCTCTTTTTCAGTTGAGCGATTCAGCTTCGTTAATAGAGCAGAAGATATATATTAATTTATATCGAATAGATTTTACTTTAATAGTTTTAGCAGCATTTTTTAGTGGCCTTAGCTTGAATCCTACTTTGAAAATCTGTAGATGGTATGCTCTTTTAGTATTAGTTGCTCTTATTTTGAGTTTTTGCTTAAAGCTTATTATTCAAATAGGTAAATGGGATAGAAAATGGTTTGTTACAAGAGCTGTTGCTGAGTCTGTTAAAACAACTACATGGAGATATATTACGGGAGTAGAACCTTATGAGAATAGTTTGTCTTCCGAAGATGTAGATAGAAAGTTTGTTAATGAATTGGACGAGATACTTAAATCAGCTCCCGAAACTCCTGAAAGTTTATCAAAAGGCATTGGGAGTGGGCAGCAAATTTCTGATAGAATGCGAGAAATTCGTCAAAAAAGTATAAAAGAAAGAAAAAGTATTTATCTTCAACAAAGAATTAGAGATGAAAAGGATTGGTATAACAAAAAAGCAAAATATAACAGCAATAAAGAGACAATGTGGTTTTGGATTATAATAAGTGTAGAATTCTTAGCTATCCTTGCAGCTATTTACATACTTAACACTTTGGATACTGTTTTCAACCCAATTGGAACATTTACAACGCTAGTTGTTGTATTTGCTGCATGGAATCAGATAAAAAAGCATAGAGAATTAAGTCAGTCGTACACTTTAGCTGCTCAAGAGTTGACTTCAATAGAAAGTTTAGCAATACATATAAAAGACGAGGAAGGGTTAAGTGATTATGTCAGAGACGCTGAAAATGCTATATCAAAAGAACACACTATGTGGTGTGCGAAAAGAGTTTAAGTATTTTTATGAAGTAATTCTAAGTATGGGAAAATTTTAAAAATGATTAAAAACATAATTAATAGAAAAATGGATATTAGTGTAGGTGGTACATTTTTGTCATTACCGTGCTTTTTCCCTTCTATTTCTACTATCAAAGCAAACCTGCCACCGTTTGAATATTTAAAAATTCTTACAGCCTTAAAATATCCATTGTTTCTGATTTCTGCTTACGATTTATATTATTGTACTACAAAGCAGCTTAAAGTAATTAAAAAATTACTCGAAAATACTGTAAGTAGTAAACAAATTGTATTAATTGATAGTGGTAATTATGAAAGTTATTGGAAAAGTGATAAAATGTGGAGCATCGAAAAATATCGCGAAATATTAAAATCTATTCCACATCAGATTGCTTTTTGCTACGATGTTTTTAAGTGGGACACAGATTTGCAAGGAATTATCAATAGTATCGAAGGCGAAGTTGTTAACTCTCAATCATTTTCCCATGGGACTATCATTCCCATTCTTCATTCAACAAAAAAATTACTTCCTAAAATTATTGCTAAGCTTACAGATAGATTAAATCCACTTTTTATTGCAATTCCTGAAAGGGAATTAGGAGATGGAATACTTGAACGAGCAATTAATGTATTTAAAATAAGGAAAGAGTTAAATAAGAAATCACAATATTATCCCTTGCATTTATTGGGAACTGGTAATCCTCTATCAATTCTTATTTATTCAATATGTGGTGCAGATATTTTTGATGGTTTAGAATGGTGTCAGACTACGGTAAATTATGACACAGGATTGTTATACCATTTTCAACAACGTGAATTTTTTAAGTTAGATTCAAAACTCAAAAAAATATCCGGTTTGCCTTATACCCAACTAACACTCATATATAACTTAGAATTTTATAATAAATGGATGAATAAAATTAATAAAGGATTTTTAAACAATAATATAATGGAGATAGTAGATAATTACCTTCCTAACCAAATGGTAGCATTATTGAAGAAAAAATTACCGGAGGTTTTTAAGTGACAAATAGAATTTTTACTGAACATCTTGAATTCGCAATTGGAGAAGTCTGTAAAGAGATTAAAAAAAGAAAGAATATTGTCGATTGGCATGATATGCAAGAAGAACAATTGTGGAATGAATTGGTCAGTTGTATTCTTGGAAGTCAGGTACGGTATGAGTACTCACAATGTGTAATAAATTATTTAGTTTCTGAAGATTTGCTGTCAATAAAATATTTACTAAGTAATGGTGAACATTTTGAGCGAAACATACGGTCAGCATTAGAAAAATCTATTCATTCTTCTTTAACAAAAACAGGGAGCATAAGATATAGATACCCCAAAACGAAGGCAAATTACATTCGTCGTACCGGAGAGTCGATATATTCTACAAGTTCTTCCATCAGAAATATACTTATATCCTGTACAAATGAACGTATTGCCAGGATAAGAATCATGTCAGTAGCTGTTGGAATTGGTCCAAAACAAGCTAGCTTATTTTTAAGAAATATTGGTTATGCAGAAAATTTAGCTATATTAGACACGCATATTTTAAAATATATGACAGTTATTGGCTTAGTTCCACAAATTCTCAAAACAGTGTCTTATTTATCTAAATATGAAGACATAGAAGGAATATTAAATAATTATGCAACTAGATTTAAAGAGAGCTTGGCTTGTCTTGATACGGCAATTTGGATAGTGATGAGGTCTTGTTGGAGGGAGATGATAGTATGAGCATTGTAAGTCTTGTTTCAGGTGGATTAGATTCTACACTTATGGAGATGCTTATAAATGAAGAAGAGATAGAGCAGTATCCTTTATTTATAGATTATGGGCAATTGTGTAAAGATGCTGAATGGGCGGCCTGTCTTTCTATATATGCAAAATATAACTTTCCTATACCCAATATTATGGATCTTAAGGGATTTGGTAAGCTGATTTCTTCTGGTTTAACAGATCTAAAAGCGAGGTTAAATGAAGATGCCTTTCTCCCAGGTCGCAATCTTCTTTTTCTACTTGCTGGTTGCGCTTATGCATTTCAAACAAAATCTAATGCAGTTGCGATTGGATTACTAAATGATAAATATCGTTTATTCCCTGATCAAACCGAAGTTTTTATTAGAGAGACAGAATCTCTTATAAATGTTTCAATGGGGAATAAAATCAAAATAATAACTCCTTTAATGATTTTTAGCAAATCAGATATAATTAAAATGGCACAAATTAAAGGTATTACAGGAACATATTCGTGCCATGCGGGGGTTTACCCTCCATGTGGTAGGTGTGTTTCGTGTATCGAATTTAAAAATGCGTTAAATAGGGAGGTGTAACTATGGGTGGCGGACGTGGAGGAAGTAGCTTAACTCCTGACGAATTAAAAAAATTAGAAGAAATTGCAAAGAAAGCTATTAGAGAAGGAGCAGTTCCTAAAAAGAGAAGCATATTTATTAGTTTTTCCGGTGAAGATTTAAATGAAGTAAATCTTTTGCGTGGTCAAGCAAAGAATGAGAATTCAGACTTAGAATTTATTGATAGATCTTTACAAAAACCATTTGACAGTAGAGATGCAGAATACATCAAAAGGGGAGTTCGAGAACGCATTAGACAGTCTTCTATCACTGTTTGCTATTTAAGTGAAAACACTGCTCAAAGCAAATGGGTGGACTGGGAGATTCGTGAAAGTATTACTTTAGGGAAGGGTGTTATTGCAATGTATAAAGGTGATTCACCTCCAACTAAAATTCCTTCAGCTATTAAAGGATTTAAAATTAAACTTGTTCCATGGGATCATAAAAAACTTTTACAGGCTATAGATGCTGCTGCAAAAACAAAGAAGTAGAATTAATATGATGCAGAACCGTTGTTCATGTTCAATAATTCGGTAACTTTTTCTAACTTTTTGTAAGGGTTGTATGCTCCAGTCCTTCGTGTCCCTTTAAGTGATTATATTCGAATAAGAAGTTTCCTAAATTATAGATTTGATCTTTAATAGAATTAAATTAAGTTGTCAACAATAAAGGTTTGAATATCAGATACTAATAATATAAAGAAAATATATTAATTTTTTTTAACGATACAAATTATGGAAGAAGAAAGATTTTATAAGAAAATATTACTAACACTACTCTGATTTAAAGAGGTTAAAAATGGGGCTTATTACATAGGTTTAACAAAGCGAAAAATCTCTTATTGGTTTTAAATACTGACTTCGAGCAAAAAGTTAGAAAGGTGCATGCTTAAGTTGTTAACTTAATTACAAATTATCTTAGGTTTCAATGGGGAAAATTTTATTCAGTAATTAAAGAATTTTCTAATTCTAATAAAATATTGAAAGATAAAAAATATAAAGAAAATATAAAAAGAAAACAAAAATTAAACAATATTGATAAACTACAATTTATAAGGAGGAAATGGGGTCACGGGCGTTGTTTTTCCTATTAATTCTTGTGGGGGAAACTACGTTTTGTTGGAAGGAGGTGACTAATTAATGGGAGCAAAAAGGGATACTTATAAGTATCATTTTAAGGTTGGTAATAAGATAATTCATAGTGGTATAACGAATGATCTGGAACGGAGAGAGCAAGAACATAAGCAGAAATGGCCTAACGGGCATATTTTTCAGGTTGGCAATCGAACTACAGAAGACGCTGCTGAAGAGTGGGAACTGGAACAAAAGAAGGCGTAATTGGCGTTAAATAAAAGAGGGGCAAAACCCTTGACGAGGAAACTCTTAAAAATTTTACTACTTGACTTTTTAAAATAATTCAGTCATGTCCTATCAATATAAAAGAGAACCACTAAATAATGACGAAGTAAATAAATTAACTAATTTTTGCAGTACATTCCAGGGAAAATTTGTCATCTGGACTCTTTTAGATGTCGGTCTTAGGTTACACGAATTTGCTGATCTTAAAAAAGAGAATATTCAATAGCAGGAAAGAAGATTGTTTATTTATGGCAAAGACGGCCTTTACGGTAAAAGGATAAAAGGACGAATTATCCCTATGATTTATAGGATTGGAAGGTTAATTGAATACCATAAATAAGAGTGATAAATCATGAAAAATTTCCTTAAAAAATTCAAAGGCAAACCTCTTAACGATGAAAAAGCTGCCATAGGCATGCACTACTGTTTTCTCAATGCAAAAGATCTATACGAAGACGCTAAATTACTTAAAAAAAATAAAAGATATTCTAGGGCATTTAGTTTATTGATTTTATCATTAGAAGAATTAGCCAAAATTCCCATATTACTTAATACTATTTTTTATCCTAAAGACGATGATGAAAAATGGAATGCATTTTGGAAATCATTCAATACTCATTCTGATAAACAAATTATGTGGTCTTTTTATGGAGAATATTTAGAAAAATATTTTAATAATTATTCTTTCGAAGATAGGTACCCTCCTGGTTTACAGCCTCTATTAGAAAAAGGTAAACAACTTTGCTTTTATGTTAATTTTTTTGAAAATGATTTTATTAAGCCTGATGATTTTGCTAAAGATAATATAGAATGGCTAAATTGGATAATAGAATTTACGGAAAAAAGAATAAAAAGTTTTTCTAGTTTTCACTCTTCTCTCAATAGATCTAGGGTTGTTGTTAAACATACAAAAAATATTTTTAGTTTATTTAAAAACAATATGGGTGAAGCTGAATTAAAGTCGTTAATAAAAGATATTATCAAGGATACTATAAATGAATTTCGTAAGCTTTCAGACATAGAAAGTTAACTTGACACCCTCTTTTATTTATAAGTTTCAGAAGGATGGTTCTTTGACACATTATTTATAAAGAATTAAGAATAAACAGATCTTAAAAAATAGTCTGAGAAGATAAAAATAAATGATATACTTACAAGAAGAGAAAGATAATAAAATTTCTCTAAATATTAATCCTTAAAAATGAAAATACCGTTTTTATTTTATAATTATAATTTAAGAATAATTTTAGATTTTTTTAGAAAAATAATTTAATTTACCTATTAGAAGAATATTTAATTTTTTAGGTATTAATTGGGGAATGATAGCAAAAAGTAAAGTGTAACAAAAACCGTTTCTTAACATATATTATTAGAGAAGAGAGGAAAAATACAAGTGATATTGATCTCTTAGTAGATTTTAAAAAAAGGCAGGTCTTTATATGTCCCAATACATTTTTTCGCAAATAATGAGAAGGAGGTGAAAAAAAATGTTAGGAGAAAGACCAGAGATAATTGAGCAAATGAAGCAAAAAGTAGTGAAATATTTTGGTGATAAACCCAGCAATTTCCCTATCGGACGACCTTATAACTGTTGTGAAAGTGTTCTTCTGACTTTAGCAGAGTACCTGGAAATAGAGTCTGAACTGATTCCTAAAATTGGTACAGTAATAGGGGC
>Ga0315284_10008075_pt1 | contig 15003 bp, 15 predicted proteins | sample YL17G09_16_MG_FD_203696 | JGI IMG/M metagenome (GOLD analysis project Ga0315284, IMG submission 203696) | Sediment microbial communities from Yellowstone Lake, YNP, Wyoming, USA - YL17G09_16 | ecosystem: Environmental > Aquatic > Freshwater > Lake > Sediment | place: USA: Wyoming | collected... | reverse complement strand
TCGATCGTGTTTTGAAAATGTAAAAAAATGCGACGAAAATGAAATCAATGATAAAGGTGAACCAATAGATCAAAAAATTATAAACATTCGCGAACGTCGTGGAAACCCGTGGTGGTGGGAATACACGGAACGGCAATACAATGCAACCAAATTCTTACACAAAGAAGCTCGAACTTATCAAAGAGATGTTATCAATGACATTTTAAGTATTATCGGCGGAAAATCTTCAAAAAGTGGAACATTCTTTATCTATGGAGAACCGGGAACCGGCAAGTCCCTTTTAACGCTCCTTCTAGCAAAACAAATTGGAGCATACTATTGCGACACTTGGAAACCAACCGATCCGGGCGATACATTGTCTCAGGTTTACAGTACGATTGCCCCAGATGAAGAAAAGCCACTGGTTTTAGTTCTCGAAGAATGCGATAAGATAATTTTCGACATTTTGGATGGGAAAATTGTGCAACATAAAAATGTTCTCATTCAAATACGTGAAAAAAGTGATTGGAATGGAATGCTCGATAAAGTTACAGATTTAGGATTTTATCCCCATTTAATTCTTATTTTAACTTCAAATATTCTTCTTGAAAAAATTAATGAAAGAGATAAATCTCTGCTAAGAACGGGTAGAATAGATAAAGCGTATCATATATCATCGTACGCATGATAAACTATGCGATATTTGCACATTTATATACATTAAATTGTATCATCTTTTAATTTTATTTTTTATTATTTTATTTTTTATTATTTTATTTTTTATTATTTCATTTCATTTTATTTCATTTTTAAATATCATTATAATATATTGATTATTGATTTTAATATATTATATAAGAATTATTTCATGTCGATCGATTATAATTCTATTCATGACCATGAATATGCTAACATTAACGAGAGAATTTCTCCAAACCTAAAACTTTATTTGAACAGGTTAAAGCAACATGTTCCAAATATAAATATTCGTTTGTATGGGAGTATTACAAATTTTACACATTTCAATAATAAAAGCGATGTAGATTGTTGCATTATTTATCCCGACGAATACACAAAAAATAAATTAATTCAATTTGTGACAGAAGATTCGCTTCAATTTCACATAAAGCGCATTAAAGTTCAACAACTCAAACTTAGTTCTCCTGGTTATAAAGATGAATTTGTTGATGTGTATTGTGTATATTTTGACAATGGAGACAAAATTGATTTCACCCTTATTTATGGTGATGTTGGCCCATTAATTAAAAAACAGCATCATAATGGAATAATCTATATGATTTTATTATATATTATAAAATGGCTTTATTATTATGCAAATATTATTTCAAAAGATTTATTCGTTTACTTGAAAAAAAAGATGTTTGTAGTCAAAGATTATTTTTCGAATATGACTGTAACAGTATTACATAAAACAAATATTAAAGTTTCGGATTCTGATTCTTCATAACAGTCATGTCATGTCACGTCACATATTCTCTATAATCGATATTGCGCCGGCGTTCTTAAAGAAAGCGTTCGAGCCATCTCGTCGCGATAACAGTCAAATGCAAGCGTAAAACTAAAATCATTGCTGAAATCAACCAGCATTCCGTCGTGATACCTGAATTTCACTTTGACTTTACTGAGACGCTCCAGCGGCGGAAAAAAAGTGGTCAAATTTTGTATTAATCCGTTTCGAGAATCAAAATACTGCGTATTCGGGCATCCAAGTATCGGTATTTTGGCAAAAAATGAATTTACCATTCCGTTATACGTATTGTTTATTAGTCCGTTGGTATTATGCGGATACGGTCTTAGCTCGTCTGCTTGGTTGCATTTATCCAGTTCCATATAAAAATTGGTCTCTCCGATCACGTTGATTTTATTTGGAGCATTTATATATTTTCCATTTGCTCCAAGCCAGTAATAATTTGGATCTCCCGCATTCAAATATGTTAAATTATTGAATGACGGATCGCTTAAAGGAGGAACTTCGTGCGTATCTGCTATATTAACAGAAGAATACTTTAGTTTTTCAAATCCTAAATAATATGGAAGTCCCCATTTTCCGTCTTGGCACAGCGGCGTGATTGGTTTAGAACATGCGACATCATACTTGATGATTGCGTCAAAACATAGATCAAATGCATCCGCTTTATTTCCAAATTGCAATTTTTGCGTAACTTCATTATAAACAACAACAAATTTATTGTATCCTGCACTATACTCTGATGTGTACAGGTTTAATTTATTTGTTAGTTCGTTTGCAAGTTGTCTCGGAGTATAAAATCCCTCTTCAATCGTAAGTGTTATAAAGGTCGACGGCGCAATGGTTGGAACAGAAAATAAAAATTTCGTATTATAATAATTATATTTAAATGTGTAATTATTCGACGGGAAATTGCATTCCACAAGACGAATTGTCTCAACATTCAAAAGCTGCTGGGGCAACGTAATCTCAAAATGAGCCCGATTTTTCCACTGACACTGGTCTCGATCTTCCGATGAAATTGAAACCAGTTTGCGATCCAACATGTACGTCTGCTGTCTCGCAACTAACGGATGGTCTGATTGCGTATTGAACATTTTCTTACTACTTATATTATTATTATTTTATTTTTAGTTTTTAATTCCTTAATTAATTATCATTTATAATTATCACTTATAACTCATACATTCCTTCATTTTTTCATTTATAGCATTTTTTTTTTATTTCATTCAATATTTCAGTTCCGTTATTTTTTAATCTTCTAAAGTGATGATAGTTAATATAATTATGATAAAAATATATAAGTGTAAAAATTAATAATAACAATATCAAATAATGGTATATGCTGTTTAATTTCGAATTCATATGATAAACAATGTATATCAAACCAACACATATTGTTGCAATAATTATACATCTTTTCCAAACACCACCTTTTTCATGATAACTTACAATGCTCTCTAATCTATCCAATAAATCTTCGCAGTTGTCGTTCTGTTCCATTTTTGTATTTTTAACATATATACTTTCATTATCATCACATTGCCTATCAATTGATATACGATAACAACCAAGTTCATCACGTTCTTTCATTATCGCATAATAAAGTATAATGCATAAAACAAATGTTATAATGAAAACATCTAACATATCTATCAGCCAATATACCCGTCCGTCAGTCCGTATCTGTATATATTAATTATGTATAATAAATATACACATACACATATTTTAATATTTGCTTATTTATTTCCTTAATTCACTTTTTATTTTTTTCATTTTATATTTTTCATTTTTATTTTTTTTCATTTTCTATTTTTTCCGATAAAAATAAAAATTGAAAATTTGAAAAGTATGTGTATAATCAACACGCATCAAGTCAATATCAAGTCAATATCAAGTCGATTATAACAATGTCAACCGCAACTACCGCAACTATCAAATCTTCATCTTCATCTCAGTCGATTATTCAAGGTCACTTGTTCAATCCTGCGACGGATACCAAATATTCCAAATGCAAGGTCAATGCAAGTGGAGGTAAGAGTGTCGGAATCTATAACACAGCCACAGGTCAGTCGCTTTATCTCGGAACACCCCTTCTCATGACGTGGGGAATGCAGGAATACACCGATGACAAGACAGGAAAGGTATCGTATGAGTTGTCGCTTCAATTCCCCAATGACGATTACGACAACGAGGAGACAAGGGCATTTCTCAAGGCGATGACTGCATTCGAACAAAAACTCAAAGCGGATGCACTAATCAATTCAAAGGAGTGGTTTGCAAAGCCGAAAATGACTCCCGATGCGGTTGAAGCATTGTTTACTCCTGTACTCAAATACCCTTTGGACAAGGCAACTTGCGAAAAGGATATGAGCAAGAAGCCAACGATGAGAATCAAGGTGCCTTTTTGGCAAGGAAAGTGGGAGGGTGTCGAGATTTATGATGTCGACAGGAATTGCTTGTTTCCTTGCGCTGATCCAAATGTAACGCCTAAAGACATCATTACCAAACTTTCCCATTTGAAGACAATGGTCCAGTGCGGTGGAATTTGGTTTGCAAATGGGAAGTTTGGAGTCACTTGGCGTTTTGTTCAGGGAATGATTCAACCCAAACTTTCAATGCGTGGAAAGTGCCACTTGTCATTGAGTTCATCTGAAAGCTCAAAGGTTCAATCTGAATCAACTCTTGATCACCATGAGGATGAGGAGCAAGAGCAGCAACAACAACAGCAGCAACAGCAGAAGCAGTTTACAACTGCAACTGTCGATTCTGACGACGGAAGTGATGATGAAGAAGAGGAGGAGGAATCAGCTGTAAGGCGATCTGCATCTGTTGCTGTTCCTGTGTCTGCGCCCGTAACTGTAGCTGTAGAAGCTCCTAAAAAGAAGATCGTAAAGAAGGCGGCTTAAAATCATGTGTTGTGTTGTTGTGCGCATTTAGTAAAAATAAAATCCAATAAAATGTAAAAAATAAAAATAAAAGAAAATAAAAATATTTTTTTCTTTTATTTTTTTTAATCTACATTGTTTAAATTACACGATGATTTGTGAAACATATTAAACATATAATCATACAACTATAAAACTGTTATAATTAAAGGTTATATAAGAATGCCATCCATGTCCACGTCCACATCATTAAAAAAAAATAAAAAGTTTTCTTCGTTAGCATCAGCATCAGCATCTTATGTGAAAGTCGCAACAGATACGTTGCTAATCGTAGAATCTCCCGCAAAATGCTCAACCATTTTAAAATATTTGGGTCCAGGTTATCGCTGCATTGCGACTATGGGACACATGCGCTACCTCGACGGCCTGGATTCCATCGATGTAAAAAATAATTATAAACTCACCTTTACAATTATGGATTCGAAAAAAGCACAAATCGATAAAATCAATTCGGAAATGAAAATGGCAGCCAGGATTTTTCTAGCAACTGACGACGATCGCGAAGGAGAAGCAATTGCATGGCACATTTGCGACATGTTTAATTTGCCGATAGAAACAACAGAGAGAATCGTATTTCACGAAATTACAAAAGATGCTATAGAACGAGCCGTGTTACATCCAAAAAAAATCAATATGAATATCGTGCATTCAGCTCACGCCAGGCAAATTTTAGATTTATTGATTGGATATAAAATCTCTCCCCTGTTGTGGCAGCACATCTCTTCAGATAAAGGTTCCGCTTTGTCCGCCGGTCGATGCCAAACTCCCGCTTTGCGCATCATTTACGACAACGAACTAGAGAGAATTCAGTTAAATAATAACAATCAAATAAAAGAAAACAAATATCATTATTCCGTTTATGGCTATTTCACAAAATTCAATCTGCCATTCTCTCTAACTTCCACATTTCAATCTAATAAAGAAGATATGAATGCACTCGAACTTTTTTTACAAAAGTCAATTCATACCAATACAAAATACATATTCCGGCGAAATGGATCACCGCGCACGCATCGTTCAAAAGCTCCCCAACCATTCACGACCAGTCGTATTCAACAAACGGCAAGCAACGATTTCGCATTTTCTCCAAGCGAAACAATGGAATCGTGTCAAACATTGTATGAGCGCGGACTCATAACATACATCAGAACCACTGGAAAAACATACAGCGCAGAATTTGCGAAAAATGCAGCCCAGTTCATCGCAGAAAAATGGGGCGAAAAATATATAAAAGCAGAAGGCGATAATCATGAAGGTGATAAGTGTATCGTAAACGATACAGCCGCCGCACACGAAGCTATTCGACCAACCGATCTTACGCGTCTAACACTGTCGGGCGAGTTTCACGCGAGAGAACAGAAAATGTATAAATTAATTTGGAGAAATACGCTCGAAAGCTGCATGTCGGATTACACTTTTTCATCACTCGAAACCATAATTGATACGAATATACAATGCCAATGTATTGGTTTAGAAGAAACGCACTCATATTCATATGCGTACACATGTCAAAAACCGATTTTTTGTGGATGGAAGGCAGTGCAAGGATTCACGAACGAACAGCTGAGTCAACACACAATAATGGATTACCTGCTCAATATTAGAGAGAGTTCGGAATTACCGTGCAATAAAATCGAAACAAAACTATCATTCGATTTGAGCGGCGGTACATTGCATTATACAGAAGCGCGCCTCATTCAACTATTGGAAGAAAAAGAAATTGGGCGCCCGTCCACTTACTCTGCCATTGTCGATAAAATAAAAGAACGCGAATACGTGAAGAAACAAAATGTGAGCGGCCAAAAAGTGGAATGCGTCGAACACACAGTGGCAGAAAATAAAATATCTCGCACGAAAACTTGGAGAGAATTCGGAAATGAAAGTAATAAATTAATTATAACACCGCTCGGAAATACGGTTATTGAATTTTTGATTTCGCATTTTCCTGACCTGTTTTCTTACAACTATACCAGAAATATGGAAGCACAATTGGATGATATTGCTGCAATTACACTTGAACCAAACCAGTCAAATGATACCCAGTCAAATGATACCCAGTCAAAAGACAAATTAAAAATAGTTTGTGACGATTGTTTTAGAGAGATTAGAGAGAATATTGCAAAATATAAATCAACAAAAAAAGAAAAAACATTCTTTAAAATAGATGATCAACACGTGTTTTTAAATGGAAAATATGGCCCGACCATAATGGTTATTAGACCAGAGGATGTGGAAAAGTATTCGAATACACGCAACGATGAAGTGAATTACAATGAATTGATGCAAAATGATAACGTTGTATTTAAAAAAGTGAAACCGGGAATTATGATTGAAGATTTACAAAATGGAAAATATTCAAATCTCTCTGAAATCCTTGTTGAAGATTCTTTATTAGAACGCGTTGTAGGAACGTATGGCGGATACAATATTTTATTAAAAACTGGAAGATTTGGAAAATATATATTGTGGGGAAAAGATGGGATGAATCGTAAATCTATCGAAAAAACACACTTGCAGTCCAAACAACTTTCTGACATTTCTCTCGACGAAGTCATTCGTATTATTGAAAGCGAAGTTGAATCGGGTACTACGGGTACTGATTTAACAGGAATCATTCGCACAATCAATGATGATATAAGTATTCGAAACGGTAAGTATGGAGATTATATATTCTATAAAACGATCAATATGAAAAAACCTAAATTTATTTCTCTCAAAGGTTTCAATAAAGATTATAAAAAATGTACAGATACAGATATTATTTCATTTGTCAATGAAAATTTATAATTTTTATAACATTTATAACATGCTATAAAAATTAAATTGTTAATATAATAATGTTATATATATTATATATCAAAAGATACTTAAAAAGACACTGCTAATATGAGTATAATCAAATCAAATGGTTAAGACATCCAAATCTACTTCTGCCACTTCGGCCGATTCTACTGTTCCCGCTGTTACTGCCACCACTGTTTCCGATGACGTGTCATCTGCTCCCAAGCAACTCAAAAAGCTTCCCAAGCCCAAGAGTGTTAGTGTAGAGTCAACTGAATCAGTTACTTCTTCTACTTCTGATTCTTCTATTCCCACTAATGTCGTAGTTGCTTCTGGTGATTCTTCAGCCACCGCCCTTTCTTCTTCTTCTTCTTCTCCTGACACTTCTATTGCTCTTTTGAGCATGTATGCCGAATATTCTAGCAAGCTTCAGGCGGCTCACGCTACATGGACCACTCTGCGCAATGAGTTTCGTCTGCTCGAGCGTCAAACCGCGCGCGAGCTTAAGAATGCCGCCAAAGCATCTCTTAAGAAAAAGCGCAAGGTTGGCAATCGTGCCCCTTCCGGTTTCGTCAAGCCCACTCTGATCTCCAACGAGCTTGCCGGTTTTCTTGGCAAGCCCGAGGGTTCCGAGATGGCGCGTACTGATGTTACACGCGAGATCAACAAGTACATTCGCACCAACAACCTTCAGGATAAGGAGAACGGTCGCAAAATCAATCCCGACAAGAAGCTGACTTCACTTCTCAAGTTGAAGAAGGGTGACGAGCTGACTTATTTTAATCTTCAGCGTTACATGTCTCCCCACTTTGCTAAAGCTGCATCTGCCGTCGCCGCTTCTCTTGCAGCAACCGCTAGCGTTGTTACAAGTGTATCTTCCTAAAGGTCAAAACAAAATAAAACAAAACAAAACAAAACAAAACAAAATAAAAATAAAATAAAATAAAATAAAACAAATAAAATATTACATTCACCACGAATGAAATATTTTCTGTAAAAATTCAAATACTTTTTATAATAATTAGTGATTTATATTAATTTTACAAGAGCATATGTTGCCCATGTTGTAAATGCAAAAAGAATTCCACCCCACAACGTGTCTATTAATGCCGTTTTCCACGCATATTGTTTAAATATGGAAATATTCGTCATATCAAATGTGCCGTATAAGAGTATACCCAGCAAGAATGCATCAAGTACCGGCTTGTGCTGAGAAATGATAAAGTAGTAGAGTACGCCAATTATGCAGACGTAGGAGAGAAGCGCGCCATACATATTAAACTCTAAAGGCGATTTCTGGATCAGTTCCACATTTTTTTTAAATGTCGCGATTCCAATATTGTTCAAGTACAATCCGTCCACCGCCAATAATATTGCAGAAGAAGCGACTAAAGGGATAAGTTTTTGAATTGTTGCCATTCTTCGGTATTAATTATTTCGTTTATTATAATATAATTAAATATAAAAATATATTATAAAATACTGTAATATATTTATTATACTGTAATATATTTATTTTATTAAATATCAATTTGCGTTAGATGAATCCATTATATTCTATTTTTCTAAAGCATCCAGAAGAACAAAATATGTCATATTTTGAACACTTGATACACGCGTGGTCTTACGGATTTCGATCATTACAATGTTTTATTGTATTTATAATTCACGGAATTGTACCATGTTTATTTGAAAGCACTGGATCTACTATGATACAAAAATTAAACGATGATTTGCACCCACACTCAAATAGAAAATGCGACAATATTTTTGAATAAGTAATTAACTAATGTATTTTATTTACACTTTTACATTATCATAAAATGACAAATAGCCGAGCTGGATTCGATTATCGCGCTGTTTCTTGGCTTTTTCTAAAATTTCCATCGCATTCTTGATTTCAAGTTCGCTTATAATCTTATCATCATTCAAATCAATGGAACTCTGCATTTTTTTGAATTTTTCAGGAAGCATGCAAAATCTACTCTTGTCGTTAAATACATAATCCGATAAAATAATAAATGCGGCCGTAAGTGTTAATGCAATGTATATACTGCGCGTCCCCATCCACGCAATCGTAAATATCAAAAACTCTTTCGTAATTGCGTATTTTAAATACGATTCTGCAGATGGACTCAAATTCAATTGAACATACCTGGATCCTATATTCAGTGTAAGCATCATTATCCCCGCAAAAAACATATTTGTATTTAATGAACTAATCCATTCATGCACCTTGTAAATCATTTTTTAATTATAAAATTTTATACTAAATTATATTATTATTATTAAAATATATAATAATATAATATTTTATTTTATTGTTCCTTGTTTTATTTATTTTTATATACTAATTTAATTGTACAAATCTATTCTGATAAAAGTAAGTGCCGTTGTTATTTTGTTCTGACATTTCAAATACTTGCACTTGTACTCGGTCTTGTACTCGGTCTTGTACTCGGTCTTGCACTTGTCGATCCTCTTGTAATTGTTGTTGCTGTGACGGTTGTTGCTGTGACGGTTGTTGCTGTGACGGTTGTTGCTGTGACGGTTGTTCGTCCTCTTCTTCTAGTTCCCTTAGAGCTAAAGGTGACGGATAGTATTTATAATACAAGATTTGCACTGTTGATATAATCGTCGTTGCCCAAGATATAATAACATTCCACATTCTATAATATATGCAATATATCGACCATATAATACCCGATGATAAGCGCATCCATAAAAAATAGGATGATATATCGTCCGCCTTTTTAAATTTATATGTTCTCCACATTTGTGGAAGATTGTATAATATACTCAACACATTTCCAATATTTACAAGAATCGTCATAAATAATTCTACATCCGGATTGCCCGGATTGCCCGGATTGCCGTCAACAGTTTTATTACAATTACTCATTTTATTACAGACAGTTACTTTATATATATCATCATTTCTTTATGTTTTATTTATTTATTTATTGCATACTACTGCTACTGCATTCTTCATCTTACATATTTTCCAGCTCTCGCAAATGAATCAACGATAAAAATAACAAATACTCCCAAAAAACAGTATAAAATTAACTCTTCCGTTACACTGCCCGTCTTTTCATCCTGCTGGTCTTCAAGCATTTGTATAATATGGTTCATTTTTTGCAATATCTCGTCTTTCGACACATCAGCCGTTGATTCATTTGCTGCAATTGGGTTAGAATACGGCGCATATTGCTGGTAATACTGTCTCGCATACGTACTTGGTAAATTTTCGAAATTTTCTCTTGTTACCACACCATCATCATCTTGTGTGGTTCCAGAATTTTGATTTTGCACTTGTTCTCCGCTTTCATAATTTTGGTTAATTGGATGATAATCTGCTAAATCAGATTCAGATTCATCAATTACACCACCGTCTTCTCCTTGCGCATACGTTGTAGTAGTACTGGTGTTTTTAGCAGCATTCAGTTTACTCATGAAATTTGCTACACGTGACTGTGATTGCGACTCTGAATTTTGTTGTGCTTGTGCCGGAGGACGTTTTATTGTTTTTCGCATAGATGATGGTGGTATTTTTTTTGCTCCATTATTTCCATTATTTCCCCTATTTTGACCTTGATTTTGACTCTGTGTCATTTTAATATTTGCATTTATATTGTCTGTATCCACTGAATCATCGTTATTATATGGTGAAGCATATTGTGCTAAAGACATTTATTTATTTGATTGTTCTATTCTCCTATAAAAAAATGAGATTTTATTTTAAAAAACATACGGAAAATAAAATATATTTATTTATATTTTATTTATATTTTATATTTAATACCTTAATTATTCTTAATGTATTTATTTAGTTGGTTATTCATTTAATTATTTTCTCATCATATTTTATACATTTTTAACCATTTTTAACCATTTAAAACCATTTTTATACATTTAACCATTTAACCATTTATGCTCAATATGAACAATATATTCAATAATGTCAAGGAAACATTTTTAAGAAATATAAATAATCGCAAATCATTCATGATACAACTCGTTGTAATTTTCATTACACTTTACCTATATGTAAAACACTCATATCGTCTTCAATATTATTATAACACCTTGATCGGTCGCGTCATTCTCGTTTTACTCATTCTTTTTAGCTGCAATTATCGCTATATGTTTGTAACATTTGCACTAATTGCGTGCATGTTTTTCATCTCCTTCAAAACATATGAAGGGTTCAGCTTGACCGACGTCGACTCCATTTCATCCAGCATTAAATCCAGTTTGCCAGCATCTATGGTGTCGCTGCCGGCAAATCCCACACCTCAAAACATTTACGACTATTTGAATAAACAAGTTTGCGCAAGCGGTAACTCGGACATTTACTCTCAAATTATAGCATCACCGTCTTCTTCCAGTGACGCAAAAACGCTGGCAACCACCGCATTCGGACTCAACAGCGCCATGTGTAAAAGTGGAACACCGTATTACCAAAAACCGCAGGCACTGTTTGATGCTTTTAAAAGCGACTGCACCGGTGCATCTGCGCCAGATAAAAAAATGATGGATCTCGCAACTTCCGTTACCGCTGACACCAATTCTGCCAATATTTTTAGCGCACCTCTACTCGCCATTGCAAACTGGTTATCCACTACTAATAGCGCCATTTGCGGAGCGGTCGCACCTGCTGCACCTGCATCTTAGAATAGATGGGTTGATTTTGTAGTTTATTTTATTATTAATTTTGAAAACATATTAAAAGCATTTTTATAAATTTAATATATTTCTTAGAATAAATAAATGGTCGACGTAGTTCTCACATCCATCGCCTTATCCGTATTTTTTTTAGCACTCATCGGAAGTTGCTTTATTAAAAATAAATATTACGAACGCGCTGATGCATATAATAAAAAAAACCAGTCCTATAAACCGCTTCTAGATGACAGTTTTACAGATAGAGTTGTGTGAAAATATAAAAAACATATTTTATAATATTTTTTTTATATAATAATATTATAATATTATATTTAGTAACAAAAATATTAAATGTCTGGACCCCCCCTGCCACCCCCTGCTGCAACCCCTGTTGCTCCTCCTCAACGTGAATACGATCAAATTGTATCCGCCGATGTAAAAATTAAGAAACTTTGCAATTCTGATAATGAATATAAAATTACATTCGTTGGTAATGTTAGCAAAGTTTTATTGTATCAAGTTTGGTCCCCAACTTCTGCTGCATTAAATAATGATCGCAAAGTTTTTGAAGTTGGTGCAAAAAAATGGGTAAAGGCATTTTTTCGCAAAGTTGAAATTGGCACTGTTCCGTCTGGTTGTAATACTCCAACAACTACCCCCGAACCTGTGATTTGTGCGAATCACAAGAAATATAGCAGTTCATCTTTAGCCGAATGCGCTGGTCAAAAGGATTGCAAACCATATGTTCCTTTCACACCCACTTGCGTCATGGAACTCGAACATGATGAATGTCCTATCCATGATAAAAATAATGAAGAGTGCAGACACGTTTTCGTAATCAATAGTGCAAAGGTAAATAGTAATGGTAAAATCGTTTTTTATGTTTCTTCAGAAGATATCGACCCTAATAATAAAAACAAGGTTATAAAGAAAATTAAAAAAATTCCTCGAGGCGAGTTTCATAATGCTCGATTTGATATTGATTGTTTGTGGGCAGCAAGCTAATAATTTATTTTTTATTTTATTTTCATTCTTCATCTTTATCAATATACATTTCTTTCCCTATTGTTTTTATCAGTTTTTTTTCACTTGTTTCGGGTATGGGCGTGCACACGTGATTCATCGTCGTAATAAAACGATCCTTCTTTTCATCATTCGTTTTTATCTCTGGATCAGAGTCCCGCAACTCCTTCAGTGTAAACATTTGTTTCTTTGATAGCGTGCCTATCGACTCCTTGAGTTTCACATTCCCGTCATCCTTTTCCCATTTTTCCTCGTCTTTGATATACATGACATCCCGCTTCTGATCCGTGCAATGAATTGGACGTTTGTACACATCCAATTCTTTGAGTCCTCGCAGCATAATCGTGCTCACGCTTTCCTCCAAACTCTTGTCTCGCGTTATTTCCAAATCGTGAAACGTAATTTTGAGAGATTTGATAAAATCGCACATATTAATCGCATCTTTACACTGCTCGTTTAAAAAAATATTAATATTGAATTTCTGCTTGATATTATTCGTCGTCGTAATCGTGCTCGACCCATTCGTGTTGATTTGGCGCATCATCTCCTTCAACATGTTATTCTGCTCCTTCATAAACGTCTTCATCGACTCATTATCCTTCAAAAGCTGAATAATAATCTCGTCTTTTTCTTTATCCGGCATCGCAGCATTCATCAACTCTGTTGATTCTATATCGAAATCGCATTCGTTGTGTATCGTTTTCGATACAGCTTCTTTTTGTTGTATTTTTTGCAACAGTTTTTTTTTACATATATGGCGATGTTTGCAGAGTCCTGACATATTTTTATAAATCTTTCCACACGCGATACACTTATATTCTTTCTTTTCTGACTCTGTTATTTGTGATGCATTTTCTGATGACGTATTTTCTATTTTTTCAGAACTAAATTTTACATTTTCAATAACCTTTTCTTTATATTCATTCATCAGTTCTATTAATGTAACAATTTCATGGTGTTTACGAGTGCCTATATGTTGCTGAAAGTGTTTTTTTTGCTCACACTCATACTCACAATATTCGCATTTATAATTATTATTCGCTTTATCGATCTCTACATATTGATCTTCTTTTTTTATTTTCTTTACTTCGTGTTGACCTGATAAAATTAAATTCTCTAAAATATCATAGTGATATTTTTCTCTCATTAAAATATCTGCATGCGTCTTACAGTCATTATATTTCTCTATTTCTTTAATCCGCCAACATTTCCAACCTCCGTTTTTATTTATAATATCAAACATTTCTAAATGTCGAACTTCCGTTTGTTTTTTCAACACATGTTTTCTCTGCACCATATTTGTTGTGTGACCTATAAATATTTTATTTACATTTGGATCAAGACAATAAACCTTGTAAAATATCATATTTCCATAATCTATTTTAATTTTTGGCATTGATAATTAAATTTAACCTATTATATTTATATAATAACCAGTTAATATATTTAGATACTTTAATATTATATTTAATAAAATATTTTACTCTATGATATGATTTTTTTTTACTAAATATTATCCATTTTATTATCTATATTTTCCATAATTATCCATGTATATTGTTATAAAAAATTAAAATAAATTGTCATTTATCCTTCCAAATTCAATATTTCGTGTTTTTTTTATGAAAATCTCTTTTTTAGAGGAACATTTGATAATTTATATTTTATCTTCCTAACTTATTTTATGTTATGTGATGTTTTATGACATTTTTGTCTTTTTTTATTTTATCCCAGTATTATAAAATATTTTTTCATTAAAAATGTTCCTATAATTTATCCATCATTATCCAAAAAACACATAAAATTATCCAAAAATTGTCCATTCGCTCCCAAAAAAATCATAAAAATCCCAAAAAAATCATAAAAATCCCAAAAAAAATCACTTTTTTACATTTTTTTCTTATGGTCTCAGTCATATTTTTCTCACTTTATCCCGCTCTAAATATCATGCGAAAATGAGAAAAAAATGTTGTAAAAAAAAGTTGAAAAAAAAGTGGTTTTCGTTTTTACAAACTTTTTTTTTAAAATCGATTTTGGACATTTTTTTATGTCCAATTTCAAAATTAAAAAAAAAGTTTTGAAAACTTTAACTTTTTTCATGTTTTATAGTAT
>Ga0315284_10008074_pt1 | contig 15004 bp, 15 predicted proteins | sample YL17G09_16_MG_FD_203696 | JGI IMG/M metagenome (GOLD analysis project Ga0315284, IMG submission 203696) | Sediment microbial communities from Yellowstone Lake, YNP, Wyoming, USA - YL17G09_16 | ecosystem: Environmental > Aquatic > Freshwater > Lake > Sediment | place: USA: Wyoming | collected... | reverse complement strand
ACCACCGCCCCTTCATCAGGCCGCTTGAGTAACTCGTAGATGCCGGCACTCATCGACTCTTTCAGGATCCAGATGATCTTTTCAAGGTCGACATCCTGGTCATCGTCAGTTTCAATGCAGAGAAATCCCCTGCCCCGCTGGTTGTGGGTAGCCATCGGGACTTCCTTAAAAAATGCCTCGATCTGGCTCTGGCCAACCCCAAGATTCTGGAGTACATGATCTGCCCGCTCCATCATGATATTCTGGGCACAGGGGCAGGCAGTCATACCGGTTACTTCAGCGCCGATGCTCTTGCGCACAATAGGCGAACGGAACGTGCGCCGGGCAACTGCACGTGCATGCACCTTCACTACTTCATCACAGGCTGTGCGACTGACCGGGGTTTCGCGCTTCACCATATACTCACTGCGCATGAAGACTTCAGTCCGGTCCGCGTACTCATGACGGTCTAATAGTTTTCGCGCAACAACGCTGCAGAGTTTTTCGATCTTGTTTACATCGCCATCGATCGCCTGTTGGAGTACTTCATCAATTACCTCAAAGTTGCGGGAGAGATTGGCACCTTTCAGGCTCCCGGGCAGGTCTACATAGACATCAAAATTTGAAATAAATATGACCGGGCGCTTTCCATGGCGGTGTACTTCGACCAGTTTTTTTACGTTCTTAACTCCGACGCGGGTGAGGTTTATCCGGACGTCGGGAGATGTGGCCTGGATGTCAGGCAGCTCCCGTGCAAACGTCTGGTCGGCGCTTTCATTTGTGGACAAATCTTTAATAAGTCATCGCATCCCGGTAATTGATTCAGGTTTGCTTCTTTAGTTTTTTAATATAATATTTATGTGCTTTGTTGCAGATATCAAAGGGAACTATCATGATGGAAAAATACTATGATGCAGATGCGGATATCGGCGTGCTGAAAGGCAAGCGCATCGCTGTGATTGGCTATGGCTCACAGGGGCGTGGGCAGTCTCTTAACCTGAAGGACAGCGGGCTTGATGTGATAATTGGGCTGCGCAAAGGAAAGAGCTGGGACGCGGCAAGCAAGGATGGCATGAAAGTGATGACCGTCGCAGAGGCCGTCAAGAAAGCAGATATCATCCAGATCCTCTTACCCGACGAGCACCAGGGCGCGGTCTTCCGTGCAGAAATTCTGCCGCACTTAACTGTGAACAAATGCCTGATGTTCTCCCACGGGTTCAATATCCACTTCGGCCAGATCACTCCCCCGTCAACGGTTGACGTGATCATGGTCGCGCCAAAGGGTCCCGGCTTCATGGTGCGCCGCCAGTACGAGGAAGGCAAAGGCGTACCCGCACTTATCGCAATTCACCAGGATCATTCGGGCAATGCGCACAAGATTGCGCTTGCGTACGCAAAGGGTATCGGAGCAACCCGTGCAGTCGTTCTCGAGACATCGTTCCGCGAGGAGACCGAGACCGACCTGTTCGGAGAGCAGGCAGTTCTCTGTGGCGGTATGACCTCGCTTATCAAAGCGGGATTTGAGACGCTCGTTCATGCCGGCTATTCCCCGGAGATGGCTTATCTCGAAGTGCTTCACGAGACAAAACTTATTGTTGACCTGATCTATGAAGGCGGGCTGACAAATATGCGCAAGTACATCAGCAACACCGCGCAGTATGGCGATCTTACCCGGGGACCCCGTGTCATCGGCGAGGAGAGTTATATCGCAATGGAGGAGATCCTTGAAGAGATCCAGAGCGGAAAGTTTGCGCGGGAGTGGATGCTTGAGAACATGGTGAACCGCCCGGTCTTTAATGCGCTCACCGCAGCAGACGAGGATCATCTCATCGAGGAAGTAGGAAGGGAAGTCCGCGCGATGATGCCCCAGTTCCAGAAGGATGAAGGGAAAAAATCCGCGAAAAAGACTGCGAAAAAACCTGCAAAAGCAGTAGCCCGGAAGAAATAATCCTCTTTTCTTCTGATATCTTTTTTTCAATAGAACACCCACACATGTGTGAAATGAAGATCTGCATCATCTACCACAGCGAGACCGGTAATACCCGCCACGTGGCCCAGCATATTGCTTCGGCTTTCGATGCACAGCTGATCGAAATCTGTGACACGGCATCTTACTTTCAACTGACGCGCTTTCTTGTGCGCTGTAAAATGGCGAGGAGTGAGGAGAAGACCACGATCGCACCTGCATCAGTGGATGTTTCGGAATATGATCTCGTCGTTTTCGGATCACCGGTCTGGGTGTTCAAACCGACACCGGTGATACATGCGGCAATCGACGGGCTCAAAGGCTGCATGGGTAAACCCGCCGTCGCGTTTTCAACCCATGGTGGCAGGCCGGGTCAGACGGACGAGACTTTTAAAAAATGGATTGAAGACCGGGGGATGGTTCCGGTTGCAGTAACCAATATCCACCAGAACGATATTGAAAATGAGAAGAAGACAAAAGAACTGGTTGCGCTCGTATCTGCTTCAGTAAAAGTATAATTTTTCCCTGTATTCGCTTGAAACGTTCAGTTGTACTATTCTGTACGGCAGCGCATGAAACGTGTGAGTGTTTCAGCACATGTGTCTGCTTTGGCGAACTACTTATTTCGTCGATACCCCCCAGGATCGCGGTGAAGGATGAGATTGTGGTTTCCCGATCGGTATCGCTGGTTTCAAGGGTCCAGTCACCGTGCTGATTGAAAGTGATATTCAATCAGTCCCCTGCTAACTGAAATAATTAACGATATTTTTAAAAAACTGCATATTCAGTGATTCCTGCGGCAGTGCTTTGCCTTCCCGTTTCATTCTCTCTTTCTGGTATGGCCAGTCATATAAGTTGGTGAAATTCATCGCCCGTTCCGGATGAGGCATTAAACCAAGCACTTTTCCGTCTTCGGATGTGATGCCGGCAATATCCTCTATAGAACCATTGGGATTATCGGGGTATTCCCCGTTTGCCGGGCTCAGGTCATCACGGCAGTACTGGAATGTTATCATATTCTTTGCTTTAAGACGTACCAAGGTTTCAGGGGAGCAGAAAAAATTTCCCTCGCCATGGGATATCGGGCAGTACATCCGTTCGATACCCCGGGTCCAGAGATTGTCAGATACGGGTTTTATGGTAACAAAACGACATTCCAGGACTCCTTTCCGGTTGGGCATAAGGGCGATGTCCCGTTCATATTTTTTATCAAACGCCGGCACAAGACCAAGGTTTGCGAGAATCTGGAACCCGTTACAGATACCTAAAACAAGGGTATCGCTGTCTAAAAATTTCTCAAGGTCATCCCACAGGTTGTTTCGCACCCTGTTTGCGTACGCGTTACCTGCGCCGGTATCGTCACCATAAGAAAAACCGCCGGGAAAAACCAGTAAACGGTAATCTGATAACTTTTTTCTTCCTGCTATCAGGTCATTTATATGGACAATATCTGAACCCATTCCGGCCCGTGTGAACGCTTCCTGAGTTTCCATCTCTGAATTGATCCCGTAGCCACTCATGATGATGGCCTTTTCATCGGTTTTTGCAGGAATTGACGTATCGTTCTTTCCAGCCCGTCGAGAAGTGCGCTTTCCTGAATTGTTAGTCGTCTTCATTTTTCAGTACCCAAGGAATGGTGATTTGTAGGCAGTCTCAAGTTCCTCAACCTGAAGATCAATAATCATTTTTTGCCCGGTGACCCGCAAATTCCTGCTACAAACAGTGCCAAGCCGCATCGCATCACCACCCATAATCTCTTCAAATGCCTTCTTGTTGTCTTTGGAAACCGTTACAACAAATCTCCCCAGCGATTCTGAGAACAGGAAATAATCCGGACGTAATCCGGAGGGAATGGTGATTTCCATACCAATGCGGCCTGCGATGGCGACTTTTGCAAGCGCTATCGCCAGACCTCCATGGTTGACGGGGTAAGCAGATGCCACAACCTCTTTATCTATCGCAGCAGTCAGTCTCTGGTACCGGGATTTTGCTTTTTGGGTATCCAGTTTCGGAACCGTGTTTCCTGTGCTGTCAAGGAAAGCGAAATACTCAGATCCGCCCAGTTCCGGCAACGTTTCCCCAATGACATAGACAAAGTCACCTTCAAATTTGGCATCGATGGACACGGCCTTTGCCACATCATCATGAATTCCTATTGAAGAGATAAGGAGTGTGGGGGGAACGGATATCCTGACAGGGGTGTTGTCTGCATCAAAGCCGGAGAAATCGTTGAACATACTGTCTTTTCCAGATATAAATGGAGTGCCAAATGCAGTAGCAAAATCGTAACAGCCTTTTGCGGCCCGCTTCAACTGCCCAAGCCGCTCTGGGTCATCGGATGAGCACCAGCAGAAATTATCCAGAAGAGCGATGTTATCCAGTGATATACCGATCGCAATGAGGCCCCTGATGGCAGTGTCAATCGCTGCTGCCGCCATGAGATAAGGGTCGATCTCCGAATACGAAGGGAATATCCCCTGCGATAATCCGACCCCCTTTTGAGAATCGAGCACCACCTTAGTTAACGAGGCGGTAGCCTGCACCCGTCCTTTGCCCTGGACAGGTCCAAGAACATGCCCTCCCTGCACTGTATGGTCGTACTGGGTGGAGATAAATTCTTTTGAGCAGATGTTTTTCCTCTGCAGCATGGACAGGAGTGTCTGATCCAGCCGTACCGGGCAGGCGGTTCCTGGTTCCGGGTACATTTTTTGTGTATACGTAGTTTTCAGATGCCTCTTTGGCAGGCCGTCATGAAGGAAATCCAGGTCAACGTCCATGACGATATCTCCATGGTACTCGACGATACACCTCCCACTATCTGTGAATTTTCCAATCACGTTTGCCTCGACTTCCCGCCTCTGAACCAGATCCATGAATTTGTCGAGTTTCTCTTTTGGGATTGCAAGCGTCATCCGCTCCTGTGATTCAGAGATCCAGATCTCCCATGGCGCCATTCCGGGATATTTTAACGGTACCTGGTCAAGGAAGACGTGGCAGCCATTGCACTCTTTTGCCATCTCTGCAACAGAGCAGGAAATACCCCCTGCCCCGTTATCCGTGATACTGCGGTACAGCCCGAGGTCCCTGGCCTCCTTGACGATGACGTCGGATAACTTCTTCTGGGTAATCGGGTCCCCTATCTGGACGGCGGTCACCGGACTGGCCGGGTCCAGGGCTTCTGAGGAAAATGTGGCACCATGGATGCCATCTTTTCCTACGCGCCCACCCGCCATCACAATGAGGTCGCCGGGTTTCGCCCGTTTTAAAAAGAGCTTCCTGTTTTTGTATTTGAGCGGCATCACACCGACGGTACCTGCAAACACGAGGGGTTTACCGGAATAACGGTCATTAAAATAACACCAACCTTGTGGAGTGGGTATGCCCGAACAGTTGCCGCCGACACCCACCCCCCTTACCACCCCGTCAAGGATCTGACGGGGAGAAAGGATCGGTTTTGATTTGTTCTTTCCACGGAACAGTACCGGGTCCGAATCAGGATCTCCTACGCAATATCCATAGTAATTGAGACATGGTTTTGCCCCGAGACCAAAACCGATCGTATCCCGGTTCACCCCGACAATACCGGTCAGTGCTCCGCCAAAGGGATCCAGAGCTGATGGAGAGTTGTGTGTCTCGACTTTGTGCGTGACAAGGTAATTGTCGTCAAAGATTATCGCACCGGAGTTATCTGTGAAAACGGTCACACAGATGTCCTTATCGCCCTTATCCCTGCGGATTTTGTTGGTGGCATCCTGTATGAAGGTTTTATAGAGCCCTTTTGGGACATCGTCATCCATCGATGACGCAAAGATTGTGTGCTTGCAATGCTCGCTCCAGGTCTGGGCGAGCGACTCGAGTTCCACATCTGTCGGTTTCCTTCCTTTTTTGGAAAAATAGTCCCGGATAGCATGAAGCTGGTGGAGGTCGAGTGCAAGCGGACCTCTGCGTTTCCCGGTTAAGGTATCCAGTATTCCCTCTTTTCCCAGCCGGGCAAGATCTTTGTCATCCAAATCAAGATCGACTGCGTCTGCAGTCGGAAGTTCGTGTAAGCGGACATACGGAACGAAGGGATTCATTCCCTTGTTTTTGTATTCCTCATATGTCTTGATATGAACCCGGTTTACCAGCGGATTTGCAAGCGTTGCCGTCAGTTTCTGTAAGAAATCCTCTGAAATGTTTCCGCAAATAAAAAAAAGTTGGGAGCTATAGACTGATTCCCCTTCTTTAAACCGGATTGAGTAATAATCCTCTATGGTCTGTCTCGCCGTTGTACCGATATTATCTGTAACCCCGGGGAGAAACCCCACTTCAATTGCGTAATCAAAAAAAGCCTCTGTCGCTGTATCTACGGTATATTCCTGGACAACCGGGTTAATGAGTTGTGCGCCAATGCGGCAAAGCTCTTCATGGGTAAAATCTCTTGAGCTCGTAACAATAGTGTAGATGTCAATGAGATGCAGTTTACTGACAGGGATGCCTAAGGAGCGGATTCTGTCGGTTCTGGATTTTAACCGGGGATCCTGTTTATAGTGAACTTCTATCCGGTGGATAAAAGAAGTCATGATAAGTGGTTAAACGTATAATTACAAAATATCTGTTATACAGAGCTGTCGCTGGAATCCGGTTTTATCTATCGGGAGAGAATTGTAACCCATCCACAATATTCTCACCGCTGTTGGGAAAGCCTTTTGGCGGGGTGGCGCATTTATATTATACAACTATGACGGACTCATATGAAAATCTCCTCAAACAGGCATATTCCAATATCACCGAAAAAACAGAATCATCGGAGCGTTTTATAGTTCCTGAGGCAAAGGCATACGTCGAGGGCAAGACGACAGTTCTTGAAAATTTTTCTGATATCGCGGGCAAGGTCCGCCGTGAACAGGAACACCTGATGAAATTCCTGTTAGGTGAGCTGGGAACCTCTGGAAAGATTGATGGAGCCCGTGCAATTTTTAACGGTAAATTCGAGATTATGCTCATTAAAAATATCATAAAGAGTTATGTTGAGGATTACGTGATATGTTCTGAATGCGGCAAGGCGGATACCCGGCTTGTTAAGGATGACCGTGTCATGCTGCTCCGTTGTGATGCCTGTGGAAGTCACCGCCCGGTGAGAAAGAGAAAAGCCCGCACCGAGCCGGTATCTGAGAACCTTGAAGAGGGCACCATCATGGATGTGGAGATCCAGTCCATCTCCAAACGCGGTGACGGAGTCGTGAAGATGGGACGCTACATCATGTATGTGGCGAATGCAAAGCCCGGACAGAAGGTAAAGATCAAGATCTCCCGTATTTCCGGGTCGATCGTGTTTACCGAACGGGCACCGGAAGAATGAATCCCGCAACCCGAGAACTGGTCCTCTCTTTTATATCCAATTTTTTAAACCGATACAGATCAAACCCGGTATTTGTTACCTGCTTCCCGTATGCAGGCGCGGTAAAAAAATGAATTGTCAGAAATTGAAATTCTGGGCTGTCGGGCCTGATATTCTCGTGATGATCAACTCATAGCTGAACGGGGGTGTCCCATCATAGACCGGCTCGAAACTCATCCACCGCCCGTCAACCACGTAGGACAACGGCCCGACGTCCTCAACGGTGAACTCCCTGGTGACATCTGTTGCCTTCTCAAGTACCATGGAAGCTTCTACCAGGCCCCATTGTATATTTTTTGAATGGGATTCATAGTGCGGGACGAGCTGCGACCCCCCCAGCTGGGCTGCTTGTTCTGTATTGACGGCATATCCTATGACGGGCTTTTCTGACTTTAGAACAATTCTGAATTTGTCATTCGGATAGAGGAACTTATACCCCAGATCCTTGAAATCGTATCTCTTAAATGTGGTTGTAGTCAGCATGCCTTTTTCATGCAGGAGTTCTTTCTCCGCGCTTGTCTGGGCAGGCGCAGTCGTAATAGTTATAGTTGTACCAGATGGTGCAACGGTAATCTGTGGGGCTGTGGTGACCGTTGTTGGAAGGGATGTCTGGGGCACTGTAGTTGGTGCCGGTGTCTGGACAGGAGCGGGGGCAGAAGGTGACGCGCATCCAGCAACAAAAATTGCTGCAAGCAAAAAGACTGTAGTAATAATCAATGTTTTGTTTCCTTTCATATAATCAAAGCCTTTTTGCCTTATTCCTAATAACTGTTCTCAATCCATCATGCAGGGAACTTTTGCATTCATGAGGTCACGTGTAGGGAGAAAAGTGGTTTTTTTGGTAAAATCGTATGTTTTTATTGGTATTCATCAATGGTGAAAAAAAATCGGATATGATAAACACATGTCTAATGGCAGTGATGGGAAAAAAAGGTGTCAGCGGTGTGGGAAACTTAAAAAAGTGGGTTGCTGCCAAGCCTGAAAATACGGTCACAGACGATTGGAGTAAACAGTTCGATATAAAAAAGTATAACATATCAGGAATTTATCAAATCAGTGCTTTTTCAAGTCTTTAATGAGCTCATTGCAGTGACTCGTAATCCGCTTACACGCCTTTTTAATGACAGGAAGGGGATTTTTCTTACCTTTTGTGGTGACGAGTAGTTCCGGGTCCGAGAACTGGAACTCAATCATATACCTGGCGACATCAACATCCGGGTCGCTCAAAATTTCCTCAACAAGGGCATTCATGAACGTGTGCCCTTCCCCCTGAATGACGAGCCGTGCCTTGTCCTTTTCGAGCTCGAGTACTTTTACAATCATGCACCTATGTTTGGGCACCTGAAAACTATTAAGGTATGGGTGGTGCGTAACTTCAGAATCCGTTCATGAAAAACGCAAAAATATTTTAGTTATCGAAGCGGTTACTTAAATTCGAACGTGTCACCATCATTTCCGAGGTGAGGAAGATCCCACGGGAGAAGATGGCTCTGGTGCAAGCAGCGATACTCTTTTGGAGAGAGATTCCGGGCGAGTATACAGGCGTCGAGATAATTCATATGCTTGTGGATCGTGATATCGGAAGGTACAAATGCATCAAGAAGCAGAAGATCCAGGTTAGTGAGTAGATCAAGGCTTTTTTGCGGGATATCGATGTTTGTATCTGAGGTAAATGCGACCCGTGATTCATCGGTTTCAAACAATACACCGCAGGTAAAGGCCGGGGGATGTTTTACCATGAACAGCGTGATTGTTATCCCGAAAATATCGAATGGCTCGTACGGTTGAATCTCACCTTTATCAAACGTAAGAAACCTGAAGAGATCAGTACAGTAATTGAGTACCGGGGGAGCGGCAAATACCGGTGGGATCTTCTGAACCCGGTAGAACTCGCCAAATCCGATAAAATGATCATAATGCCCGTGAGTCCAGATCACGGCGTCGATATGAGGGGAACCATACAGGAGAAGCTGCTGCCGGAGATCCGGTGACGAATCAATGAGGATGTGTTTTTTTGCATTCTCTACAAGAAGCGAGGTTCTGAGGCGCATCACACCGGTATTTTTTGCATGGGTACACTGTGGGCAGTTACAACCCACCTTGGGTGTACCTATCGCATCACCGGTTCCAAGGAGGGTGATTTTCATGTTATAACCAGTTCAAACGCCGGATTGCATCCCGGTTTTTCACCATATGGATACCTTTCTCGATGTCTTCGTTCCCGATAGTCTTCCGGTTGTCCATGAGGGAAGAAAGAATCGCCTCCTTGACCAGCATGCGGAGATCGGAGCCGGAGAATCCGTCTGTCTGGGAAGCCAGCTGCTGATAATCGAGTTTACAAGGGAGAGAAGAGGTCACCTTCATCAGGATATTCGTCCTCATCTCTTCATTGGGAAGCGAGAATTCGACAACCTCGTCAAACCTTCTCCACGCTGCCTCATCGAGCAGCTGCGGATGATTGGTTGCGCCAATCAGGAGCACATTGTTTTTTACCAGGTTGATCTTGTCAATGTTTTTTAACAGGGAGTTTACTGCGCGTTTCATAGCCCCATGGTCATCAGCGACACGACTCTTGGCTATAAAATCGAATTCATCGATAAAAAGAATGGAAGGTGCGAGTTTTTTTGCCAATTCAAAAATGCGGTCGATATTTTTAGATGTTTCCCCGAGATACTGGGATGTAATCATCGAGACCCTGACCTCTAGAACCGGCATGTGCATGGTCCGGGACATGGCAAGTGCAACCGAGGTCTTTCCTGTACCCGGTGGACCCACAAACAGGAGTTTTCCTACTTCATAGATCCTGTGGAGGTGCAGGAATTCCCGGTTATTGATCGCAAGTTGTATCTTTGTGATAACCGCGAGCTGTTCCGGTGAGCAGACAAGGTCGTCCATCTGCTGCTCCACTTCTTCTGGCGCAAGAACAATGACGAGGTCAAGCGCCCCCCGGAGTTTTTCGTCCTCTCCTGTCAACTTTGAAATCCGTGCATCGAGGTATGCTTTGGTGTCCTCGAATGGCGGATTTGCGGTACGGACAGTTTTGTAGGTGATACCTGTCGAATCTATGTTCTCAAAGAAAAAAGCGAGTGCGGGATTTTTCTCAATGATAGATTTACCCCCCTGCCTGAGGAACCATAGTGCTGCCGGCTCAAGCGCGGTGATACGGAGGCGCTGCCCAAACTCCTCGTAAGCAACAAACGGGTTTGCGGATAATTTCTGGTGGGCGTCCGCAATCGCAAGTGAGCGCTTGATCAGACCATCGCTTACATAGACCGGCCGTTTGATATCCGAAGAAGAGGTGAGGGAAAAAATCTCGCGGCAGGTGGGTGTCAGATCATTGATATCGAGCTGGTGGTTCTTGTTGAATATTTCAGCGGTCAGAATGACTTCCATTATGCGCAGGATTTCAGTATCTCCAGACATGGCTGTAACCTTAATTATTCATTCCCTGAATGAATAAGGCTATCTCATCGTGTAGTCACGATGCAACCCTCGCTGGTCACGATCACCGTGTGTTCGTGCTGGGAAACAAGGGATCCCGGGATATCCGACAGGACCGGATACACGTGGAGTACCTGCGATCTGACGAGTGCAGGGAGAGTGATATCCAGTTTTTTTTCATTAAGCCACCGTCGGGCAAACGGCAACCCGTGTCGATCTTTTATCTTATTCAGGATAGTACGAGCTGCAGGAATCCGGACTGGTTTTTGTGAAACCTGCGAATAAATCTCCTTACGGGTTTTTTCACCGACATGCCCGCTCCCCGTTGTTGCGAAGGGTTCAATGGCAAAGACCATACCTTCCTCAAGAACAACCCCTCCATGTATCCCTACATTAGGAATGGTGGGTGGGCGGTGGAGGATGTAACGATCAAGCCCATGTCCGGTAAGATTTGATATCGGCCGATAACCACGACACTCTATCTCCTTCTGGATTGCTGCCCCGAGATCTCCTGCGGTTGCCCCGGGACGAATCACTTTTATTGCAGCATCGAGCGCCTGTCCGGAGGCCTCAAGGAGTAGTGAGTTGTTCCCGAGATCAATGGTGGTAGCTGTGTCAGCGATATACCCGTCTATCTGGATCCCAAGATCCAGTTTTGCTACATCACCTTTGGCAAATACCCGAATATCCCCTGGTGATGCAGTATCGTGTGCAGCATCTTCATTTAACGAAAGGTTGAGAGGAAACGCGAGTGCTGCCCCCTCTTCTTTGACCTGCTCTTCAATTGATTCGACAAGATCCAGGTACGACGCACCAATGCGGACCTCCTGTGCACTACTGCGGAGGATTTTTGCGGCAAGAACTCCTGCATCCCGGTATTTTTCAAAAATGTCATCATTCATAGGATCAGCACCTCAGGAAATACCGTGAAGTTTTCAAATCCTTTGGCGGTGACTACGCCAATATCTTCAAGCCGTACACCTCCGATGCCAGGATAGTAGAGTCCCGGCTCAATCGTGATTACGTTGCCGGAAGCAAGTGCTTTTCCTGCAGGTCCTACGGTGGGCAGCTCGTGCACCTGAAGCCCCACGCCATGACCAAGATTGTGCACAAACCCGCGGGTATCGCTCTCGTATCCGCGGTCTTTGAAAAAGTCAACGACTGCCAGGTAAATATCTGCTCCCGACACTCCTGCTTTCACACGGCTGATACCAAGGTGTTTTGCTTCATGGAGGGCATCGTACATCTCGAGGATGGCCATCGAAGGGTCTCCCTTGACAACCGTGCGGGTCATATCTGCATAATATCCTGATTTCTCTTCCACGGGAAAGAGGTCAATTACGATAGGTTCGTCTGACCTAAGTGGCCCGGTCCCTGTCATGTGTGGTATAGCGGTATCCTCTCCGCATGAGACAATGGTATCCACCGCACCGCACCCATGTTCCAGGAGCAGGCTGTGCATGGAGAATTTTACGTGTTCTGCGGTCAGGGGTTTTTGATCGATATGAAGGATGCCCTTTTTTACCGACGCCCTCTTGATCAGCGATATTGCGACTCCCATCGCTTTTTCCGTTACCTTCTGGACGTTCTTCATTACTAGGATCTCATTTTTGTTCTTCCTTGCCCGTATCGACTGGACCGTTCCGCCGTCCACCAAAACGGTACAATATTCACTCAGGGCATTTGCCAGCGCAATCGGGAAATCAGGAGGTACGAGGATTTTTTTCCCGGCTTGGCCGGCAATCATCTTTGCTGTTGCCCGGTACGGGTCCTTTTCTGTTTTGAGAATATCCGGAAGTCCGGCCTGTGTTCTGGTCATGACCGTAGCCGAGGCTTCCCGTGATGCGCGCCCGGTCTCCATCTGGGAGACGATAATCACCCCGGGCTCTCCAGGCTTTTTAAAAAAAACAAAGGGATCGCTTGTGGTAAAATGTGTCAGATACCTCATATCGGTATCACGCGATGATGCATAGACTACGTAGGCATCAGCACCGCTCTTCCTGACCGCGTTTGAAAGTGGATCCATCTGTTAGGATATATGCAGTAAAACGTCAAGTACTTTTATTTCGGAGTTGACATACCAGTAATGGATGAGGATGCAAAAACCCGGTTCAAATGGAAATTTTACCGGCTCACGATCCAGCTCAATATCATTATCTTTCTCGTGGCCGTATCCGTAATTGTTTTTTTTATTTTTCACTCCCCGTATAGCGTTCCACTAATCATTGGCATGCTCATCCTGGTGTTCATTCTTTCTTTGGATTTTTTTAAGAAATTCAAAGAAACAAAAAAGTGGCTCGCTGAGCAATCGGAAAAAGATAAAAAAGATGATGGTACCAGACAGGACGGCACGATATAATAACGTGGGATGAGGGATTTAAAAGAGTACTATGCTCGAGAAGATGAAGGACGAGATCGAACTGCTGAGCCGTCATATTGAGGTGGCAAAAGCGGTGGCAGATCACGAACCGATCGGCATCATGAAGCTTGCAGAGCTGCTCGATCTCCCCTCGCACCGCATCCGTTACTCCCTGCATGTTCTGGAACAACTCGGGTATATCCGCGCTTCACCGGAAGGTGCAGTTGCCACCCCCCAAACGGATGAATTATTCCAACATCTCAATGGTGATCTGGATGAACTCATCCGGCTACTTGCTTCGATGAAGCGTTATTGATCCGGCACGATGTTTCAATCCTTCGGTTGTCATCTTCGATCGTCATCAGGGTTACCTTTAAAAGCGCTCACAAAGAATCTAATAAAGCGTATTGAGATAGCCTCCCTAACTCAGTTGGTAGAGTGTCGGACTGTTAATCCGAATGTCACAGGTTCGAGCCCTGTGGGGGGCGTTTTGGGCCTGTAGCTCAGTCCGGTTAGAGCGCCCGGCTCATAACCGGGCGGTCATGCGTTCGAATCGCATCGGGCCCACTGTTTTTATTGTTTTAGTAAGTTTAACGAAGGGAAGTAATTTTCATTGGCTCCTCCTTGTGTCTGATTGAAAAACTTTCTATCCCTGAACAATCATACGGAGCAGCATGAAGTGTCCTGTATGCGAGATGGACTGTGTCACGTCAGCAAAAGATCTTCTCGCCACACTCCCCACAGTTTTTCTCCCGTGTGCAGACTGCAGCATACGCACCCTTGACAAACGCTCCCCGCTCCCGACGCTCGAATATGCTTACCCCTGCTCGTGCGGCAAACGGTTTATCGATGAAGTTTTTGCCCACATGTATGTCATTATGGTTGAGGAGGGAGATCTGAAACAAACAGATCCTCTTATAGCGGTGGGATCCCCGCTTGTGCACCCCGGATTCGCTATGGATCGGCCCCCATTCCTTCCTGAAAAATCACTTGTGCTGCTCACCACAAGAGCCACAAAAATGACTGCGGAACGTCTATTTTTGGAAGTCCCGGAACTCCGTGGCATTGTAAAGAAAGGGAATTTTGTTCCGGGAATTACGAGCCCGGATCTTCGCTCCGTGCCAAAAGTCTACGAACTTCTTGCCGGATGTGATGTACGGGCTGATGTTTTTCCGCTCCGGACAGGTCCTATGGTGATGTACAAACAACAGTCGCTCATCCATATCGAGTTCCCACGCCAGGGGTATCCGAAGATCCGCGCGGTCGAGGAGCATGTCGGAAAACCTCCGGTTAATTATTTCATTGACGCATGTTCCGGGGTGGGGACCCTCGGTCTTGCTGCTGCATGCCTTGGTGTGCCCCACGTTGTGATGAATGATGCATGGTATGCATCAGCATTCTGGTCGGCATTCAATCTTGAAGTAAACCGGCGATATCTCAAAATCGGCCGGGTGAAGATCTTTGAACAACTCCAGGATATGCAAAAACATCCGGTTACAAGAGACCCGATAAAAATTGCCGAGACCGAAGGAGATCAGGTTATTGAAGTGTACCAGGGAGATTTCCACCAGTTGTTTAGTATAATTTTGCCGATGAGCAATCCTGTATCCGCTCTTGACATATTCGATAAAAAAGACCTGACTTCCCTCGAGCAGGTTAAACGTGAATGGCTGGATAAGGTGGGTGGAGAGGTTTTCATCCCTTGAATTTTATGTTTGTGGTATGATTTTTTTCAAAAGAGATCGTGATTACCGGTAAAAAGCCTTTATTGACCAGTGCACAAAGGTATATGGGGACTAGCCCGGGTGGTTCGGCGTCACCTGTAACCTGAAACCGTCGGTACGCGGGGGGCGAAGTTTGACGAAGGCTGCAACGGCCT
>Ga0315284_10008073_pt1 | contig 15005 bp, 10 predicted proteins | sample YL17G09_16_MG_FD_203696 | JGI IMG/M metagenome (GOLD analysis project Ga0315284, IMG submission 203696) | Sediment microbial communities from Yellowstone Lake, YNP, Wyoming, USA - YL17G09_16 | ecosystem: Environmental > Aquatic > Freshwater > Lake > Sediment | place: USA: Wyoming | collected... | reverse complement strand
CATTGTCGAAATTCATGTGGAAAATGCCCAACCGGTCGAATTCGATCAGTTGCTCTTCACTATCGAAGCGGCAGGGTAAGTGCCCTTGTTCAAAAAAATCCTAATCGCCAATCGCGGTGAGATTGCCCTGCGCGTGATCCGCGCCTGCAAGGAGTTGGGTGTCCCCACCGTCGCCGTCTATTCCACCGCCGACCGCGAGAGCCTGCACGTCTTTTTTGCGGATGAGTCCGTCTGCATCGGCCCGCCGCCTGCATCTGAGAGTTACCTGAAGGCGCAGAACTTGATATCGGCGGCCCAAGTCTCCGGAGCGGACGCCATTCACCCCGGATATGGCTTTTTGGCGGAATCCGCTGATTTCGCCGAAATGTGCGCCATGCACGGTCTGACCTTCATCGGGCCGCGCGCTGAGACGATGACCTTGATGGGCGACAAGGCTCAGGCGAAGAAGACCATGCGCTCCGTGGGTGTGCCGGTCATGCCCGGCAGCGAAGGGATTGTGCCGGATCTGGAAGAGGCCAGGAAGATTGCGGCGGAGATCGGCTATCCGGTCATCGTCAAGGCGTCCGCCGGAGGCGGCGGGCGCGGCATGCGCATCGTGCGCTCCGAGGATGGGCTGGAGTCCAATTTCGAAATGGCTCGCGCCGAGGCCGAATCGAGTTTCGGCAACGGCGATCTTTACATCGAAAAATACCTTGAGAATCCCCACCACATCGAAGTGCAATTGCTGGGTCTGGCCGGCAAGAAGATCCTGACTTTCGGCGAACGAGACTGCTCCATCCAGCGGCGCCATCAGAAGCTGGTGGAAGAGAGCCCTTCGCCGGTCGTGACGCCCGCGCTGCGCAAGCAGCTCATTGAGGCGGCCATGGAAGGCGCCAAGGCGGTGGATTATCTCTCGGCGGGCACAATCGAATTCTTATTGGACAGTTCGACGAATGACAAGTTCTATTTCATGGAAATGAATACGCGCATCCAGGTAGAACATCCGGTGTCGGAAATGGTCACGGGAGCCGACCTGGTCAAATGCCAGATTTTGGCGGCGGCCGGAGAGAAGCTCTGCTGGGAAAATGATGAAATCCGTCTGGCGGGGCACGCCATCGAATGCCGCATCAACGCCGAAGACCCCGAAAAGAACTTTCTGCCCACTCCGGGCAAAATCAGCGAATTTTACCTGCCGGGAGGCCCCGGCATCCGCGTGGATTCGCACGCCTTCGCGGGCTACACCATTCCACCCAATTACGATTCTCTGATCGCCAAACTGATTGCCCACGGCCGCAATCGCGACGAAGCCATTGTGCGCATGCGCCGGGCGCTGGGCGAAATGGTCGTGGAAGGAATCGCCACGACCATCTCGGTTCATAAGAAGATCATGGAACATCCCGAGTTTATCGCCGGCAGAGCGACGACGGGATTTATCGGACAGTTCATAAAATAATAAAAATCCCCTCGGTCGCATAAGTGGCAAGCGCAAAAAGTCCCCCTTTTATAAAGCGCGTAAGCGCCCATCAGTGGGGGGATTTAGGGGGATTATGTAAGACAATGGAGGACTCAATGAACATCCCAACTAATCTGCTGTACACCAAAGACCACGAATGGGCCAAGATAGAAGGCGATGTCGCCACCGTGGGAATCACGGACTATGCCCAGGGAGAGCTGGGCGACATTGTCTTCATCGAACTGCCGCAGGCGGGCAGCAAGGTGACGAAGGGCGCGTCTTTCGGAACCATCGAAGCGGTGAAAGCCGTCAGCGATATCTACGCCCCGTTTTCCGGCGAAGTGACCGACGCCAACGCCGCCGTGCAGGACGCTCCCGAAACCGTTAACAAGGATCCTTATGGCGCGGGCTGGATGATTAAAATCCGACTTGCCGATCCATCGCAGACGAGCGAACTGATGACGGCGGAACAGTACAAAGCGTTGATCGGCGAGGCGTAGATGCAACATTACCTGCCTCACACCGACGACGATATCCGGGAGATGCTGGAGCGCATCGGCGTCCAGAGTTTCGATGAACTCTTGACGACTGTGCCAAAGGAGATTCTGGCCAAAAGCAAGCTGAGACTGCCCGAGGGCCTCTCTGAGCTGGAGGCCCTGGCGCGTGTCAAGCAGCTCTCCTATCTCAACCGCACCACCGAATGCTACGCCTGTTTCATGGGCGGTGGGTCCTACGACCATTTCGTTCCCGCCGCCGTGGACGCCATCCTGTCGCGCAGCGAATTCTATACGGCCTACACGCCTTATCAAGCCGAAGTCAGCCAGGGGACGCTGCAGGCGATCTACGAATATCAATCCCTTATCTGCCGCCTGACCGGCATGGATGCCGCCAATGCCTCGCATTATGACGGCGCCACGGCTCTGGCTGAAGCCATGCTGGTGTCGTGCGCTCAGGCGCGGCGGGACAAGATCCTGGTCAGCCAGGGAGTGCATCCGCATTATGTGGAAGTGCTGCGCACCTACGCGCACTCCGCCAAGATTGAAATCGCCATCGCGCCGCTGGCGAACGGCGTGACCGATCCCGATTTCGTCAAGAAGAACATCGGATCGGCGGCCTGCCTGATGCTGCAGAGTCCGAATTTCCTCGGATTTATCGAAGATATCGCGGCATTCAATGATCCGGTGCATGCCGCCAAGTCTCTGCTGGTGGTTTCGGCGGATCCCATTTCGCTGGGGCTCCTGGAAGCTCCGGGGAAGCTGGGCGCAGACATCGTTACCGGCGAGGGGCAGGGCCTGGGCAATGGGCTGAATTTCGGCGGGCCCTATCTGGGCATCTTCGCCGTCAAGAAGGAGCTGGTGCGGCGCATCCCCGGACGATTGATCGGCGCGACTACGGACGCCCAAGGCCGGCGCGGTTTCGTGATGACTTTGCAAACCCGCGAACAGCACATCCGCCGCGAAAAAGCCACATCGAACATCTGCACGAATCAAGCGCTCTGCGCTCTGGCCGCCTGTATTACGCTCGAGCTTTTGGGCGAAGAGGGCCTGAGGGAGATGGCCGACCTCTGCCTGCAGAAGGCGCATTATTTGGCCGACGGCATCGCCGCGATTGACGGCTTCTCCATTCCTCATCAGCAGCCGTTCTTCAAGGAATTTCCGGTGCTCTACAAGGGCGACACGCGAAAACTTCTGGGCAATTTGAGCGACAAAGGATTTCTCTTAGGTCCCGATCTGGGCCGCTTCCATCCCGACTGGAAGGGGATGTTCCTCGTGGCGGTGACGGAGAAGCGGACAAAAGAAGAGATGGACGGCCTGATCAAGACGATGAAGGCGGTGGGATAGATGTGTAGGAGTCGGGCTTGTCCCGACCCTTTATGTTTCTGAATCGCAGATTCGCGCGGATTTAGCAGATTACGCAGAAAAGATGGCTGAAGAGAAGTACAAGCACAAGGCAATTACAGAGAAAATTATCGGCTGTGCGATGAGAGTGCATGCCGTTCTCGGCAACGGCTTTCAGGAGTTGATTTATCAGCGGGCGCTGGAAATCGAATTCGATAAGGCCAAGCTCAACTACAAGCGCGAATGCGAGATGCCGATTTATTACGACAATCAGCAGATTGGCACGCGGCGTGCGGACTTTCTTGTAGAAGATGTTGTTCTTGTTGAACTGAAGGCGATTACCGAATTGGGCAATCTGGCCTACGCTCAGATGATCAATTATTTGGTGGCCTACAAACTGGAAGTTGGGCTGCTCATCAATTTTGGCGAAAAGAGCCTGAAGTTCAAGAGGTTTGTGAAATCGCACGAAGTCGGTGTCTGAATCACAGATTTTCGCAGATTCAGATTGGGAGCTGTCTGAATCGCAGATTACCGCTGATTCAACAGATTACGCAGAAAAAAATAGTAATCTGCGGAATCATAATAATCTGCGCGAATCTGCGATTCTGACAACCCCGCACCCCGGCGGGGAAAGGGGGGCAGGACAGTGAATCTTCTGAACCACTGATTAAGCTGATTACACTGATGGCGCTGATTTAAAAAAGGAACAAGAAAATCAGCGTCCTCAGCGAAATCATACTAATCCGCGGTTCAGACAACCCCGTACCCCGGTGGGGAAAGGGGGGCAGGACAGGCGTTGGCAAGCCTGGCCATTCCGCCTGCGGCGGATCCGCCTTCCGGCAGACAAGCTGGCCAGGCCACCCAGTCACTGATTAAACTGATTACACTGATGACGCTGATTTAAAAAGACGGAATAATCAGTGAAATCAGCGCCACGAAGTGGTGGCTTCGCCAAAATCAGCGTGAATCCGCGGTTCAGACAATGACCCCGCACCCCGGCGGGGAAAGGAGGGCGGGGCAGGCGTTGGCAAGCCTGGCCATTCCGCCTTCCGGCAGACAAGCTGGCCAGGCCACCCAGTCAGTGAAATCAGCGCCACGAAGTGGTGGCTTCGCCAAAATCAGCGCGAATCCGCGGTTCAGACAATGACCCCGCACCCCGGCGGGGAAAGGGGGGCGGGGTAGGCGTTGGCAAGCCTGGCCATTCCGCCTGCGGCGGATCCGCCTTCCGGCAGACAAGCTGGCCAGGCCACCCAGTCGAGGCTGGTTAATATGCGATTATCTACGAAATATTTGCGTATGTGGCCCAGGCGAGCACGAAGAGGCCTTCGGCATGATAAGAAAATGCTCGTGCAGCAGAAACGTATAGCATTTTGGACATGCGCCTATTTCTGGGTGACTGTGACGATGGCGATTGGCGCATTGGCAGCTGCTATTCTTACAGGCATTTATGTGCACACTACAAAACAGCTCCTTGAGCAGGCTCAAAAGGATAGCAAGATCGCAAGTGAAGCTTATGAAAGTGCCACAAAGAGCAGCCAGGCTGATTTAAGGCCTTATGTCATCGCAAATGTTGAAGAGGCAAGGCTGACCAAAATATCAAATCAAGGCAATTCGGTTCATTATGCGCTTTATGTCCGGGTTATCTATACGAACTCAGGCAAAACACCAGCATTGAATTTTAGATGTGCATCAGGCATTCGCACGTACAAGAATATATCTGAAGATGAAAAGGCAAAGGCATTAGGAAAAATGAGGGAATCAGAAGTTTATTCTGGGCTGCTGGGAATTGTTCGGCTACCGGTTGATAAGACGTTCGATATTTTGATTCCACCTACATTCACGACAGATCGAAAGGCGTATTTAATTGCTCAGAATGAATCGCTTCCATTCTATATTAATGATCTTCAAAATAAGCCGTTGTACTTTTTCGCATATTATGAATATACGGATTTATCAGGAACCACATCCTTTGCTGGATCTTTTGTTTGTTGTCTTCTAACAGATTTAAAGAACGTGCAGGTGATCGCAACGAGCGATTCTTACGATATGAATTAATTCTATGGTATTCGGGATTAGGGCAGAATTCAACCATCGGAAACATACTCGCTGAACTAAAACAGAGGACAAACTGGCGCATGAAGAAAATGCTAAATCTAGCAGTTGTCATGGTGAGCGCGACTGCCTTGTGTGCAAACCCCATCCAAACCACCTCCCTCCCCAACGGCCTGACGCTCTACACGGTGGAGGATCACTCCAAGCCGCTGATCGGGTTGTTCGCCATTGTGGATGGCGGGTCGAGGACGGAGACGCCGGATATCGCGGGGCTGTCGCACTTCTACGAGCACCTGATCGCTCGCGGCGGATCGGCCAAGCAGGGCGAGACGGAATTCCGGCGGGTCATGTCGTCGCTGGGCGAAGAGCACATCTACACCTACGACGACGGCACGGCCTACGGTTTCACCGTCCCCACTGAGAACTTCCCCGAAGCGCTCTGGCGCTACAGCGACTTCCTCCTGGAGCTAAAGCCCGATTCGGCCTCCATCGTCAAGGAGCGCACCATCGTCATGGAGGAATACAACATGTCGGTGGCGGACAATCCCGATGGGCGGTTGCAGGAACAGCTCATGAAGGCGGCTTTCACTCGCCATCCCTACTATCCCACCACCATCGGCCTGCCCGAGGTGATCCAGAACGCCACCTACGACCAGCTCAAGACCTTCTACGAGGAGCGCTACGTCCCCAATCAGATCGTCATGACGGTCGTCGGCGATTTCCAAACCGAGCAGATGGTGAAGTGGATCGAAGAGCAGTTCGGAAAATACCGCGCGGGCCGCATCAGCTTCGAGCAGAATCTAGTGGAGCCGCCGCAGACAGCGTTCCGGCAGGTGGCCGATTCCATGGATGCGTCGGCGAGTTATGCGCTGTTGGGCTATCACATTCCTCCCACAGCGTCGGCGGATATGCCCGCTCTGCGGGTGCTGGCGCACATCCTGGGCGGCGCCGCCAATTCGCGACTGGATAAGGCTTTGAAGCTGGACGAGAACCTGGTGCTGTATGTCAGCAGCTATCCAGATTTCCTGCGGGATGCGTCGCTGCTCTACGTCAGCTTCCAGTGCGAACCGGCCAACGAGGAGAAGGCTCTGCGCAAGACCCTCTCCCAGATCCAGTGGCTGGCGGCGGGAGGCGTGGATGACGAAGAACTGGCCGCCGCGAAGGAGAAGCTGATCGCCGACGACGTCATGGCGGATCAAACTTTCGGCGGACGGGCCGAAACCATCAGTCATTATGCCATCTCCGGAGCGACCGCTCTGGCCGAGCAATATCCCGCATTGATCAAAGCCGTCGCCGCCGCAGACGTTCAGCGTGTGGCGCGTGCCTACTTAGATCCCACGCAGTGCTCGCTGTCGCTGATCGAACCGAAGGGGCGCGCCCTTCCGGATTATGCTCCATTGGCGGCGGAATTCAGCTCCAAGGCGACGACGCAGGAAGTCGCGGCGGGCCCCATGAAAATCCAGTACAGCAAGCTCTCCAATGGCCTGACGCTCATCCTGCGCGAGGATCATTCTTCGCCGACCGTCTGCGTGGCCGGATATCTGCGCGGCGGGCAGTGGCTGGAGCCGGCGGGTCAGTCGGGCGTGGCCTATCTGACAGCGTCGCTGCTCGATAAAGGGACGCAAAAATATTCCCGCGAGAAATTTCAGACGCGCAAGGAGCGGTTGGGCATCAGCATCTGGAATGCGGCGTCTGAGGATTATCTACAAGTAGGACTCTCGGGTTTGGCAGACAAGCTGGATGAAGGTCTCGATCTGTTGGATCAGATGCTCTTCGCCGCGACTTTCCCCGAAGCCGAATTTGAGAAAGCGAAGACCGACCAATTGCAGGCCATTAAGGCTATCGAAGATCAGCCCTGGGAATACACTCATCGGGAGATTCAGAAAGACTTATATCAGAAAAGCCCATACCGCAATCCCGTCGTGGGTGTGGCCGCCGAGGCCGAGAAGTTGACCCGCGACGATGCGCTTGCTCATTATGGATCCGTCTTCGTTCCAAGCAATGTAATCATCTGCGCGGTGGGAGATTTCGACATGGCGACTCTGAAAGCTCAAATGGAAAAGCTCTGGGCGGATAGGCCGGCCGCGAAAGCGCCCAGGATCGCCATCGCGATGGATCAATCCGCGCCGGTGATCCAGCAACGAGTCGTGTTCAAGGAAAAGGATCAGAACACGTTCAATTATACCTGGCTGGGCGTGGGCGTCGGCGATCCCGATTTCCTGCCGCTGGTGCTGACCAAGAGGATGCTCTCGACGCGCCTCTTCTATAAATGGATCTACGACATCGGCATCGCCTACCGCATGTGGACGAGGTATTTTCCGCGCCTGGGGCAGTCGCGCTTCTACTTCGAGATGGGCGTGTCGGATGACAATTTCCCGCGCGCCCGGCAGGGCATTCTCGACGACTTGCAGGCCTTCTTGGATCAGCCCATCTCGGCCGAAGAGCTGGACAAGGCCAAGCAGGACGAGATCACACGGCATAAGATGACCTACCAGACCAACCAGGGCATCGCCGCCGGCCTGGGCAGTTGGGAAGCGATGGGAATGGGGTACATGTTCTTCGAGAACATGCCGTCAAAGATTAGCGCGGTCACCGCACGGGACGTCGAACGCGTGGCGAAGAAGTATCTGCAATTGGATCGCTACACGTTTGTGAATGTGGGGCAGGCGGAGATAAAGTAATTGAGTTGCCAAGTCTGTGGCTGTCATTTGCGCGCGAGATTCAGTCCGATAATATTCCCACCAGAATAAATTCTGGTGCTCCCTTACACAAACAAATTGGCTAAAGCCAATGGCATGGAGGACTAAGCCCAGTCGCTTTGGCGACTTATAAGGTCATTGAGCACCCGAATTTATTCGGGTGTCCAGCGGAGCCGAGGTCAGCTGGGCGGGGTTCATTCCCCGCCTACTGCTTTTGGTGAATTGCCCAAAAAGGATTTGCAAACTCGCGGCCGATTTTCTTACTTTGTATTCAGTTAATCTGCGAACGCCAGAAGGCAAATGATCCCATCGCTTGAAGAAAAAGTAAAGCTTTATCGGCTCACGCTTCAGCAAATCCAATCGGCGGTCGCCGCCGAGACGGATCCCATCGCCGTGATGTCCAGCGTGGTCTGCGTGCTGAAAACAAACTTGCCGCATTTCTTCTGGGTCGGGTTTTACCGGGTAGATCGGGAAAAAGGCAATGAGCTGGTGGTGGGGCCTTATCAGGGGACGTTCGGCTGCCTGCGCATTCCGTTTGGACGGGGCGTGTGCGGCCTGTGCGCCGAAAGGGAGTTGCCGGTCATCGTGCCGAGCGTTGATGACTTCGAAGGCCACATCGCCTGCGATTCGCGCTCCAAATCCGAAATCGTCCTGCCGGTGTATGACCGCTCGGGCAGGCTGTTTGGCGTGTTCGATGTGGATTCGACAGAACTGGACGCCTTTGCAGATGAGGATTGCGAAGGCTTAGAGGCCATTTTGGAGGGCATCCGTAACAAGCTTTAGGGATTTGGGATATCCGGTGCTCAGGGCGGGAAACCCCGCCTTCTTAAATTTATATGGGTAAGCCCGTGAGAGAAACCGACGCGATGATGCAACTTATTGGGATTCGGCGAGTAAATAAGCACTAAAGGCTTAATAGCAGTCCGCGATGTTGAATATCGTCTCCAAAATATTCGGCTCCAAGTCTGGTCGCGAGGTGAAACGGTTGCTGCCCCTCGTGGAGCAGATCAACCAGCACTTCGAGGAATATCTGCCTCTGAGCGACGAAGAGCTTCGCGCAAAGACATTGGAATTCCGCAGCCGCCTGGCGGATGGCGAAACGGTGGATGACCTTCTGCCCGAAGCCTTCGCGGCGGTGAAGTTGGCCTGCGCGCGCATGATGGGCCGGAAGTGGGACGCCGCCGGCCTCAAGGTCACCTGGGACATGGTGCCCTACGACGTGCAGTTGATCGGCGGCATTGTCCTGCACCAGGGCAAGATTACCGAAATGGCTACGGGGGAAGGCAAAACTCTGGTTGCCACCATGCCGATCTATTTGAATGCCCTCGAGGGCAAAGGCGCTCACCTGGTGACCGTGAACGACTATCTGGCATTGCGCGATAGTCAGTGGATGGGAAAGGTTTATGAATTCTTGGGCCTTTCGGTCGGCTGCATTCTGGCTCACATGCGCCCCGAAGACCGCCGCAGCCAGTACCAAGCCGATATCACCTACGGCACCAACAATGAGTTCGGCTTCGACTATCTGCGGGACAATATGGCTATCCGCCCGGAAGACGTGGTGCAGCGCGGCCATCGCTACGCCATCGTGGACGAAGTGGACTCGGTGCTGATTGACGAAGCCCGCACGCCATTGATCATTTCCGGGCCGGTTTCCCGCAGCACGCATAAGTTCGATGAATTGCGCCATCCCGTCGAGAAGTTGGTCAAGAAGCAGAACGATCTGATCAACCAGTTGGTCAGCGAGGCAGAGAAGCTCCTGGAAACCCGAGCCGCCGATGATGAATATCAGGCCGGCGAAAAAATCCTCATGGCGCAGCGTGGCGCTGCCAAGAATAAACGTCTGCAGAAACTGCTTCAGGAGACCGGCGCCAAGCGCCTGATGCAGCGCGTGGAAAACGACTATTTGCGCGATAAGCGCATTCCCGAATTGGATGAGCAGCTTTACTTCGCGATTGACGAGCACCATCATACGATTGACTTGACCGACATGGGCCGCGATGAGTTGGCCAAGCTGACTCATGCCGACGCCAACATGTTCATCATCCCCGATATGGCCGAGGAGATGGTCAAGGTTGACCAGATGGAGGGCGTCGCGCCGGAAGGCAAAATTGAGCTCCGGCTGAAACTGGAAGATCTGTATATTGACCGCACCGAACGCAACCATAATATCGGTCAACTGCTGCGCGCGCACATGCTCTATGAACGCGACGTGGAGTACGTTGTCGAGGAGGGCCAACGCGTCATCATCGTGGATGAATTCACGGGCCGCCTGCAATATGGCCGGCGCTATTCCGACGGCCTGCACCAGGCCATCGAAGCGAAGGAGAACGTCCAGATCGAGCGAGAGACGCAGACCATCGCCACGATCACACTTCAGAATTATTTTCGCCTCTACGACAAGCTGGCCGGTATGACCGGCACCGCCGAGACGGAAGAGAGCGAATTCTACGATATTTATAAGCTGGAAGTCGTTGTCATCCCGACGAATCAACCGTGCGTTCGGGACGATCATGATGATGTGATCTACAAGACGAAAAAGGATAAATACGACGCGGTCTTGAACGAAATCGAAGAGTGCTATTCCAAGAAACAGCCTGTATTAGTCGGTACCACCAACGTCGAAGTATCCGAGACGATTTCGCGGCTCCTGCAGCGGCGCAAGATCCCGCATGAAGTCCTGAACGCCAAGCATCATCAGCGGGAGGCCGAGATTGTTGCCCGGGCCGGCCAACCCGGAAGTGTGACGATCGCCACAAACATGGCCGGGCGCGGAACCGATATTAAGCTGGGGCCGGGGGTGGTGGAAGTCGGCGGCTTGCATATCCTCGGCACCGAGCGCCATGAGGCGCGCCGCATTGACCGCCAGCTTCGCGGGCGATCCGGTCGCCAGGGCGATCCGGGCTCCACCAGCTTCTTTTTGTCTCTCGAAGACGACCTGATGCGCCTCTTCGGATCCGAGCGCATCGCCGGCATCATGGATCGCCTGGGCGTGCAGGAAGGCGAGGTTATTACTCATCCCATGATCACCAGCTCCATCGAGCGGGCGCAGAAGCGCGTCGAAATGCAGAACTTCGGCATCCGCAAGCACCTGCTCGAATACGACGACGTCATGAACCGGCAGCGCGAGGTGATCTATGAACGCCGCAATCGCGTGCTGATGGGTCTGGACATAGAGGCGCTGGTTTTGGAATTGATGGATGAGTGGATCGAGGCGCTCTTTGACCGCACGACCGAGGAGAAGGGATCGGTGGATGCCTGGAACCTCGAGGACCTGCAGCGCAGCCTGGCGAGCACGCTGCGGGTCTATTTGGATATCAGCATTGAGGCCTTGCCGACGATCCATCGCCAGGATCTGCTGGACAAGGTCAAAGAGATGGGCCGGGAGGCCCTGGAGAAGCGCAAAGCGGAGATTGATCCGGCGCTATTTACCTACTTCCTCAACGGCGTAATTCTGGGGAACATAGACGAGGAGTGGAAGGATCATCTTTACGAGATGGATCGTTTAAAGGAGGGAGTGGGACTTCGGGCTTACGGTCAGCGGGATCCTCTGGTGGAGTTTAAGAAGGAGGGCTTTGGGCTGTTTGAGGAGATGCTGGATCGGATCAATCAGAAGTCTTTGCATACGATTTTCCATGCGAAAATATTGACGGCGCCCCGGGTATCCCCCCGGGTGGCGCCAGAACAAATGACGCAGATTCACCGCCAGGCGGCGGGAATGGCCTATGCCTCGGTGCAAGCGCCAACCCAGGAACAGGCTCCGGCAGCCGCGGCCGCGCCCAATGCGGAGAAGCCCAAGTCGGCGCCGGTTAGGAAGGGCAAGCTGCCCGGCCGAAACGACCCCTGCCCGTGCGGCAGCGGGAAGAAGTTCAAGCATTGCCATGGCGCCTGATCGCCGGGGCGAGAAAGCTCATTTATCCTTTTCTTTCGCCAGTTTTTTTCATATACTGAAGGGGAGTCACGTTGGGGGGAATTAACAGAAGGAACTCCGGAGAGGCCCCCATGTATCAGCGCATCATGGAGCTCTTGGTCCTGTTGATGGATGAGTACAGCAACCAGAGTCTGCAGTCCGATCAAATGGGTACCATCAGCGAAGATCTGATTCGCCGCGGCTTTACAGAACAAGAAATCAATACCGCATTTTTCTGGCTGCACCAGCGATTTGGGCGTGCCGGTGAAGTTTCCGGCATCAAATCGCGGGTGATCCAGGAACCTGCCGATACCTCCTTCCGTATCCTGAATACCTTCGAGCGTCGCTGCTTTTCCACGGAAGCTTTCGGCTATCTACTGCACCTGCTCAACGCCAAGCTGATCAGCCTGCGCGATATGGAACTGATCATCGAGCGCGTGCTCATGCTCGATCTGGCCCCCGCCACCTTGGATGACTCCAAGATGCTTGTGCAGTCCGTTCTTTTCGAAGATACAAATGTCGGCTGGGTATCGCCGCGGCCGCCCGATCCCTTCGGCCAGAGCGAGACCTATCACTAACCAGGATTGAAAACGGAAATTCCATGAAGCTGGTTGTCGTTGAATCACCCTCCAAAGCCAAAACCATCAAGAAATATCTCGGTCAAAGCTACCAGGTCGCCGCCTCGTTAGGACACATCAAGGACCTCCCCCAGAAGTCTCTGGGCGTAGACGTGCATAACAACTTCGCCCCCAGCTACCAGCCCGTCCCCGGCAAGAAAAAGGTCATTGAGCAATTAAGGCAAGCCGCCCTGGCTGCCGACCAGGTCTATATCGCGACCGACCCCGATCGCGAGGGGGAGGCCATTGCTTCTCATGTGGCGGAATTGATCTCCGAAAAGCACCCCTTTCCGCAACGAGTCCTGTTTCATGAAATCACCCGCAAGGCCGTTCAGGAGGCCATCAAATCGCCGCGGCAGATTGACCAGCGCAAGGTGGACGCCCAGATCGCCCGCCGCGTGGTGGATCGCCTGGTAGGATACCAGGTCAGCCCGCTGATCTGGAAGACGGTCGCGAAGGGCCTTTCCGCGGGGCGGGTTCAATCGGTGGCGCTCCGGCTGATCTGCGAGCGGGAGCAGGAGATCCGGGCCTTTGTCGCCCAGGAATATTGGTCCATTCACGCCGTCTTTTCCGGGGAGGATGTGGCGCCGTTCCCGGCCGAGCTGGTTCAGATTGACGGCAAGAAAGTCGAGATCGGCGCCGAACTGGTTGCTCAGGGCATTGTCGAAAGGGCGCGGGGGAAAAGCTATCAGGTCTCGGCCTTCAAGCACAGCACCCTGCGCAGCAAACCGTCGGCGCCCTACACCACCAGCACCCTGCAGCAGGATGCCGCGAGGAAATTGAAATTCTCGCCCCGCCGCACGATGGTGCTGGCGCAGGCGCTCTATGAAGGTGTGGAACTGCCGGACGGCGAAAGCGTCGGTTTGATTACTTACATGCGTACGGATTCGACACGCATCGCCGCCGAAGCGCAGGCGGCGGCCCACAACTATATCGAAAGCACACTGGGAAAAGATTATCTTCCGCACGCCCCGCGAATCTACGCGCAGAAAAAGAGAACTCAAGACGCGCACGAAGCCATCCGTCCGACGGACGTATCGCGCCATCCCGATGAACTGAAAGCCGTGCTGGATGCGTCGCAATGGAAGCTTTACCGGCTGATCTGGTGCCGCTTCGTGGCCTCGCAAATGGCGGACGCGGTATTTAATGTCACCACGGTAGATATCAGCGGCGATGGATTGACCTTCCGCGCCCGCAGTCAGAAGCGGATTTTTGACGGCTGGCAGAAGATCTGCCCGCCCGAAACGGAGAACGGCGAGACCCTGCCGCCGCTGCCGAAACATTTCGGCGATGGGTATGCGCTGAATCTCGATAATCTGGAGGGCAAGCAGCACTTCACTCAGGCGCCGCCGCGTTATACGGAGGCCAGCCTCATCAAGGCGTTGGACGATTTGGGGATCGGCCGGCCCAGCACCTACGCCAATATTGTCAGCACACTTTTCGATCGCACCTATGTGGATCGTGAAGACCGCAAGCTCATACCCTCGCCGCTGGGCGAGACTGTCAGTAAGATTCTGGTGGGGCTCTTTCCCGACATTTTCGAAGTAGGCTTCACGGCGCGCATGGAAGAGCAGTTGGATCAGGTTGAGGAGGGCGTGTCCTGGGTGCAGGTGGTGCGAGATTTTTACCTGCCCTTTGAAAAAGACCTGCGCGCCGCCGAAGGCATGCGACGCGACATCAAAGAGCAGGTGCAGGAAGCCACTCAGGAAACCTGCGAGAAATGCGGCAGCCCTATGATAATCAAGTGGAGCATGCGCGGGCAGTTTATGGCTTGCAGCGGCTTCCCCAAGTGCAAAAATACCCGCTCGCTCGATACGCCTTCGGCGGTGACTGGCAAGACTTGCTCCGACTGCGGCGGCCAACTGGTGGTCAAGGCGGGGAAATATGGCCGTTTCCTCGGGTGTTCGAATTATCCGAACTGTAAGCACATCGAGCCGATAGGGACAGGCGTAAAATGCCCGCAGCCCGATTGTGGCGGGGAGTTGGTTGAACGTAAATCCCCCAGAGGGCGCTTTTTCTCGTGCAACCGTTACCCGGAATGCAAGTATCGCGTCTGGCAGAAACCTGAGCCGGTCGCCTGTCCGGAATGCGGTCATCCCTTTATGCTCAGCACCGAGCGAGGGGATGACAAGGGCAAGCTGACATGTCCCCAATGCAAAGCTGTTGTTGATCCGGCCAGCGCCGCCGCCGTGGCCGGCGAAGACGAGTGAAGCGGCGCCCCTCAGCTTCCGCTTGAAGATGGAACAACAGGTCGCCAACTACTTGAATCACTTGCGCGATGAGGTTCGCGCCTCGCCCCATACCCTAAAGGCGTATCAGCGCGATTTGGATCAATTTCAGGCTTTTTTGCAGGCCGGGTCGAGATCCGGTGTGCTCAGCCCGCAATCCATACGCGACTTCGGCGCCTTTTTACTGCGATCCGGCCAATCCCGCAGCAGCGTGGAGAGAAAACTATCGGCG
>Ga0315284_10008072_pt1 | contig 15005 bp, 13 predicted proteins | sample YL17G09_16_MG_FD_203696 | JGI IMG/M metagenome (GOLD analysis project Ga0315284, IMG submission 203696) | Sediment microbial communities from Yellowstone Lake, YNP, Wyoming, USA - YL17G09_16 | ecosystem: Environmental > Aquatic > Freshwater > Lake > Sediment | place: USA: Wyoming | collected... | reverse complement strand
TTGCGCCCCTTCAGGGCTTGGGCCGAGGCGGGCCCTTCGAAACCCAGGGCGTTGCCCTGGGCTATGCTGTGTGAGGCCTTCGGCCTCAAACGGCGCCCAACGCTTGTAGCGTAGTAGTATTAGGACGACCCGCCGAAGAACGTCCCCAGGACCATCAGGGTGTTGAACGCGCTGTGGGCCACGACCGCCGCCACCAGGCTCCGCGTCCGGTAGGTGACGTATCCGAGCGCCAGTCCGAGCAAGAAAAGCGCGAGGATGGCCTGCGGCTCGATGAGCAGGTGCACGAGGGCAAAAACGGCGCTCGAGACGGCAATGGCTCCGGGGCCGCCCAGCGGCCTCAGGAGGCTCATCATCAGCACCCCGCGGTAGGTGAACTCCTCGGCCAGCGGCGCCACCACGGACGCCAGAACGAGCGCCGCCGCCAGCGTCCAGGGCGACGAGGACTCGCCAATGCTCACCAGCACCGGATGCAAGACGGTCGGCAACCCGGCAAGCCGGTGAACCAGCGCGCCGACAAGAATCGCTCCAACGCACAGAGGAACCACCGCCGCCGTCACGCCGAGGCCGTACAGCACATCGTGCCAGGGTCGCCCCGCGCGCACGCCGATGGTTTCGGCCGCGCCTGGCCCCAGGCGCGTGACGAGCCATAGACCCAGCGCCGGCGGGAGAAGTTGCGACAGGAATAGACCGGGATTTATGAGGTCGGGGGTCCCGTACGGCTTCCACGGCAGGAGGTCCAGTTCGGCCATCACCGCCCACGCGCTGCTGATGAGAAACATCAGGCTGAATATTCCGCCGAACAGCAAGAGGCCGAACCACGCCGGCCACGGTACGAGCGGCCAGGCGCCGTCCCGGGGCAGGGGAAACGGCCGGCCCAAGAGCCACCACCGCACGACAAGCCAGACCGCCACGGCCGTTGCCGGCAAACAGGCGATCACCGCGCCGACAAGCCAGAGCCTCGGCATAAGGGTGCCCCAGTTGGCGGTCTCAACCGGCTCCATCGGTTCCTCCCGGGCAAACGGGAAACGCCTCACGGGCCGACCGCGAGCGCGGAAGCCTTTCGGCTACTCCCACTCAATCGTACTCGGCGGCTTGGAACTCGTGTCATACACGACGCGGTTCACGCCCTTGACTTCGTTGGTGATCCGCGTCGCGATCCGCGCCAGCACCGGGTGCGGCAGCCTGGCCCAGTCGGCGGTCATGCCGTCCCGGCTGGTCACGGCGCGCAGAGCGATGACGTTCGCGTAGGTCCGCTCGTCGCCCATGACGCCCACGGCTTTGACCGGCAGGAGCACCGACAGCGCCTGCCAGATCTTCTTGTATAACCCCGCGCGGTGCAGTTCCTCGAGGAAAATGGCGTCGGCCTCGCGCAGAATCTTGAGTTTCCGCGGATTGACCGGCCCGACGATCCGCACCGCGAGCCCCGGCCCCGGAAACGGGTGACGCCAGACGATCTCCGGCGGCAGGCCCAGTTGCTCCCCGACCCGCCGCACCTCGTCCTTGAAGAGGTACCGGAACGGTTCGATCAACTTGAACCGGAGGTTGGACGGCAGCCCGCCGACGTTGTGATGGGTCTTGATCGTCGCGCTCGGGCCGCCGCGGGCGGACCGGCTCTCGATGACGTCGGGATAAAGCGTCCCCTGGGCGAGAAAGGCGGGCGAGCCGAGGCGCTTCGCTTCGCGCTCGAAGACGCGGATGAACACGTTGCCGATGATGCGCCGCTTGCGCTCGGGGCTGGCCACGTTCCTCAGCCGCTTCAGAAACTGCCGCGAGGCGTCCACACAATGGACGTGGATGCCGAGATGGTCGCGGAACTTTCGGCGGACGTTGGCCGCCTCGTTCTTCCGCAGGAGGCCGTTGTTGATGAACACGCAATCGAGCCGATCGCCGATCGCACGGTGCAGAAGGGCCGCCAGGACCGAACTGTCCACGCCGCCGCTCGTCCCGCAGAGAACCCGCCCGTCGCCCACCGTTCGCCGGACCTGCTCGACCGCCGTTGCGATGAAGGATTGGGCCGTCCAGCCGCCTCGGCACTTCGCAGCACGGAAAAGGAAGTTCCGCAGGATCTCCAGACCCTTGGGCGTGTGAACGACCTCCGGATGGAACTGGAGGCCGTAAAGCCGCTTCCTCGCGTTGGCCATCGCGGCCACAGGGGCGGTCGGCGTCCGGGCGATGACTTCAAAACCGTTCGGAACCTCGGTAACCTGGTCGCCGTGGCTCATCCACACCTGGAGCCGGGCCCCGAGACCGACGAACAGGTCCTGGCGCTTCAAGACCTGGAGGACCGCGTGACCGTATTCCCGCCGCTCTGCCGCCAGGACGCGCCCGCCGAGCATCTTCGCCATCAGTTGCAGCCCGTAGCAGATTCCCAGGACGGGGATGCCGAGCCGCAAAAGTCCCGGGTCGCAGGTCGGGCTCCCGGCCTCCGTTACGCTGGCCGGTCCGCCCGAGAGGATAATCGCGGCCGGGCGGCCGGCGGCAAGATCGGCCGGCGAAATCGTATGCGGCACGATCTCCGAGTACACCCCGCACTCGCGCACCCGCCGCGCAATCAGTTGCGTGTACTGGGACCCGAAGTCCAGGATCAGCACGCGTTCGTGCGCCTGGGGGGCCGCCAATCGGTCACTGGCTCGCTTCGTCTTCTTTTTCATAGGTCGAGTAATAGTAGGGGGTGAACGCTTCGAATTCCGCCGCACACGTGTCCACACACTTATAGGCCGGATCGATGCCGCACCGGGCGCGCCATCGGCGGACGGTTCCTTCGTCCGTCTTCAGGAGCGTTGCCAACTGGGCGTCGCTGAAGCCGCAGCGCTTCGCCTCGAAAAGTTCCTCGGCCGTGAGGCTCCGGGTGGCGCTTTTGGCCTTGCGGCGCCGCCGACGGATGCGTTCCTCGAACTCGACGATCTGGCGGATGTTGTCGAGGAACCAGGGGTCGATTCGCGTCAGGCCGTAAATCTCCTCAGTCTCCATTCCGGTCTCGTAAGCGCGCTTCAGGTGAAAGATGCGCTCGGGCCCGGGCGTGACGAGCAGGCGCTTCAGTTCGTCCGCGGACATTCTCCCGCCGAGGCTCACGAGGCCCGAGACGCCGATCTCCAGCGACCGGAGCGCTTTCTGGAGGGCCTCCTTGAAGGTCCGGCCGATGGCCATCGCTTCGCCGACGCTCCGCATCGAGGTCGTCAGTCGCGGCGGCGTCCGCGGAAACTTCTCGAACGTGAACCGGGGGACCTTGACGACGCAGTAATCAATCGTCGGCTCGAAGGAGGCGGGGGTCTTACGCGTGATGTCGTTGGGGATTTCGTCAAGGGTGTACCCGGCCGCCAGTTTCGCCGCGATCTTGGCGATCGGGAACCCCGTCGCCTTGGACGCCAAGGCACTCGAGCGCGACACCCGCGGGTTCATCTCGATGACGAGCATCCGCCCGTCCTCCGGGTTGACTGCGAACTGGATGTTCGAGCCGCCCGTCTCCACGCCGATCTCGCGGATGATCGCCACCGCCGCGTCGCGCATCGTCTGGTACTCGCGGTCGGAGAGCGTCTGGGCGGGCGCCACGGTGATCGAGTCGCCCGTGTGGACGCCCATCGGGTCGAAGTTCTCGATCGAGCAGATGATGACGACGTTGTCCGCGAGGTCCCTCATCACTTCGAGTTCGAACTCTTTCCAGCCGAGGACGGACTGCTCGATGAGGACGTCGTGGACGGGGCTGGCGTCGAGGGCCGTCTTCGTCTGCTCCGAGAGTTCCTCGATGTTGTACGCGATGCCGCCTCCCGTCCCGCCCAGCGTAAAACTGGGCCTCAGGATGACCGGCAACCCGATGCGTGCGGCGATGTCGAGGGCGTCCTGCACGCTTTTCGCCACGCCGCTCGCCGGCACCTCCAGGCCGATCCGCTCCATCGCCTGCTTGAAGAGTTCGCGGCTCTCGGCCTTCTCGATGGCCTGGGGGTTCGCCCCGATCATCTCCACGCCGTACCGTTCGAGCACGCCGCCGTGCCAGAGCGCCTCGGCACAGTTGAGGGCCGTCTGGCCGCCGACGGTCGGCAGCAGGGCGTCCGGCCGTTCCTCGCGGATGATGGTCTCGACGAACTCCGGCGTGATCGGCTCGATGTACGTCCGGTCGCCGAACTCCGGGTCCGTCATGATCGTCGCCGGGTTCGAGTTGATAAGGACCACCTCGTACCCCTCCGCCCGGAGGGCCTTGCACGCCTGGGTCCCGGAGTAATCGAACTCGCAGGCCTGGCCGATGATAATCGGGCCGGAGCCGATGACCAGGATCTTCTTGATGTCGGTTCGCTTAGGCATGGCCGGGGCGCATCATCTCCACGAATCGGTCGAACAGATGGCGGGCGTCGTGCGGTCCGGGCGACGCCTCCGGATGGAACTGCACCGAGAACAGCGGCAGCCGACGGTGCCGGAGTCCCTCGAGCGTTCCGTCGTTGAGGTTCATGTGGGTGACCTCGACGTCCGCCTGCCCGAGCGACTCGATGTCCACGCAGAAACCGTGGTTCTGCACCGTGATGGCCACCTTGCCCGTGTGCGTGTCCTTCACAGGATGGTTCGCCCCGTGGTGGCCGAACTTCAGTTTGAACGTCCGCCCGCCCAGCGCCTGGCCGAGCATCTGATGCCCCATGCAGATGCCGAAGATCGGGATCGGCGTGGCGCCCGGCGGGCGCTCGAGGAGTTGCCGAAGCGTCTCGACGGCATACGGCACCGCGGCGGGGTCGCCGGGACCGTTCGAGAGCAGAATCCCGTCGGGTTTCCGGTCGGCAATTTCCGCTGCCGTCGCCCCGGCCGGGACGATGATGACGCGGCACCCGGTCTCCCGGAGCCGACGCAGGATGCCGTACTTGACGCCGTAGTCCAGCACCACGACGCGGAGGGCCACCCGGTCGCCGTTCGGCTCCCATTCCCAGGCCTCGTCGCAGGTGACTTCCCGAATGAGGTCCCGCCCCACCAGGCCGGGCGACGCTTTGGCTTTGGCGACGAGGCGCTTCGGGTCGAGGTCGCGGCTGGAGAGGACGGCCCGCATGGCCCCGGCCTCGCGGATGTGTTTCGTCAGGGCCCGCGTGTCCACGCCTTCGATGCCCGGGATGCCGTGCTCCTTCAGATATGTCCCAAGGTCCTTCGTCGAGCGCCAGTTGGAGCGCAGGCGGCTGAGTTCCCGCACCACGAACCCCTCGACCCACGGGCGGTGCGACTCGACGTCCTCCTCGTTGACGCCGTAGTTGCCGATCAGCGGATACGTCATCGCCACGATCTGCCCGCGGTACGAGGGGTCCGTGACCACCTCCTGATAGCCCGTCATGCTGGTGTTGAAGACGATCTCGCCGGACGCTTCGGCGAAGGCGCCGAACGCGCGGCCTTCGAAGGTGCGGCCGTCTTCGAGAGCGAGGATGGCCGGTCGGCTCAAGGCTTCCCCTCCCGCTCGCCCAGTTCCCGGCGCGCCGGGACCCGTGGCGACCGGTCGGCCGAGAACTGCTCTTTCTCGAAATGCGCCGGCACGGGCGTCGGATAGTCGCCCGTGAAGCACGAGGCGCACATGTCGCCCGGCGTCGGGACGACCTTTAGCATCCCTTCGACGGAAAGGTAGGCGAGCGAGTCGGCGCCTATGAATTCTCGGATCTCTTCGACCGAACGCGATGCGGCAATCAACTCGCCCCGCGTCGACATGTCGATGCCGTAGAAGCACGGCCAGCGGATCGGCGGGCTGGAGACGCGGACGTGGACCTCGGCCGGTTCCGCCGTCCGGATCAGCCGAACCAGGTTCCGCATCGTCGTCGCGCGCACGATCGAGTCCTCGACCACGACGACGCGCTTGCCCTTCAGGACGCCCGTCACGGGGTTGAACTTCATCCGCACGTTCAGGTCGCGCTCGTGCTGGTGCGGCGAGATAAAGGTCCGCCCGACGTAGTGGTTCCGGATCAGGCCGATCTCGAACCGGATGCCGGACGATTCGGCATAGCCGATCGCGGCCGTGTTCGCCGAGTCGGGCACCGCAATGACGATGTCGGCCGACGCCGGGTGCTCCTCGGCCAGTTGCCACCCGAGCGCCCGGCGAATCTTGTCGGCCTTCTGGCCGAAGACCCAACTGTCCGGCCTGGCGAAGTAGATGTACTCGAAGATGCAGAACGCCCGGCGGGGCGCTTCCGGCAGCCGGTACGACTTCAGGCCGCCCCAATTGATTGCCACCATCTCGCCCGGGTCGATGCTGCGCATGTATTTCGCGCCCACGATGTCCAGGGCGCACGATTCGGAGGCGACGACGTAGGCGTCGCCGAGCCGCCCGAGGCAGAGCGGACGCCAACCGTACGGGTCGCGGGCGGCGATGAGGCGGTCGCGGCTCAGAAAGACGAAGCAGTAGGCCCCGACCGTCTGCGCCAGGGCCTCCTGGATCATGTCCGCCAGGTCCTCGTGCTTCGACCGGGCCACGAGGTGCAGGACGATCTCCGAGTCGGTCGTCGTCTGGAAGATGGAGCCTTCCTCCTCCATCCGCGCCCGGAGTTCCGCCGCGTTCACCAGATTGCCGTTGTGCGCCGCCGCCAGCGGACCTCGCTTAAAGTCGATCACGATCGGCTGCGCGTTGACCAGGCTGGACGAGCCCGTCGTCGAGTAACGGTTGTGCCCGATGGCGCTTCGGCCGGTGAAGCGCGCCATGACGTCGGCCGTGAAGACCTGCGACACCAGGCCCATCCCCTTGTGGGCGGTGACGTGGTGCCCGTCGCTGGCGGCGATGCCGGCGCTTTCCTGGCCCCGGTGCTGGAGGGCGTAAAGGCCAAGGTAGGTGCGTTCTGCGGCGTGCTCGTCGCCGAAGATGCCGAACACGCCGCAATGATGCCGCGGGGCGTCACTCATCGCGTTGCCGTTATGCTGCCGGTTTCTCATAGTACGACCCCTTGCTTACGAACATTTTGCATCGTCAAACACAACCGCCTATCAGGGCCTTACTTGTAGCGCGGGGGTTTACCCCCCGCGCAAAACGCCCTATATCCCACGGCCGCGGGGGATAAACCCCCGCGCTACAGAGCCCGATGCAAAAAGTTCTTACGCTCGGGGCCTAGCCATGTGCCGTTTTTGCCTTCGCTGTTTCGCGTTTTTCTGAAATCCGCAATCCGCAATCCGCAATCTACTTTACTGTGCCCTTATGTGGACCTGGCGCGTCCGCGGACCGTCGAACTCGCAGAAGTAAATCGCCTGCCAGGTCCCCAGCACCGGCCGCCCGCCGGACACGAGCACCGTCAGCGACGGGCCGAAGAGGCACGACTTGATGTGGGCGGCCGAGTTCCCTTCGCTGTGGTGGTACGCGTCGTCGAACGGCACGATCTTGTTCGTTTCCGCCACGATGTCGCGCGTCACGCTGGGGTCGGCGTTCTCGTTGATGGTGACGCCCGCGGTCGTGTGCGGCACAAAAACGACGGCAAGCCCCTCGTCCACGCCCTCGGCCCGGACGGCGTCGGCCACGCGCGACGTGATGTCAAGCATCTCCACGCGCGACCGGGTCTTGACGGTGAACGTCTGCATCATCCGTCTCCAATCCTGGCAAGGAGAACCGTCGGTGGGTGGGCCGGAGTGAAGCCCGCCACGGATTCTATGCCCCGAGGGCCCGCGCTTCAAGCAAAAAGGTTGATTTCCTTCCCCCCAGGGGTGCACCACAAAAAAGTGGCACTTTTTCAGCCGGTGGGTGCCACGGTTTGCTTGGCAAACCGTGCACTGCACACCTGCCGCACCGATTGACAAGCAATCGGTGGCACCCCGGGACGTTGCCACTTTTTTGTGATGCACCCCTTCCCGCCGGAGGCTATAGTCGCGTTTGTTGCCGTTTGCCTGGGGAACGTGCCGTGCCCGACGACATTCTATCGAAAATCCTCGCCGTCAAGCGCCGCGAGGTGGCCGACCTCGCGGACGCCCTTGACGACTTCAAGGCGGCCTGCCGCGACGCCCCGCCGACGCGCAACCTGGCGGACGCCCTTCGCCGCGCCCCGGACCAGCCCATGCGCCTCGTGGCCGAGATCAAGCGCCGTTCGCCCTCGGCCGGGGTCATCGCCGACCCGTTCGTCCCCGCCGAGATCGCCGGTCACTACGAGCGGGGCGGGGCGGACGCGATTTCCTGCCTGACGGACGGCCAGTTCTTCGGGGGGTCCGTCGAGCATCTTCGCGAAGTCCGTGCCGCCGTCGGCCTGCCCATCCTCCGCAAGGATTTCCTCATCGACGAGGTCCAGGTGTACGAGGCCCGCGCCGCCGGCGCCGACGCCGTTCTCCTCATCGCCGAAGCCCTCGACCCGCGACGCATGACCGATCTGGCCTTCCTGGCGAAAGACCTCGGCATGGACGTCCTGGCCGAAGCCCACAGTGACGAACCGCTCAAGGCGGCGATCGGCTGCGGGGCGGTCCTGGTCGGCATCAACAACCGCGACCTCAAGACGTTCAAGGTGAGCCTCGAAACGACCGAACGCCTGGCGGCCGTCGTCCGCGCCGCGGGGCACGTGCTGGTGTCCGAGAGCGGCATCGCGAGCGCGGCGGACGTTCGTCGGCTGGCGGCCGTCGGCGTCGATGCCGTCCTCGTTGGCGAAAGCCTCCTCAAGAGCCCCGACATCCCCGCCAAGATCGCGGAACTGAAACGCTGATGGGACTAGTGTTCCGTCACAGTTGAATTTGTGGGTGCCATGCTTTCGCGCCGTTGCGAAAGCATGGTCGTCTGAGGGTCGGAAACATGCTTTCGCAAGCGAAAGCATGGCACCCGAACCCACACGTTCAAGGTTGACGCATTACTAGTCCGGGATTTTCCAGATAAGTGCCGGATTTTCGGGTGGATTTCCGAGGACAGAATACATTTTTTTTCGCCCTCGAGGGCGGCCAGGGAGGCCGGCGGCGAGGCGCCCTCGATGCCGCGAACGATGAAGAGAACCCGCACGGCCGTTGCCCGCCGGCGAACCAGGCGCGCTATATTTTTTGCGCTCGGCGGGCCCAGCCTTCGTCCCGGCGCGCCGGGACTACGGCGGGTCTCCGCTGCGCTCCGACAAGCCAGCCGGCGAAACGCCGGCTCACGGCTTGGGCTTTAGGACGATGCTCTTTAAGTTCATGACCGCCATGCCCGGCTTGCTCACGGCCTTGATCGAGAGGGTGTACTTGCCGGCCTTGTCGATCGAGAGGGTCCCGAGTATCTGGGTCTTGAAGGCGGTCCAGGAGCCGGTGTCCTCGACCTTGCCCTTGAGTTGCTTGTCGGCGACGGCGACGACGAACTCGCTGCCGCCCGTGTTTTTTTCGCACGCCAGGGTGATTTCCACATCGAACGTGCCGGGCTTCGCGACCTTGAAGTTCCAGGAGGCCCAGTCGTTCTGGTCCCCCCAGAAGCCGAGGCAGTCCTTGTCGGACTCGTATCGGAGTTGGTTGCCCTGGGGGGTGGCGTCGGAGGCCTTCAGGGCGACCGAGCCGTCATCGGCCTGGCGGATCGTCACGGGGGCGAGGTCGAGTGGGACGGGCCCGGTGAAGGAGACGGCGACGACCGTGTCGACCGGGTCGGGCTTTTCGGGCGTGGGGACGGTGAGGATCGTCTGGTCGTCCTCGCGGGTGCACTCCGGTTTGCCCATGCGGATGGAGGGGTCGAGGGCTTTGACGGAGGCGACCTCGCCCTGGAGTCCGGCGACCTTCAGGCCGCCATCGGGCCATTGGAAGACGTGAAGATAGAGGGTGTTGCCCTTGACGGTGGCGCGTCCGTCGAAGGGGAGGCGTTTGAAGGGGCTGTGGGTGGTGCCGTGGATGGAGTCGCCGTTGACCTTCATCCATTGTCCGACGGCCTTGAGTCGTTCGACGGAGGGTTCGGGGATGAGTCCCTCGGCGGTAGGTCCGACGTTGAGGAGGAAGTTTCCGCCCTTGGAGGCGATGTCGACGAGATTGCGGATGAGGGTTTCGACACTCTTCCAATTGTTATCGTAACTTTTGTAGCCCCAGGTGTCGTTCATGGTCATACAGGTTTCCCAGTCGCGGTCCTTGAAGCCCGTGGCCGGAATGCTCTGCTCGGGAGTTTCGGTGTCGCCGCCGTATCCGCCACCGAGGCGGTTGTTGATGATGATGCCGGGCTGGAGACGGATGAGGGGCAGAAGCATCTCGGCCCGGGCGCGGTTCATGCCCGTGGGCGTGTCCCACCAGAGGATGGCCACGGGGCCGTAGTTGCTCAGGATTTCCTTGACCTGGGGCACGGCGATGGTGCGGATGTACTGGTCCATGTCGCCGTCCTGGGCCTTGTCCCAGTGGCCGCCGGCAGCGGCGCCGCCGGGATGGTTCCAGTCCTGGGCCTGGGAGTGGTAGAAGCCGAGTTTTATGCCGTGCTTGGCGCACGCCTCGGCCAGCGGCTTAAGAAGGTCCTTGCCGTAGGGCGTGGCGTCGACGATGTCCCAGTCGGTGACCTTGGAGTCGAACAGGGCGAAGCCGTCGTGATGTTTCGAGGTGATGACCATGTACTTCATGCCGGCTTCCTTGGCCAAGAGGACCCAGTCCTCGGGTTTGTACTTGACGGGGTTGAACTGCTTGGCGAAGGCCTTGTACTCGGCCACCGGTATCTTGCCCCAGTTCATGATCCATTCGCCGATGCCGCCGATCTGCTTGCCCCGGTAAGTGCCGGCGGGCACGGAGTACACGCCCCAGTGGATGAACATGCCGAACCTCGCCTCGCGCCACCACTTCATGCGGGCGTCTTTCTGCTCCTTGGTCTCGTTGGCGTACGGATTGGGGTCGGCGGCCTCTTCGGCGCGGACGGGACGGGGCGCAGCAACGGGCAGCGCGACGGCGGCCAGAATCAAAAGGCTGAGAAGCGAACGGAACATGGGCGATCCTTTCTTCACTGGAGGCGGGACTTCCACCCAAAAAGTACCACGGTCCGGCGAAGACGTCAACCGGTTTTCCGGCACGCCGGAACTATGGCGGGTAGGCTCCGGAACGCGGAATGAAAGGCGCGCGGCGGGGGGCAGGGCGGTTCGCGTGCTTGACAGGGCGGCGCGGGGGTCTAGAATGGGCGGCGGCACTCGGAAGGCGAGGTGTTCCGCATGGCGAAGACGGACGAAAGCACCCAGGCGCACGCGGTCGGGATCGACCTGGGCACGACGTTTTCGAGCCTGGCGTACGTGAACGCGGCGGGGAACCCCGTCATCGTCCCGAACGCGGAGGGGGAACTCCTGACGCCGTCGGTCGTGGCGTTCACGAAGGACGCGATCCTGGTGGGTCGGGACGCGCGGCGGGAGGCTTTGGCGGACCCGTCGCGAGCGGTGCTGCACATCAAGCGTGAGATGGGGAACCCCCGGTGGCGGTTCAAGGTGGACGGGGAAACCTACACGCCGGAGAGCATTTCGGCGCTGATCCTGAAGAAGTTGAAGCAGGATGCGGAGTTGCACATCGGGCCGGTCCATAAGGCGGTGATCACGGTGCCGGCGTATTTCGACGACGTGCGGCGGAAGGCCACCGAGGATGCCGGGGCGATCGCGGGCCTGGAAGTAATCGACATCGTGAACGAGCCGACGGCCGGGGCCCTGGCCTACGGGCTGGGGGAGACGGCGGAGGACGGGGTGTTTCTGGTGTACGACCTCGGGGGCGGGACGTTCGACGTGACGGTGATCGACAAGAAGGGGTACGAGTTCATCACGCTGGCGACGGACGGGGACGTGCAGTTGGGCGGGAAGGACTGGGACGAGCGGCTGGTGGACCATCTGGCGGAACGGTTCAAGAGGGAGTTCGGGGACGACCTGCGCGAGAACGCGCAGGCGTTGAGTTATCTGTATGTGAGCGCGGAGGAGGGGAAGAAGACGCTCAGCCGGCGGGAGGCGACGAAGGTGCCCGTCAGTTATAAGGGCCACTGGGGCAATTACGAGGTGACGCGCGAGGAGTTCGAGGCAATCACGGAAGACCTGCTGGCGGTGACGCAGTTGACGACGGAGATGGTGCTGGAGGAGGCGGGGATCACGTGGGCGGGGGTGGGGCGGATCGTACCGACGGGGGGCTCGACGCGGATGCCGATGGTGCAGCGTCTGCTGGAGCGGATGAGCGCGAAGGCGGTGCGGGCGGAGGTTCCGGTGGACGAGGCGGTGGCGGCGGGGGCGGCGATCCACGCGGCGATCTGCGTGCTGGCGGGCGACGGGCGGGTGCGCGAACTGTCGGCGGAGGCGGCGGAGCGGCTGGGGAAGATCCGGACGGTGGACGTGGCGGCCCACGCGCTGGGCCTCATTATCAAGGACGTGCGGACGCTGGAGTACCGCAACGACGTGCTGATTGCGAAGAACTCGCGGCTGCCGGCCAGCGTGACGAAGACCTACCAGACGAGCCAGGACGGGCAGACGAAAATCCTCCTTCAGGTGGTGCAGGGGGACGCGCCGGACCCGTCGGCGGCGATCGTGATCGGGCAGTTGGAGGTGGCGGGCCTGCCGGCGGGCCGACCGGCGGGGAGCCTGGTGAACGTGACGTATTCGTACGACCGGAAGGGGCGGATTCACGTGCGTGCGGAGGACAAGGATTCGGGGAAGGTGGTGTCGGCGGAGATTGCGCGGACGAGCGGCCTGAAGGCGTCGGAAGTGGCGGAAGAGGTGAAGAGGCTTGGGCTGAAGACGATCGAGTGAAGGGGAATTGCGGATTGCCGTCAGGCCACGGCATGCCTGCCGTGCCAGGGCGGATTTCGGATTGCGGATTGAACGACGAAAGGCGCGATGTCGTTCGAGCCGCGACCGGAAGGTCGCGGTCACGTTCCCCGGCGTGGCCCGTGCTACGGCCGGTTGCGTCTGGCCGTCCCGGCGGGACGGCTCGAAAAGCGCTTTGTCGTCGTTTCCGCCGCGTGCATCGGGCCGGAACGGACGCCGGATTTCGTGGTTGAAAGGGCAGGCGACGAAACCAGGCGCGCGGAGGCGAAAGGCGTCCCGGGGATTCACTTCGTTCATCCCCGGGCTTTAATGGCGCGCGCGGGGGGCTCAGGCGGGCGGAATCCTGGTTTGCGGGGGGGGTGGGGGTCGTATAATAAGGTAGAAGGCGAGAGGAAGGAGTCCGCGCGATGACGACCGCCGAGACGAAGGCGGTGTCCGGGCAGGACGAGGTTCTGCTGGGGACGATCTTCGAGAAGACGATCCTGCACTTTCTGGACCCTGTGCGGGCGTATCTGGACGATCCGAGCGTGACGGAGATCATGATCAACGGCCCGGCGGAGGTGTACATCGAGCGGAAAGGGGCGTTGGTGCTGACGGAGGCGCGGTTTGAGAGCCAGGAGACGCTGGACGCGGCGGTGCGGAACATATTGCAGTACGTTGGGAAGCGCGTGTCGTCGGAGCAGCCGATGATGGACGGCCGGTTGCCGGACGGGTCGCGGGTGCACGTGGCGATGCCTCCGGTGTCGCGTCGCGGGACGGTGGTGACGATCCGGAAGTTTTCGCGTGAGGCGTTCGAGATGGATTACCTGGTTTCGTGCGGGACGCTGACGGAGGAGTCGCGGGATTTTCTGCGCCTGTGCATCGTGACGGAGAAGAACCTGCTGATCAGCGGGGGGACGTCGAGCGGGAAGACGAGCCTGCTGAACGTGCTGTCGCAGTACATCCAGGCGGACCGTCGGATCGTGGTGATCGAGGAATCGAGCGAACTGCAACTCCAGCAGCCGCACGTCATCGGCCTGGAGTCGCGTGCGGTGGATCGATACGGGCGTGGCGAGGTGACGATCCGGGAACTGTTTAAGAACAGCCTGCGGATGCGTCCCGACCGGGTGATCGTGGGGGAGTGCCGGGGCGGCGAGGCGCTGGACATGATCCAGGCGATGACGAGCGGTCACGCGGGGTCGATGACGACGCTGCACGCGGATTCGGCGCCGGACGCGCTGAATCGGCTGGAGACGATGGCGATGATGAGCGGGGTGGAGATTCCGCTGGCGGCGCTTCGGCTGCAGATCGCGGGGGCGATCCACGTGATCGTGCAGATGATGCGTTTTGCGGACGGCGGCCGGCGGGTGGTCGGCATCAGCCAGGTGGTGGGCTTGACCGAGTCCGGGCGGCACCAGGTCCAGGACCTCTTCAACCTCCAGTTGCCGGAAGGGGAATACGAACTGGCGAAGGCCCGGCTGCAATGGACGGGCGAGAAGTGCGTTTTCCGTAAGGAGGTGGCGGTGCGCGCGGAGGCGCGGAACTTCCCAAGGCTGGCGCCCCTCCTGGCCGATAAATGAGGGGAGGAGCCGGGCGTGAAGGCGGCAGGGGCCTGGTGCGGCAGAGAGAAGGAAGGGGGTGCCGTATGATTCGAGGACTGTGGGATCGGCTGAAGCGGCTCGAGCGGGACGAGACGGGTTCGCAGGGTCTGGAGATGCTGCTGATCATCGCGGCCATTGTGCTCCCGCTCCTGGGTCTTCTGATTATTTTCCGGAACGAGATCCGGGATTGGGTCGTGGAAATCTGGAAGAAGATACGCGAAGAGGCGGGCAAGAACGAGAGCGACTTCATCGGCAAGTTGTAGCCGAGCGAGGCAGGCGGCCGGTGCCGAGAGGAAGGAGCCGGGCGGGGAATGATCTCAATGCAGAATGCAGAACGCAGAATGCAGAATAAACGGCAAAGCAAAAACACATGCGGCGGCATGGCGCGATTTCACCGGGACCAGCGCGGGGCGATGCTGGATTACGTCCTGGTGCTGGGCGTCTTCGTGCCGCTTGCCGTGTTCGTGATAGCGAAACTCTTTGAGGTGTTGTCGGATTACTTCGGGATGATCGCGTTCTACGTCACTTGGCCGTTCCTGTGACGGGGCGGGCGCGGCAGAGAGAAGGAAAGGGGTGCCGTATGATTCGAGGACTGTGGATTCGGCTGAAGCAGCTCGAGCGGGACGAAACCGGCGCGCAGGGTCTGGAGATTCTGCTGATCGTGGCCGCCATCGTGCTGCCGCTCCTGGGTCTCCTGATTATTTTCCGAAACGAGATCCGGGAATGGGTCGTGGGCATCTGGGAGAAGGCCCGCGGCGAGTCGGAGAAGAACGAGGACGATTTCTTCGGCAACCTGTAACCGAGCGACGGCTCCCGA
>Ga0315284_10008071_pt1 | contig 15006 bp, 10 predicted proteins | sample YL17G09_16_MG_FD_203696 | JGI IMG/M metagenome (GOLD analysis project Ga0315284, IMG submission 203696) | Sediment microbial communities from Yellowstone Lake, YNP, Wyoming, USA - YL17G09_16 | ecosystem: Environmental > Aquatic > Freshwater > Lake > Sediment | place: USA: Wyoming | collected... | reverse complement strand
AGCCTTCCCGAACCGATACGTCGTGAACACTCCACCATTGGTCAAGCCGACATAGACAATACCGTCGCTACTGAAGGAAGGCGAAATGTCCAGCGCATTGCCCCAGTACTTATTGCTCACCAAAGGAATGCCCGTACTCATGCTGCCGAAGACCAGTCCGCGGTTTGTCGTCACGTCCAGACCGCTCCCCCATGAGACGGCGAGCACGGTGCCGTCGGCCTCGTACGCGTCGCTGACACGGATGGCATCATACCAGATGTAGCTGGCGACCTGTGTCCAACTGGCCCCCCTGTTCGTGGACCTGTAGACACCGGCCTCCCTCGTACTCCCAGTCCCGTAGTCCGTGCACATATAGACCGTGCCATCCCTCGCGAAGGTAGGCGAAACGCGCAGGTCCTTCATGGCATATGCGGGGAGTCCACTCCCGGCGAGATAGCTGAACGCCGCTCCTCCATCTGTGCTTTGGTACATGCGTCCCGAGTGCGTCCCGACATACACGGTGTGATCGGTGGCAAAGGCAGGAGATACCGCGACACAATCGACGACCGTGTCCACCAGATTCGAGCCGGCGGTGAGCTGGGCAGTCTGCTCCATTGTCGCAAAGGCGTCCGTCGTACGCCACAGTCCCTTGCCCTCTACGGAAATGAATGCTACTCCAGATGTATGGTAGTCAGGTACAAAGGCGACCCATGGGACGGCATAGCCAGCAAATCCTCCCGCCGTGTTCCAGCTTGCCCCCTTGTCTCGCGAGACGAAGAGACCCCCGCCGTCCGTCCCTGCAGCGACCGTCCCGTCGGTTCCATACGCAGGAGAAATCGCCACCTGAACGATGCTGAGATCAGTCAGACCATCGTTGCAGTAGGATACTGTCTGCCCTCCGTCGAACGTGCGCGCAACGCCTTGATAGGCAGTACCAAAGAACACCGTCCTGTCGGTGGTAAACGCCGGCGACACAGCCACAGCGTTCACACGCGAGTTGGTGATGCCTGTGCTGCTGTCAGCAAGAGTTTTTCCACCATCCTTCGAAACGAGCAGCCCGACGCGGCTGGTTCCAGCGAACAACGTGCCATCCGTCGCAAATGTCGGACTCGCCGCAAGGGCCGTAATAGCAAAGGATTGTACGGACGGGGACGTCATCGTCGCCGCCGAAACCGCACCCGTAGCGGTGTTCATCATGTACAGTCCCTTGCCCGACGTACCGATAAACAGTTCGTGCGTCGTGGAATAGAGAGGTGAAAACAGCAGAGAGGTGGCAGTGCCACCGTAGGTCTTGTTGAACGTTGCACCGGCATCCGTCGTGACGAAGACTCCATCCGCCCCCACCCCAACTGCAAACGTGTGGTCGGAGGCAAATGCAGGCGAGAACGTCACAGCGTTCCCTGTGTTTTCGCTGGGAATGCTGAGAGCTCGTGCCGAAACCCCGCCGTCGATCGAGATCCACGCCCCCGTGACACCAGCCGCCGTTTCGACGCCAAACAACACGGTATGGTCAGCACTGAATGAAGACGAGACCGCCATCCTCACGACATTCTGGCCTACCAGCTCCACGGCGCATGCCACCCATGACCGACCGGCATTCGTACTCACCCAGACACCGTTCAGATAGGTCGACGCAAACACCGTACCGTCTTCCGTCAGGGTCGGTGACAGAGCGACAGCGTTGACATAGCCGTCCCCTCCGAGTCCCTTGTTGCAATAGTCGAAACGGGATCCACCATCATCTGACCGGTACAGGCCGTCTTCCGTGGAAACCAGCATCAGGTGGTCACGCGCGAAGTTGGGCGAATACGCTGCCGCGGTGATGCTCTGGCTGTGGTCCTGCAGCCCGTTGCGAACGACGCTGAACGTGGCGCCACGGTCCCGTGACACAAACAGACCGTTGCTGGTCCCAACAGCAACGCAGCTGTCATCCGCAAAGGAAGGGGAGATCGCGATGCTGCGAATGGATCCGCCATATGGCCCTTTGACAGGGCTGAACTCGTACGAGGCTGCCCTGGCACTGCGCAAGACGGGGAATACCGCAAGCGCCACGCTCAGGAGCAGAAGCACACCCAAGAGAGCTGCAATAGACTGGTTTAACCGCTTCACATCGACTCCTTTGTCCCGGCTCCGCCTCTCGTGAGACAAACGGGGCGCGGAATCAACCCGCGCCCCGCCCGTGATCTGTGCTGAGTTCTTCCGAGAATACTCCTAGTGGATGACCGCCTGAACGTCAAGGGCCATCTTCTTGAGACCATCGGCAACGGTCACCTTGCCAAGGAAGATGTTCTGAAGGTTTGCGGAGATCTTGCTGCGCGCATCGTTCCAGCCGGCCGTCGGCGGTTCGAGAACGGAACCGCTGAGCTGCTCGAGACCGGAACGCGTCTCGGGCTTTGCCTGGTAGGCTGCGATAAGGACTGGGTCCTCGAGGGAACTCTGGCGAGCCGGCAGATACCCGGTCTGTGCTGCCCAGACAGCCTGCGTATGGGGCGACGTGAACCACTTGATGTATGCCCAGGCAGCATCCTTCTGGCGCTGCGTGTACTTGGGGGCATTGCCGAACATGACGATGTTGGTGCCGTAGAGTGCTGCGGCCTGGCCTGCAGGTCCTGCGGGCAGAGGTGCTTCGCCCAGCTCGAACTTGCCGCCGATGGCGGCTTCCACGTAGCTGCGGCCAACCACAGAACCCATGTACATGCCGGCCTTGCCCACGCCCAGATCGGACTGGTCACCATAGGCCGTCGTGTAGTGCATGAACTTCTTGGCGTACAGGTCGGCAAACAGCTGTGTCCCTGCCTTGACGCCGTTGTTGTTGGCAAACAGCACGTTGTCGTACGTATCGCTCAGGACCCTGCCGCCATAGGCATACACAAGCGAGTACCACAGGTCGACGGACGGCGTGTGCGAAGCGCCCCACTGGATCTGCTCACCCTTGTCGTTGGTCTTGTTCAGCGTGGCGCAGTCGTCAGCAAACTCCTGCCATGTTGCCGGCGCGCGCGTAATGCCTGCTTCCTTGAACATATCCTTGTTATAGTAGATCACTATGTTGGATTTGTTGAACGGCATCATGTAACGCTTGCCGTCGGCAAGTTTCGACGAATCCCACATCTTGGGGAAGAAGTCGGCGACCTCGGCCTTCGACAGACCGTTGGCGCCATTGATGTAGCTGTCGAATGTGCTGAGATAGAACCCGGTGGCATACTGAGCAGCCCAGTTCTCATACGCCTGTGCGATGAGGGGCGGATCCTTTGCCGCAATAGCACCGATGGTCTTCGTCTGCAGGGTGTTGTAGTTGGCCATCTGGACCAGCTGAACTTCCATGCTGGGATGCGTGGCGTTGAACTCCTTGGTCAGGCCGGTCAGGGACTGGCCAAGCGCAGCCGCCATGGCTTCCCAGAACGGGACGATAGCCTTGTCCTTCAGCCAGTCCATGGAGAACTGGACGGTGACCTTCTTGAGTGCAGCGTCCCACGCGGTTGTCGCGCCCATGGATTCGGCAACGAAACGCACGGGAACAACGGTCTTGCCATTGATGATTGCGGCAGGAGCATCCAGCGCGACGTCGTAGTCATTGACCTTGGCGATCGTCTTGTCGATGGTCAGGGCAATCTTGTTGTCCGCCAGCGTGATGTTGGCGGTCCTAGTCACAGCGTCCCACGCCACCGTGGCTCCCATGGCCTCAGTGATGAAGCGCAGTGGGACCAGCGTGCGGCCGTTCTTGATCACAGCGCCCTGTTCGAGTGTTGTGGTCTTTCCGTTGACAGTACCCGTGTTCTTGCCGATGTAGACCTCGATCGTTGTCATTGACTCAGCCTTGGCACCCGGAACAGCAGCGAGCACCGAGGTGAATGCGACGAGCAACGCCAGTACAACAGCCAGCAACCTACGCGCGTTGAGCATACTTCCTCCCTTGGAGAATCGGATCGTGACGTGCAACTCCATCAGGACGGCTACCCCTTGACACCGCCCCCGCCAATACCTTCAATAAACTGCCTCTGCACAAAGAAGAACAGGATGACGATGGGGATCGTCGTGAAAACCGATGCTGCAGCCAGCTGAGACCACTGTTGTCCCTTCTCGCCCAGGAAGGAGTTCAGGGCAACTTCGATCAGCTGCTTGTTCTGCGACTGGGTCATGACCGTAGGCCACAGGAATGACGTCCACGAACCCAGGAACGAGTTAATGGCGATGGTCACGATTGCGGGCTTCGCGAGCGGCAAGGCGATACTCCGGAAGTAGCGCAGACGCGAAGCGCCGTCGATCTGTGCGGCCTCCCACAGTTCCTTGGGCATCGACATGAAATACTGCCGCAACAGGAAGATGCCGAACACGCTCGCTGCAAAGGGGATGATGAGCGCGTAGAACTTGTCATACCATCCAAGCGTCCGGATGATGAGAAAGTTCGGGATCAGCGTCGTCGCGGCGGGGATCATCATGACGCTGAGAACGAGGCTGAACAGCGCCTCCTTCCCCTTGAAGTTGATGCAGGCAAAGGCAAACGCGGCAAAGGACGACGTCGCCAGGGAAATCAGTGTCGAGGCGATGGCCACAAAGAGCGTATTGCCGAAATAGCGCAGCCACGGCGCCGCGTTCCAGGCGTCGATGTAGTTCTGGAACGTCAGGTGCTTGGGCCACAACTGGGGTGGAACGTTCATGACGGAGTCCTGCGGCTGCAGGGACGTGACAATCATCCAGTAGAATGGGAACACTACCAGGATGAAGAGCACGGCAATGGCAAGATAGAGGATGACTCTGTTGACCCTGTTCCAGAAAACGGACTGTCGCATCGTCGTCATATCACACCATCACCCGTAGAAGACCCTGCGTCCAGTCGCCTTGCGCTGGAGCATCGTCAGGAGGAAGATGATGACAAACAGCCCTATGGAAACTGCACCGGCGTAGCCGAAATGCATCTGCCCGAACGCCTGCTCGTACAGATAGTAGCCGGTCGTCGTCGTCGAGTCCACTGGTCCCCCCTGCGTCAGGACAGCCACCTGGGTAAACATCTTAAATGCGCTGATGGTGTAGATGATCACGACGAAGTAGGTGGAAGGGGAGATCATTGGCCAGGTGACGTGCCAGAACGTCTTCCACCCGCTGGCCCCATCGATCTGAGCAGCCTCGAGGAGCTCGGTCGGTACCTTGGACAGGGCAGCCATGAAGATGATGACCGCGAACCCGATGTCATGCCACGTCGAGTAGAGGATCATCGCAGGCATCGCCGATGCCGTATCGGTCAGCCACCGGCTGACTGGCAGACCCACGAAGTGCAGCGCCGCGTTGAGCATGCCATAGTCGGGGTTGAAGATGTAGAGCCAGATGATGGACGTGGCGACCAGGGGCGTGATATACGGGATGAAGAACCCCAGACGCCAGAACGTCCGCCCCCGAACTTTCGCATTGAGGAGCACGGCGATCAGTAGTGAGACGGCGACCGCGACCGGGACACTGCCTATGGTGAAATAGAGCGTCCTCCATACTGAACCCCAGAAATCACCTGAGGTGAGCAGCTGTCTGAAATTGTCGAGGCCTATGAAGTCCATCTGCCCGACGAGGTTGGTGTCAAACAGACTGAGACCGACGACCACGAACGCCGGAAGGAAGGTGAAGACCAGAAGCACTAGTGTCGAAGGAAGAGTGAAGAGCCAGCCGGCGACGTTGTCGCGGATAACCTGCTTTCGTCTTGCCGGCGTGAGTTTGTTGTCCATACTACAAACACCTCGAGACCGCAGTTTCAAGTTCGCAAACGACTTGGCTAGGTGGACTTAGCTGCTCAGTATACCATTGGCAACCTGCAAGTCAAAAAGAGACGCCGAGGCCCCCGGTAGCCTTCCCGATGTAGTCTCGGAGTGACAGAAGCCGTGCTTCTGCTATACTCTTGGAAGCAGGATTCATCCTGCGGAGAGGGAGTGGGAAATTGACACAGCACTTTGTTGAGGTCACAGCACCAACGCGGCTCATGGCCAAGATCGCATTTGCTCACTCGGCCGGCGTCGCTGGAGATGTTGTTCTTGTTCTTCCCAGAACGCCGCGAGAGGAAATCGGCCGTGTCCACCGTCTGGTGACGGCGGCTCGCAAAGCTCTTGGGGCAACGTCGATCCCCTTCCAGATCGTCGAGATTGACGAGGCAATCCGCCTGGCAACGTCCGGGGATCCTTCCCGGACACTCGTAATCGACCTCGACCTCCTGCATCACGAAGACATCGGCCTGCTCGAGTCCGCCTGTGGTTCGAGCTCGCAGGTGATCGGTTACAAACTCCATCAGAACCCTTCCAGGACAACGGCGGCCATCTTCGCCCGCGGCGACTCCAATGCGGCCCTTGCCGGGACGGTGGTGCGTCGGCTTACCGAGGCTGGAGTCGTGGACAGGACGAGCTTCGTCTATGTCACCCATGCAGGCGAGTCCGCGACGGTTGACGACAGCGTCCTCGAAGCATATGGCAAGGTGAAGGCTGAACTGCCACAGGCCCGTCTCGCCATCGAACAGGCCGAGGAACGCGTGGAATCCGCCATCGAACACTGTTCGCTTCAGTACGGCCTGCTCGTCCTCGGATTGCCACAGCACCCAGGAAAACACTCGGTGACCAAGCACCTGCTTGCGCAGGTCACGGCAGGAGTGCTCCGGACGACCGCCGTGTTCGTCTACGCGCGCGGCGCAGAGCTTGAGCAGTTGTCAGCCGCGACGAACGTCATCGAGCCCTGGATCCTCAAGAACACGTTCTCCCAGGACGAGTTTGCAGACATCGACCGGCTCCTCCAGGCCAAGCGTGATCGCCACGTGTCGATCTCTCTCGTCCTGCCGGCGCTCAATGAGGAGAAGACGGTTGGACAGGTCATCGACGCGTTCAAGGGCCCACTGATGGACGAACGGCCGCTGCTCGACGAGATCATCCTCATCGACAGCGACAGTGGCGACAACACGCGCGAAATAGCGACCGCACGCGGCATCCCCGTCTATGTCCACCAGCACGTACGTCCGGACCTCGGAACCTATGCCGGCAAGGGCGAGGCGATGTGGAAAGCATTGTTCGTCGCAAAAGGAGACATTCTCGTCTTCGTCGACACCGACCTATCCAATCCCCACCAGTCATTTGTCACCGGGCTTGTCGGCCCTCTTCTCCTGGACGAGCGCCTGAGCTTCATCAAGGGGTTCTACCGGAGACCCGTGCGTGTCGTCAACGAGTTCGTGGAAATGGGCGGCGGCCGTGTCACAGAGCTCACCGCGCGCCCCTTGCTGAACCTCTGGTATCCGGAACTCGGAGGGCTGTTCCAGCCACTTGCGGGGACCATCGCGGCACGCGCCGGCATCCTGCGCGAGCTGCATTTCATGACCGGCTATGGCGTCGAGATCGGGCATGTCATCGAATATGTCCGCAAGTACGGCATGGAGGGTCTAGCCCAATCAGAGCTGGGCGAGATCATCCACCGCAATCAGCCCCTGGAAGCACTGTCCAAGATGTCGTTCCAGGTCCTGGAAGCCTTCTTCCAGTTGTCGCACAGCCTGATGACCCCCGGCATGGCTGACCGCATGAACGGAGTCCTGCGGCAACCCTTCCTCTCCGACACGGGTTTCACACTCTACCAGACACGCCTCGGGCAGGAGACGAGGCCTCCGGTGTCCTCGGTGCCATCTCTCGATCCTCCCACTTTAGCGCACCAGCGACGTGACACGAAGAAACCGACATGACCGAAACTGACGCTCAGAGCCAACCGTGGTGGAAACGAGGCGTCATCTACCACTGCTATGTCCGCAGTTTCATGGACGGCAACGGCGATGGCGTAGGAGACCTCCCTGGACTGACCAGCAAGCTGGGGGTCCTGCGTGACGGCACGCCCTCTTCCCTCGGCATCGAGGGCCTGTGGTTGTCACCTGTCTACCCGTCGCCCAACCGCGATTTCGGATACGACATCAGCGACTACCGCTCGATCGATCCTGTATGCGGTACGCTGGACGACTTCGACCGCCTCGTGGCCGGTGCCCGCGCACGGGGAATCCACCTCATCATGGACCTTGTCGTCAATCACAGCTCCACCGAGCACACCTGGTTCAGGCAGGCCCGCACCTCCCGCGAGAACCCGTTTCACGACTACTACCTCTGGAGCGACGGAACCAACGGCAAACCTCCCAACAACTGGGGTTCGACATTCGGAGGCTCAGCCTGGGAATGGAACGAGCAGACCCATGAGTTCTACCTGCATAGCTTCCTCAAGGAACAGGCGGACCTGAACTGGCGCAACCCCCGGCTTCGTGAGGAGATCCACGACATCATGCGGTTCTGGATGGACCGGGGTGTCGATGGCTTCCGTCTCGACGTCGCCAATTACTATGTCAAGGACGCCCAGCTTCGGGACAACTCTCACGAGTTTGTCCTTGCCCAGCCCATGCCCGGCAACCCTTCGAAGACGCTGCCCATACCGATGTCACGCGAGGTGTACGACCACACTGTGGATCAGCCGGAGACGCACGACGCCCTGCGGGAAATGCGCGGCGTCATCGATGAGAAGCCCGGGCGCATGATGGTGGGCGAGATCACGCAGCGCACGCTCGATCAGGTGCTCTCCTACTATGGAAACGGCGAAAACGAGCTGAACCTGGTGTTCGACTTCTTCTTCTTCGTTCGACGTTTTCGAGCGAAGGACTTCCGCGACATCATCGAGAGAACCCTCGACCTGCTGCCCGACGGCGCTTGGCCCGCCTGGGTCCTGAGCAACCATGACGTCGTCCGCGCGGTATCACGCTACCATCTCTCACCTCCGATGACGAAGAGCATGATAGGACTGCTTCTTACGCTCAAGGGGACCCCGTTCCTCTACAATGGAGAGGAACTGGGGCTTGCGAACACGCCGCTCCCGAGGAGGCTCCTTCGGGATCCCGTGGGCAAGAGATACTGGCCCTTGCCGGTCGGCCGGGATGGCGAACGGACGCCGATGCCGTGGGATGCGACACCCAACGCCGGCTTCACCACGGGAATCCCGTGGTTGCCCGTCAGCGCATCTGCCGTGACCTACAGTGCGGAGTCGTCAGACCCGACCTCGGTGCTGAGTTTCACCAGACGGCTTACCTGGTTCAGGTCGCACCATCCTGCGCTGAACGCCGGTGACATGTCAATCGTCGGCGGCCCGTCGGACACCTGCCTCTGCTTCACGCGCACATCCCCAGCCGAGCACATGACGATTACGATGAACCTGTCCGACCAGACCGTCGCGATCCCGCGGGGCAGCTTCACGTCAGACCAGACTCCCCTGTTCAGTACAGAGGAGCAGCCATCCATGGACAGCCTGGCTCCCTGGGAGGTCAGGATAGCGGCCGCTCCCACATTACCCGAAGGACGGGTGGTCACTCCGCTACGCAGGAGCTGTTCCTACCAGTAATATCCCGGCCGATGATCACGACCGTGTCAGGCCTCCCGACCATCCGGAGCCTCTCCTTGACAAAGGAAGATGGCCCGCTAGAACATTGGTGGGAAAGCCGCCAGTCCTATCGTTGGACGAAGATACGCTAGCGGATACCTCTGCCGGATGCGCCATGGCGTGCCGGTTTGTGCCGACTGGAGGCAACGATGAAAGTCAGCATCATTGGCGGAGGTGGGACAAGAGTCCCGATTCTCGTGGGCGCTCTCCTTGACCTTCACGAACGGCTCGATCTCACGGAGATCTCGCTTGTCGATCCCGACGGCGAACGGTTCGCAGCCCTGGAAAAGGTCGTATCGGCCATCGTCCAGGACAGAAACAGCACGGTCGAGATCTCGCACGCCGGTACGTTCCGCGAGTGCGTGACAGGAGCCTCCTTCGTCATCGCCGCCATACGCGTGGGGGGCGACCACATGCGTACGCTGGACGAACGCATCCCCCTCTCGATGGATGTCTTGGGACAGGAGACGGTCGGCGCAGGCGGCTTCGCCATGGCTGTCCGCACCATCCCCGTCGTACTGGACATGCTCAAAGAGCTGCGCGAGGTTGCACCCGACGCCTGGTTCATCAACCTCACGAATCCGTCGGGGATCATCACGCAGGCCATGGTTAGCCATGGGGGCTTTCACAACGTCGTCGGCATCTGTGATGCGCCGACCTCCATCGGCATCCTGCTGGCCTATCTCCTCAAGGTCGAACCGGAAGACCTGGTACTGGACTACTATGGGCTGAACCACTGCGGTTTCGTCAAGAGCGTCTACGCCCTCGGGCACGACGTACTGCCCCAGATCCTTTCCATGATCGACCAGGTACCCGGCTTCGAGGCGATGACGCACTTCTCGCCGGCATTCGTACAACGCCTCGGCAAGCTGCCCAACGGGTACATCTGGTACTACGCGTTCAAGCGCGAATCGCTCGCCGCCATCAAGGCTGCAGGGGAAACCCGCGGCGAGGAAGTGGAGCGCCTCAATGCGCAATTGTTCGCCGACCTGAGGACCGCGGACGATCCCAAGGCCGTCTACGACGCATACTTGGGTACGCGGGAGGACGGTCACCTCGCAGAGGAGTTTCGGACCGCCATGAGCCTCAAGACCGGCAAAGGATACAGCGCAGTTGCCATGGACGTGCTTCTCGGCCTCGCAGGCAAGGGCCAGTCTGTCGTCCCCGTCAATGTCATGAACCGTGGGGCGATTGCCGGCCTTGCCCTGGACGATGTCGTCGAGGTCCCGTCACTGGTCACCGAACGGCTCATCCGCCCGCTAGCGGTCGGACCCGTCGACAAGGAGTCACAACTGCTTATCGAGCAGGTAAAACTGTACGAGAGGTCCCTCGTCGACGCGGTCGCGTACCGCGACCTCGAGGCCCTTATCGAGGCTCTGGCGCTCAATCCGCTGGTACCCTCGCCGGCCGTGGGACGAGATCTCGTCTTGGCGTTCAAGGAACAGGAGGCCCCATACTTCGACAGCTTCAAGTAGTCACACAAATCCGCAATCCACTGGAGGCAGCATGAACTTCTGGAAAAAGCTTGCATACAGCTTCGGTTCGATAGGGGCAGGCCTGCCTGAGAATGCATTCACGGCTTGGGCGCTGTACCTCTACGTGGACAAGCTGGGCTTTCCACAACAGCTGTTCGCGACCGCCATGCTCATCTACACGATCTGGAACTGTATCAACGACCCGCTGTTCGGGTACTGGTCCGACCGGACGCATACCCGGTGGGGACGGCGCATCCCGTACATCGTCTTGGGGACTCTGCCCCTGGCGCTCGCCTTCTACCTCATCTGGGTCCCGCCGGCCGGTATGTCCACGTCAGCGCTGTTCTGGTACTACCTAGCCGTCATCTTCGCGTACGATGGGTTCTATACCATCGTCATCATCAACTGGACGTCCCTGTACCCCGAGACGTTCTCGAGCACGAGCGACCGCAGTACCGTCAACGCCTGGCGCCAAGCGATCGGCATCCTGGGCGCGATGGCCGGTCTGGCCGCGACGCCGCTGATCGTCGCAAAGCTTGGATGGGGAGGCATGGGAATCATCCTCGGGGCGATCACCGCCATTTCCATCTTCGTGTCGCTGCTGGGCTCAAGGGAGAACCTGCATGCCCCCGGTGAACCTCTGCCGCTGGGGCCCGCCATCAAGAACACGCTGGCAAACAGGTCGTTCCTGACGTTCGTCATGTTCAACCTGTTCGTGAACTCGGTCATCGTGCTGGTGCCCCAGGTGATACCCTTCTTCGCCAAGTACGTTCTGCGCATTTCGGACTCCCAGACCAGCCTTATCATGGCCCCCATCTTCATCGTCGCCATTATCACCCAGATCTTCTGGTCAAGGGTCGTCATCCGCAGGGGTGTTCGCATGACGGCCATCATCGCCTGCGTCCTGTTCGGTCTGACGCTTCTTCCGCTGGGACTGGTCCGGACGATGCCACAGGCCATCACCTGTTTTGCCATCGTAGGCATCGGCCTGGGAGCCCTTCTTCTGGTAGGTGACATCATGGTCGCCGACATCTGTGACGAGGACTACCTCAAGACACACACCCGCAGGGAAGGCATGTACTACGGCGTCAACGCGCTCATCATCCGCATGAGCGTCGCTATCTCCGCCGGCACCATCTCGCTTGTCCAGACGATCACCAAGTACAAGCCCGTGGCAGACCCCGCGCTGATGGCGCCGACCGCCGTCATAGGCTTCAGGTTCCTGGTGAGTGTTGTTCCTGCCGCACTGATCGGCGTCGGGCTCGTCTTCGTCCTCCTCTATCCGCTGTATGGCAAGAAGCTGGAGGCCATCAAGACACAGTGTGCTCTCACTGCTGCGTCGTGCCCCGAATCAGGGACTCCTTTCACCGGTACACCCACTATCTGAACGGAGGACATGGACAATGAACTGGAATGAGTTCTTGCCGATCCCGCCCATCGATTCAGCCCAGAAATACGTCGTGTTTCAACCACACTCCGACGATGCGGTCTGGTTCGCCGGGGGTCTCCTGCTCAAGCTGGGCAAGGCAGGAAAAGACGTCACGCTCGTCACGATGACCGACGGCTGCTTAGGCAGCACGGACGTCACAACGACACGCGAACGCCTGGTCGCAGTCCGCAGGGATGAGGACCAGCGTGCCGGCGAAGCCATCGGCGTTCACAAGCACCTGTATCTCCCATTCCATGACGGTTCCCTGCCTCATTGCGGCGACACCACGGCAGCGATGGTCCGCATCATCCGCCAGGAGAAACCGGACGCCGTCCTGGCGCCCGACCCGTGGCTGACGTATGAGGCCCATCAGGACCACCTCAACTGCGGCTGGTCAGCAGCAGAAAGCATGATCTACTGCAACCTACCCCTGTATCTCCCCGAACTGCCCCCTCACGACGTCCGCTTCATCGCGTTCTACCTCACCGGCAAGCCAAACCAGTTTGTCGACATCTCAGCCGAGCACGAGGCTCAGCTGGCAGCTCTCAGCCTGTTTCAGAGCCAGTTCACCCCGGAGACGCTGGACATGGCGACGCAGTACACTACCCTCAAGGCCTCGGAGCTGGGTGGAGCACACGGCATGCGGCTGGCAGAGGCATACAAGGTCCTGACCCCTCTCCACCTCCATACGAGCGTCGACTCGGAGTCCATCTAGCATGGCTGTGACGTACTATCTCGGCGTCGACGGGGGAACCACCAGGACGAAGGCTGTCGTCGGTGACGATGCCGGTCATATCGTCGGATCCGGCGAAGGAGGTGCCTCCAACTACCAGGTCGTGGGACTCCACGCAGCCATGTCAGGCATCACCGACGCCGTTCAGAGTGCCCTGACGGCTGCGGACCTCTCGATAGCGCAGATCGAACGCGCCGTGTTCGGGCTGTCGGGCATGGATCTACCTATGCACCGCGAAGCGCTCGATGCAGCTCTGACCACTACATTCCCGGGGCTCACCTTCGACCTTGTCAACGATACGTGGATCATGCTGAAGGCAGGAAGCGACAAGGGCTGGGGTATCGCCCTGGTGTGCGGCGGAGGCGCGAACGCCTGTGCCTGCAGCCGCGACGGGTGTTGGGTCACGCTCCGCGGCCTCGGCTACGAGAGCGGCTTGCGCGGTGGTGGACTGGACATGCTGAGAGACATCCTGCACTATGCGTTTCTTTCCCACGACGGGACAGGGCCGAAATCCGTGCTGGAGCAGACGGTACTGGACGTGACCGGCGCCCCCGACTATGACACGCTGCAACTCCTGTTCCTCGAGGCCGTACAAGACATGGCGGGACACGGAGAGCTGCTGCATCGGGCTCTGGCGATCGTACCGCTGGTCTTCGACGGCGCGACGGCTGGCGACGAGGCGTGCAAGCGCATCCTCATGCTTCAGGCAGAGTCTCTGGCGGAGGGAATCACGGGGCTTGTCCGCAAGATGGGCTTCGAGCGTGAGACGGTTGATGTCGTCCTGGGAGGCTCGGTCTTCGGGGGCAGCAATCCTACCTTCATCGACAGGCTGACATTGCTGGTCCATGAAGTCGCCCCACTCGCACGCCTCGGACCGCCACTGCTCGACCCGGTCCTCGGCGCGTACGTGATGGCATTGCAGAGAATGGGCAAGTTCGACGCGGCCAACACTTATGCGGTCCTCTCCGGCCAAGTGGTCTAGCAAAAAAAGGTGCAATGGCTACACTACGCACATGCCTCTGTCCTGAGGCTGTGCTGACTCGACCGCGTCAACCCAGGATCGAGGCATTTGTCTGTATCTGAAGAGGATGGCTGAGGCGGCTGGAGTCGAACCAGCAATTGATGGCTCCAAAGGCCAGTGTCCTACCATTAGACGACGCCCCAACACGTGGCTTTGCTGCAGTATTCTAGTGCTGCCTCAGGGGCTGTCAAGAAGAGCGAGGCGATGAATCGTTGACAATGACGAATCACGACGAGGGCACGTTCTGCCTGGGAGACGGGCATCCAACGCTCGAGCAGTCTGATGCTCTCAAGCTTGTCGCCATCGTCTCGATGACCGTCGACCACGTGGGAGCCATCCTGCTGCCACAGGTGAGCTGGCTCCGCATCATCGGGCGCGTGGCTTTTCCCCTCTTCGCCTACCAGCTTGCCGCCGGCTATCTGCACACGCATAACCTCACGCGCTACGCGCTCAGGCTCGCCTTCTGGGGTCTCATCGCCCAGCCCATCTACATGATCGCGTTCGGCGTGCGCCCGTGGACGCTCAACATCTTTGCGACACTGCTGCTGGGACTGCTGGCCATCTGGGGATGGGACCACCGCCGATGGTGGGCTGTCGCCCTTCCACTGAGCCTAGCTGCCATACAGCTCTGGCTGCCAGAAGTGGGCCCAGATTACGGCCTCTACGGCGTTCTGTTGTGCCTGGCCAGCTTCGTGCTGTTTCGGAACAGGAAGCAGCTCGTTATCGGCCATGGACTCCTGCACGTACTCGCCGGGATCATGTTCTGGCCGTCTCAGATCTACGCACTGGCCAGCATCCCGTTCATCCTCTGGCCGCCCCGGTTGCACCTCCGCCATCTGCCGCGACTGTTCTATGCATACTACCCGGCTCACCTTGCTCTCCTCGTCCTCGTCCGTCATCTGCTGATGCTCTGAAGGCCGTATTGCCCGAACGGTGAGCCGTCGTATACTGATGGTCA
>Ga0315284_10008069_pt1 | contig 15008 bp, 34 predicted proteins | sample YL17G09_16_MG_FD_203696 | JGI IMG/M metagenome (GOLD analysis project Ga0315284, IMG submission 203696) | Sediment microbial communities from Yellowstone Lake, YNP, Wyoming, USA - YL17G09_16 | ecosystem: Environmental > Aquatic > Freshwater > Lake > Sediment | place: USA: Wyoming | collected... | reverse complement strand
CCTATCTCTTTCGACAGGATTGTAGTAACGAACTAGGTGAATTGTCTGCTTAGTCTTACCATCAGACATTACCGTCTCTCTGTCACGGAGACCTCTATCTTGGAGAGTAGCATAACAAGCTGCTTCTGCCGTAGCAAGAGTCTGCCTTCTGAGGATCCACTGAGCGATGGACTTCTTAACAGCGTTGCCACCCAGAGAGATTTCAACCTCTGTAGAAAGATTAGTCTTCTGAATTGAGATAGTAACTTCCTCGATCTTCTTTACGATATCCCTATGAGCCTGGACCCATCCCTCTACAGCTTTCTGCTGTTGTTCTGTGGTTCCATATACCGGCTTCTCGTTGTCGTAATGGACACAGTTTTCCTTAATCTTCTCACGGAGGTCTTCTAACTTCTTGTTGAGCCTCTTTTTCATTTTCATTGCTTCTACGATAGTTATCTTCGCCATTTTGTCTCCTCTTAACCTTTATGTTACACTAGCTCGCTCAATTAATGACTTCTAAATTTGGGGGAGGATAACCCTCCCCTGTTTGTTATACGTCCGACCGCTGTACGAAGTTTACGAGCCTGCTGATGTGCTGCTGCGACACACCGAACTTCCTGCCGAGCTGGTACTGAGTCTTCGTTCCGTTAGTGTACGTCTTGCGGATGGCACGGACGGATGCGTCAGTTAACTTCACGTTCATTTGTACTCTCCTTTTCTTTTGTTAGTTAAGTCCACTTGTATCTTTTCTTCGTCTGTACTCTTTAATGCCTCTGATGGTTAAGATACCATTCTTAACCCTAACGAACTTCCTTTTGAAACCGTCGATAGTATGATCTCCATATTTAGAAACGATAGTCCTATACGAGACGGTCCCATTCTGGAAGCGCTCCCAATCTTTTTCGAATTGAGTCTGGACTACTGGATCGGGGTTCCATGCTACGTGCGTCTTCCGTGCCATTTCTTTCTCCTTATATGACTTTTTCAATTAATTGCTGAATCTCAGATTGAGTTCTACTACCCGATATCTGCCCTACAAAGTCTCCATTTTTAACAAGTAGGAGATGAGGAATAGATTGAAGTCTTAATTGACCAGCTATTACAGGACACTTATCTACGTTGGCTTTAACAAAAAGAACCTTCCCTTCATACTGCTACGCAAGCTTTTCTAATATAGGTATTAAAGCTTTGCAAGGACTACACCACTCAGCCCAAAAGTCTACTAATACAGGTATTCTAGATTTTAGAACTAAATTGTTAAACTCTTGATCACTCACACTTACCATCAGTCTTCTCCTGATTATTTATACTTACTACGCCCCATAGAGCAGCTACTACTAAATCTATTAATTCACTTTTGATTTTACTAACATCATTAGATCTAATTGCATCTTTAAGTTCGTCATACTCCTCGGCTACAACACCCAGAGCTTCATGATGAGAATAGAAAACCCCATCACCCTTTTGATTAATTCTGTAGGCTAACCACGAGATAATCTCTCTAAACGTTTGTTTTATAACGCCTTCTTTAACAGGATCCCTAGTCATTTATATTCCCTATTTTGATAGACTTGTATGTCTTATCTGGTCTGCAGTGCGGAATTGATTTGTAATAGACTAGGTTGAGATAGATGTCACCACACTCTTCACACATTGTAAAAGAACTTTTATCTATCTCAGTAGTATAGGTACAAGCACATTCTTTCTTTTTCATTTCTTATTCTGCTTTTTCCTCATTAGTCTAACCCATCTTTGAAAGCCTTCACACTTTTCGAAAGTATGTTCTTTAATATGATTTATACACATTCTCTTTCCGCAATCTACACACTTGATAGAAGATAGCAAACACAACAAACATCTACCTGTCGTCTTTAAAATAGGCTTTTCGAAGAAGATCCAATCGCGATAACAACTCCTACAGATTACAGATAAGCTCGATCTATGCTCTTTACAGATAAGTCTTTTACAACCTTTACATTTTATTAAAGGATTTTCTTTACACTTAAGGCAAGAGATAATTTCTTTTATAGGCGTAGTATACCACTCTGCACACCTAGAGCAAAGAGGATGTTGCTCGCACACATCTTCACCACATCTCTTACAGATAGTCGTAGAAGGTAGCTTACAACTACCAAAGTAGTTATTAGAGCATCTGTTTGTCATTAGTATCTATAGACCCAGTTATCACAATCTAAACATCTAATGTAATCGCTTTCATCTACCTTTTCAATATAAGTATCTAAGAAGTTGGAGTTAACTTGGTCATCTCCTAAATCAAAGAAATAAGCTTTAGACTCTTCATCCCAGTAGATTCTGCTAAGCTGTCTAACCTTATTCTTATTTTCTCCAGTAAGCATCATGAAGAGTTCTTCGACTTGATAGATCTTTCCATTTACTACCAAGTCGTTCTTTTCTTGCTTCTCAATCTTTATCTTCATAAAATGCCTAGTCGCCCTTTACATTCCTCTTTATACTTTTGGTGCATTTGGCGAGCACATGATTTTAAATCCGACGCAAATACCTTCATAAGGCCTACATCAATACAATCCAGACAAACTCTAAAGTCACACCTAGAACACCTATACCACGGAAGAACTAAACAACAGAGTTTAGCTTTCACGGTGCATTAGTGCAACTAGAATATTATTTGTCACACGCATGATCTTACCATTAGAAATTCTAACCATGCGCGGACCTGCATGAGTATAAGTACCCCAACTATTTTTAACAGTTCTAAAAAGTTCTATCATAATAGAATCGTCTTCCGGATAAAAGCAAAGACGACCTTCAACAGGTATCTCGTGTTGGGTAGTCTTATAGAGACCCTTTATTTCTTTGAAATAACCCCCATTCATTCTATAAATAACGCCCTGAGCCTCTTCAAAAGAGAAGCCAAGCCCCTTCACTCTTTCAGATAAAACTTTGATCTTTGATTCCATTCCCGCGTAAGACTTAGACACTAGTTCTTTTTTTCTTTCTTCGTACTCTATAATTTTCTTGGAATGAAATTCTATATCGCTCTTCGAGTTCGCAAGAGCATAATCAATATTCTTTAATTCTCTTTCTTTAACCTTATCAAGAAACTTTGAGATGTCCACTACTCCTCCAAGTGTAAGTAAGCTTCATCTTTTCTACGTCTATATTCAATCCAATCTCCAGATTCTACTTTCGGTGAATCAGGATATGGAGGTCTTAAGTATCCATATACTTCCTCAGGAAAATCCTTAATATATATCTTACAAAATCTATACCCTGCATATAGTTCAAGAGTATGAATATCCATTACCCTTTCTAAATCTACATTGTATATCTCGCCTTTAACTGAGGTATTACCCTCATCATACAAACATGGTACACCGCAGTCGTACAATGTGTATAGAGGCTCTGTAAGAAATTCCCCTATAGGTTTTAAGTCTTTCGAGGAGAACATTCTATCTAGTCCTCCACCTACTCTTAGCGTTCCGTAGACAAATATGTTCATTCTTTTTATTTAATCTCTAAGCGGGCGACCGGATTTGAACCGGTACCAAAACCTTGGAAGGGTCTTATGCTACCGTTACACCACGCCCGCGTATTTTTATCCCCACGTTACGGACATTTCCGGCCAGCCCCAATGGAAGTTGTAATCTGTACCAGGTCCATCATATGTAAGATCAGGCTTAAGACCGATATTGAAATACAGCTTCTTTCCAAAGAGAAGATAAGAGAATGTAAAGTAACAAGGAACTCGAGGAAGCCACTTAAATAACTTCACATTCAAGATAGCCCACTGACCGCATTCATACCCTGGCTGCATAGCTAAGAAATACTTTTGTCCAGATGGATCAGTCCATACAAGAGCATCTGATGCAATCGGATAATTCGGCTGAACCATAGCTGCCCTAGCAGTACCATTACCTGCAACCTTACCTGGAGGCATTGGAAGTACCCAGCTTGTCCAACGGCGAGGAATCCAAGTCCACGGCTGGTACTTAAGAGGAATACCTATAATTCCCCAATCATCGTGCGGTCTCTCATAGATATACTTCGGAAGCAACTTTTTATCGTAAGTAGCTAAACAAAGTATACCATATACAACAATCAAACAGACTAATAGAATCAATAGACAAATAAGCATTTCTTATCTCCTTACTGCCCAGGAATTATAATGTTGCTAGGCTTTGCTATCTTACTTTGTTCGACAGCCTTATTTTTAATCTCATTGGCCTTCTTATCTAGTTCTTCCCTAGTTATAAAAGGCGTACCGTCTGCGTTCTTCTTCTCTAAGAGAATCTCTAGAAGAGTAGCAATTAGTATCTCGTGACGAAAGTCGGATTCGGCGAAGGCTCTTACAATCTCCGCTAAGGCGGGGTCCATAGCTTTCCTATTTACTTGCATGTAGTTTTCTCCAATAAGTTAGATTCAAAGTCTTTACAATCGACGGCGTGATGTATCATATTACGAAATTCATCTTCAGAAGTTTCTAAAGTATCAAAATCCCAATGATCTTTATTACACCTCATTGTCATTTCGTATCCAGGAGTCATTTCACTGTAGCCTCTATCTCCCGTATCATATCTAAAATGTTTACACCACCAACACAATTTAGTACCATCAAATTTGGATGGAGGTCCTATCTTTTTCTTTTTAGCCATTTTTTTGTTTCTTAAAACACTTAAGACACATAGCTAATTCATACTCTACCCATTTTACAGGATTCTTTTTATTACACTTAGGGCAGAAGAACTTCTTACAGATGTCGCAGTAAGTCGCGTCGTCATGCTCTGCATCATATATCTTCCTGCAAGAGGAACATTTCCGTTCGTAGTCTTCCATTAAAAGTTACACTCTCTACACCTTCGTTTTAATTCGGCTTCATTAGCTAATACATCAACAAAACCATAAGCTATTCTATCATCATAAGTAGGAAGAGGTGATTTATGATTGTAACCTCTTTTCTCTATTTCTTCAGCTAGCAAATCATGCCGGAGTTTAATCCCCTGAGGAACGACTAAACCCTTATCAAGATACCCCTGAATACTAATTCCTTTATTAATAGTTCCTACAAACATATGGCACTCCGTATGCTCGCCTAGAAGATGTTTACGACACATCTTTGATGGGTCGACGCACCACATCCTCAATTTTCTTCTCTCCTCTTCGGAGAAGGGGTATGAGGTTCAAAAATATCTTCTTCACCTTCCATCATAGTGCTATCTAATTCTTTTAGTTCACAAGAGGCATGATCAAAAAGATCCACATCAATAGGGATATTCTTGATGGAGGTTTTCTTTTCCTTAGCAAGACGCTCCCTTTCATTTAAGCAGATCCTAAAAGAATGTACAACTTCTTCTAACATTCTTACGTAGTCGTTGTTATTCATGACCCTCTATTTTTCCTCTTCTTGACATTGAAGACATATAGTTGAATTATACCAAGTTGTCTTATTATATCTGACTAAGCAGTTATAACAATACTTTAATTTACATCTACTACAGCCATGGAACGTATGCATCTCACAGCATAATTTATTCATTTTCCTAAGTTCATAAGCAATTCAAATACTCTTATCTCTTCAGGTGTAGCTAATCTGACATTTTCCAGATTAGTACCTGTACTACATAGTAGATTTTTCTTATTATAAGATATAACTACACCCCCGTCCTTACTTAAGAGGGAAATACTACCCACTTTACCTATACAACTACACATAGGAGAACCACAATCAGTAATTATTACTACATCCCCCTTTTTCATATTTCAATTACTACAGGTTCATTAATATTATCGTAATGAGAATCCACTACGCTAGCATTGATGTACGTAGTAGCTCCTTCTACCTTTGTACCATATTGTTCGTGGATATGCCCGAATATATGATACTTTGGCTTTATAGACGAAATAATCTTCTTAAGACCATCACATCCTACACCCTCTCCATATCTATTACCATCTAGAATTCCGAAGGGAGGACAATGCGTTACTAGTATATCACATTCAGGAGTATTCTTCCAATACAGATCAGCCTCTCTCCTATCATATAGAAACGCCCAATCCCCGAAAATAGGAGTCCAAGGGCTTCCGTATATCTTTAACCCCTCTACTTCAACAAGTTCTTTTTCAAGGTAAGTAATACCTTTTGGTATTAGATCACGTGCTGTACACCTCTCCACGGCAAAGAGCCAATCGTGATTACCTGCTATTATAATCTTATGCTTATGAGGCAGAGAAGCAATCCATTCAAGGGACTTACTAACTTCAATTCTTCCTCCCATGTAAGTAAGATCCCCTGCATGAATAAAGATATCCCCATCAGGAACTACCGGCTCATGCATATGAGTATCACTTACGCAAACGATTTTCATATAACTCTTTCTTAAGTGCTTTTATTTTTGGTAATTGACTTTCGAGATCTTCTATTAGCTTTTTTAAGGACTTCCAGCTTTCGGAGTAGTTCTTCATTATACACTTCTCCTTCGCATTCGTGCCAGGCGACAATACTAATCTCGTCAAACTTATTCACAGCCTATCACCTCCTCAATATGAACATCAGGCTTTACCCGACAGATAAGTCTTAAACTTCTTATTTCTTCAGGAGTTGCTGGGCGAATCCACTCTAAAAGATAAGTCCAATTCGCTCCATTAATTAACTTTATTAAAGCCGCTTCGTTACTGTCGTTTCCTATCACTTTACCTACGGTATTGTTATAGTCTAACATATTCTGTACAATACCTGGCCACTGTACCTTATGAGATGTAATTTCATCAGTCTTAAGTTCAATAAAGACTAAGTCGCCCGCTTTATATTGTTTCATCATAAATTGTCGGGGAGGTTGAATATACCTCCCCTTTTTCGTACACGGAGGTGTAGAAATTAATACCCAGATACTATTCTCCCTCTGGACCATATCATAGGTTCCCTTCCGCTACGATGTATACCCCTATCCTCATCCTCTTTCTCCAAGCGATTCAGGTACTTATCATCTAAGTCATCATTTTCTGATTCAGCTTTCCAGGAGGAATTGTACCAAGTATAATTATCCTTTTTACCTTTCTTCCCCTTCTTACCTTTCTTTCCAAGGTAGGTAGAGTCTTCCCAGTTCTCTTTCTCAAAGGCATTATACATAAATTTACCCTTAGAATTTAATCTAGCATACCCTTCTAGAACATCTTTCTTATTTTCATAATCGTAAGGGAATTCAGAAGCTAGTAAGATACCATGATCTGTTCTCTTATATGTAAGATCTCCACTTGTACATACAACAGACAGTAGTCCATTCTTTCTAAGGAACATAAAGACGCCGGAATGATCAACAACTTTCTGAAACTTACTAGGACCTAACTTCTGCCATAAGAAGCCTGCGACTTCACTATCCGTCTGGCTTTGAAACTTTTCTTTATTCAAGAGAGCTTTCGCTAAGGCATAACCACTAAAGATACCGTTATGTGCCATAGCTATATTCCCGCCCTGTATGATAAATGGATGGGTATTCTCCGTAGAGATCTTTCCATGTGACGCAGCTCGCACATGAACTATAGTCCACCCACTATGAGGCATATGATCTAAGAGAGGCAACTCTTGCTTCATTACCTTCTTAAAAGAGATGGGCCACTTGTTTACAACGAACTTACCCTCCTTTATATAGACACTTCCAGTCCCTTCTGTGTTACTTGCTACGAACTCCTTGATAATTCTCTTCGCCGTCTTCTTAGTTGTTCCAGCGGGAAATGCTGCCAATCGACACATTACGCCTCCGTGAGTACTTTTAAGTTTTTATATTCAATACAAGACCTACAAAGACAGTCTTCCCTATAGCCAGAAGGCTTAGATATTTTCTTTTTAGGAGGAAAAAACCTTGCTACAGAAGAGCCTAAGTTTATTTTATCCTTCTTACCAAGTTTTAATTTACCCTCAAGAGAAGTTATTATAGTAAGGAGAAGTCTCCTAGAAGTTATTATATCACTTCGAATATCTTTTCTAATACCTATACCAATGTCATATCTTATAGGATGTTCTGCACAGTACTCACAATCCTCAATGTCTCCGCAGTCACAATCAGGTACCGCATAACTTGCGTCTATTTGGTAGCCAGACCTCTCGAAAAGTTCTATTAGTTGTTTACTTTTCTTAACCATGGCTTTAGTCGTAAATCTTAATGTAAGATGAGATCTATTCTTTACTTTTAAACCGAAGACATGATAGGATACAGAACAGAATTTACTTAGATAAGTAGTATCCACAATACGATTTAGATTGTAATCTTTATATGAATGTGTTATCATTATCTTCTTCCCTTCTTACCAGGAGTCCAAATATCCTTTAAATGAAGGCTAGATATTTTTTCCTTGGAAAGAAATACCTTTTTCTCAATTCCCCATTCTTGTTTCATATCGAAGTTAGTAAAGTATGACTTCTTCTTAGCCACAAGTTGAAATAGAAATTCTATAGGGATCTTATATTTTTTGTACGCTTTGAAGCGTCTTACTGCTAGTTTAACTACTGGAAATAAATCTTTATCTGATCTTGCTTCTTCCTCCCAATCATCTTCTTCTACTTCTTCACAGGTACAACCCACTTGCAATATAGGAAGAGATCTATTGTTTATAGATTCTATAGCCGTAGCATGACATAAACATAAAAAGCCTTCAGCTATTCTAGGTGTAGTTAACCAGCTTGAAGGAGATCTCCATTCAATACCATGACCATTCGATCTATAATCTCCTCTATTTCCATAGCCTTCATTCTGTCGACTGATAACTTCCTCCTCATTTTCCAGTAGACGAATAACTACCCCTGCATAACTTTCAAGATGAAAAACTAATCTATCTCGATTCATTCCTCTTGTACCGAAATGAACATGACCTCCAATAGGAAATCCCTGAACTTCCGCACCAGCTTTCCACTTATAGTTTTTAGTATTAGGATTTCTCTTGGCACCGTCTATTAGAAGATTTCGAATGTTTTCAACAAGTTGTCTTGGTTCTTTAGAATGAACGGGTCTAATTTCTGCTATAGTTGAACATCCATCTAACCCAAAACGATAAGAAGCGTTGATTAAATTACTTGCCTGCATAACATTTCCCTTCGCATTAAGGAAGCCAAATTCCGGGTCTGCTCCTATAGTAGGTATCTTCATACTTAACTCCTCTTAGATATATAAGCCTCTATCTCCTGCGCTACATCTAATACAGGTCTAAGTTCAATGATTCCATCTCTAGCAATAATTTTTATTTTATCGCCAGGCTTAGCTCTAAGATACCTTAGAACTTTTCTAGGGAGAAGAGCTGTCATAACTCCTCTATAAGTACGGATAGGGAGCTTCCCTATTTCGCCATCATTCATGACACGTCGCCTTTTCTTTGTCATAATACCTCTATATATTGACTATGATTATATTTCTTGATTTAGATTCTACTACAGGCTTTTCAACAGGCTTTTCTACAATAGGTTCTTTTCCAAAGATAGGTATAGATTCTCTAGGAACCTTTATAGTAGTAGGTGTTTTTTCTGATAACATCCCCCTATGAACCATCTCAATAAGAAACTTATCAAGTCCATAACTTCTTACAAAGGGATCGGGTTCTTCAAGAAATAATTTAACACAATCCTGGAGAATATAGTCTGGAAACATTTTCTCATTACTATATTTAATATACTCTAAATTCTTTGCTTTTACTTCCGGAAGAAGATCCCATAACATTTCTACGTGATATGTTTTAATGGAAGGATTTCTAGACGCCGTTGCTATAAATGTCCTCCTTCTATCTTCTCTAACTTTAGGTATAATTGAACTTATGTAGCTTGTAAAACTCTCTTCCCTAAGCAATTTGCTTGCAAGAGCTACTTCAGTTTTCGTGTCTACATTGATGCAGTTTGACTTCTTTAAGATTACGTCAAAAAGGTCCCCGGCCGCCTTCACATTACATTCCCAATTAATCCCGTAGTTAATACCCTCATCTATACACATCATCATATTTTCTAGAGAAATAGAGTGCCAATTCCCTCTCAACCACTCAACGGTGTCTGCAGGCATTACAATGTTCTGATTCTTATTGAGTGTCCTAATCATCTGAATACTCTTATAGAAGTGAGGATACTTCTTCAGACGTGTCGGCGTTATAAAGTAACTTCTAGCCTGCTTGCTCATTACCTTTTCCCTTTTCCCACAAAGAGGTCATCGCATCTATGCCTTCATACTCAAAGAGAAATTCCATCATCCTTTTGTCTTCCGGAGACAATCCTTTGAAGAATTCCATCTTATGTTGAAGCTGTGAAGCCTTTTCTAGATAAAAGTTAAGATCACCCCGGAGACTGTTAAGGTGCATTGACAGCTTTTCTCTGGCTCTCTTAATAGTCCTCTTTGCATTAGCTATACCATACTTAGACCGCGTATTGGGTACTACTTTGTCGAAGCGTCTTTCTACTAACTCCCAATCAGCGGGGTTAGCATCATCAAAACAACCTTTCCAAAGATTAAGACTAAAGTGAGCAGGAATGACTTTTTCCTTTGACGACCAAGAATCTCGCGCCGCCCATTCCTTAGAAAAGTAGGCACTACTCACTACATAAGATTTTCCTACTTTTATGTTAGGAGGAGGATTGCTTCCCACGAACTTAATCTTGTCATGGGTTTGTAAACTTTCGAATTCTTCTTTAGTCATCTTATCCTTACACAGGACGATAGAAGAGATGTCCTTCTACCCATGTGTACTCAACGTTAGATATACCCACATCTTCAGGAAAACAATCCCACAGAAAGTTATCTTCCTCTCCTACGACATAAACTTTGAAAGGAATAATCTCCCCCTGAAATTCCTCAAATTCCGTAGTCTCCCAAGCGGGAAACTTTCTTATGGCCTTCTCTACGACCGACTTAATTGACTGTGTCTTAATCATAGATCCCCCAGGATAACGGCGTATCTTCGAATTCTCTATTGTCGAAGTCTTCTACGGTCGAACTTAGCATTACCTTAATGGCGGCCGGGAGGCTTAACCCCATCTCTCTTGCTATCCTAATCAACTCGCCGATAGAATGAGAGTAAGAAATACGGCGGCTGAGAACTCTATAATTCTCAGCCTCCACCTTACCTCCACCGTAATTCTCGAAATTACCGCGCGCTATTCTAGTTAGATGAGACTTAAGATGTTCTAGGTATTCTTGTCTTTGCATACGAGTGCTCTCTAATAATTTATACGCCAATTTGAAAAACAAAAAGCGAGGTTGTGTCTAGTCATATTCACCGAAGTGTGGCCTCTTCCTTACTTTCTTAAGGAATTTTGCTACCTTTAAGTGATGTTCCGAATAAGGGAGAATCCAATCTTCTAGATATGACCAGGTAGAACCTGAAGAAGATTTCACACCATAATGAGGCCCATTCACACTCATCACCTTTCCTATCTTACCTATCATTTTTGTCATATCACCATTCCATCCAGGACCAGTTTCAGAATCCTTTGAAGGGACGGTGATTATCACAGTATCACCTACTTTGAATTTTCGTTTGTTTATATGGCTCATCAAAATGACTCCTCTATATTTTTTCCTTTAACAGATATTATGAAGTTGATTAACTTCAAATTTTCCTTAGTATTAGATACCAACCAATCTTCTAGGTACCACCAGGAATAAGTTCCATCTGCAGACTTAAAAATGACTTGGCACATATACTCATCATCATGACAGATCTCTACTCTTTGAACAATACCTATCTTACCTAAGTAGTTATTCATCTCCGGATTCCACCCAGGACCTATGTGCTTACCTGGATTTAGAGGGATTGTAGAAATTACTTCATCATCCACTTTATATTTCATGGCTGAGGGAAGTGTCGTATCCATTCTCCTGGACCTTTACATCGGGGGCAATAAAGAACGGTAGCCCCAGTAATTTTAATCCATCTAGAAAGAGGAATCTTTTGAAGACACTCAAAGCAAATTCGATAGGAACATGTGTTACAGATTGTGTAAGGGTTAACTAAACAGCAGAGTCTTTCGGGGTTATAACGACGTTCTACTCTTCGCATAGTTGAATTCACATTCAATACGAGAGATGCGTACTATCAATTCGAACTTTTTCTGGACACAATCACTGCAAAGGGGCGCATTAATTAAACAACAAAGTCTTTTTTCTTCTCCAATTCTCTTAAGAGCATTGCGTAACTTAACCAGATCCCGTTGAAGGAGCCTAACTTTATTCCGGGCTCTCCTTCTCTGTAAGGACCTAACTTTCTTTGTCATTTCTTTACTTTGCGTATAAATTCTACTATTCTTAGATTTTCTTTTGTAAGAGGAAGAAGCCACGCTCCCGGATAGTAGAATTCACCCTCTTCTATCTTTACTTTATATAGAGGATACTTATACTTTGAATCAGCAGGTCTACTACCACATACTTCTTTATCACTAGCATGAATACTAACTACTATCCCCATAGTATAATTATACTCTTTCATGGCAGAAGTAATACCCGGCCATGTAGTTATATATCCTACTGTGATTTCCTCCGCAGGAATTACAACAATTACTTTATTACCAACGGCGTATTTCATACTATCCTTTAACGCACAGGACCTGTTTAATCTCGGTAACTACTTCTACAAGGTCATCTTGATTTTTAATTACTTCTTCTATATCCTTATAAGCTCCTGGAAGCTCATCTAGGATACCCTTATCTTTACGACATTCAATACCCGCTAACTGCGTGTCAATATCTTTTTGGCTAAAGGTCTTTTTAGCTTCAGACCTTGACATACGTCTACCAGCACCATGAGAACTAGAAGTAAAAGATTCCTCATTACCACGCCCTCTAACGATGTATGATCTTGTACCCATAGATCCAGGAATGATTGCAAGTTCTCCTACACGGGCACGAACAGCTCCCTTTCTTGTGATAAGAAGATTCTGGTCATAATGATGTTCCATCTCCGCAAAGTTATGATGACAATTAATTTCCATCTCTAAGTCAAGGGGTTCTCCTACGGTATGGAAAACATCCTTAAGTACTTTCTGTAACATCAACTTTCTATTCTGCATGGCATAAGACTGCGCCCATTTCAAGTCATTAAGATAGTGGACGTACTCCGGAGTATCCTGAGGAAGATATGACAAATCTTTATCAGGAAGCTTAATGAACATCTTCTCCATTAAATCCTTTGCCCTCGTGATATATAGGGTAGCTATCTTTAGACCTATATTACGTGACCCGGAGTGTATCATCACCCACAAGGTATTTGTGGGATCTACGCATACTTCAATGAAGTGATTACCTCCGCCGAGAGAACATAGTTTAGCTTCTGCATCATTCTGCTCTTTTTGTATATCTTTATCTAACTTCTCAAAGTCATTCCATCCTTCCCAAGCTGACACTTCCTTGTCTATTCTCCTATTACCATTAAAGCCTGAAGGAATAGATCTCTCTATAGAGTGACGAAGGGTAGCAAGTTTACCATCTAACTTATCTAGAGTTAGCCCCTTAAGCTTGACGGCAATTACCCCGCATCCTATATCTACGCCGACAGCTGAAGGAATGATTGCTCCTTGTGTAGCAATTACAGATCCTATTGTCGCCCCACTTCCAACATGCACGTCGGCCATTGCTGCGACATGCTTAACCACAAAGGGAAGATTAGCCGTATTAACTAACTGATCTATCGCTCCAGGTTCCACATCGTCAGTCCAAATCTTAATGGGAATTCGAGCTTGCGAAAGAACTATTTTAGGCGGCATTCTATTTTTCTCCTTCAAATACTTTCTTAATTAGTCTACCGAATTTGAAATGCAATACCTTAATAAAGGAGTCTGTACCCTCAAGAGAAGAGGGTAACCCCTCAGTCTTAGCAGCGACTACCAGATCATATAGGTAGGCTAGCTCCTTCTCTGTCAAGGATATCTTAATCATATTACCAGTAGTATTCTTTAAATGTTCCATCAACATTTCTACTACCTTCTATCGTATCTCTTTTATTTTTAGGAAGGAAATTCCAACAAGAAGCACACATATAGATCCATACCCATTCTTGAAGTGAGTAAGCTTTATCACACTGCAGACAGTGCACGTGCTTTTTAACTAAGCAACAAAAGTCTTTAGTAACAAATCCCCCTCTATAACTCGCACGGGGGCCACTTTCTCTATATAATTCTAAGACAAAGTTAATAGGAAAATGCTTAATCATTTTGAACCTAATCTATTTCCAAATATATTACCTAGCGAGGAACCAAATGCTGCACCGAGAGCGAAGATGATAAATGATACATTATCGTTAGATGCAACATATTTCATCTGGACGTAGGCACAAGCACTGATTATAATACTGGTAACGAATGCCATCTTCCATCTTCTATAGATGGTATTAGTCGCCTGGAAGACAGCTGTGAATAGATAGATTACTCCCAGTATGAAGGGTACTACGTAGTTTAGTATGCCCATAATGTATCATGGCGGTGTACTCCCCATCGGTTCACAGATGGGCACCATGCTCCTTGAACTTTCCAAGAATGTTCTTGACACCATATCTTCTTACAGCCGATACATTTAACCACTGGGTTAATTAGGCAAGGAAGACACTTTCTTTTGTTGGTCATAGAACATTTTTCTCTTTTCTTCTATCTCCCACGCCGCAGTAGGTTCGTCCGTTATTTCTCGAGCTATGCCGAAGCATTTACTATAATCATAATGAACATCCGCTACTTTATTCATCGGTGAACCAAAATAGATAGAGTCGCTCTTAAGAGCTTCGTGACAATCCTTACATAAGGAAAATCCACAATGTTTACAATCACAAACGGGATTAATCTGACAACAGAGATTTGGTTTCATTTTATTTCTCTCTTACAACCTTCTATAAAGAAGGAGAGATCTTCCGGGGAGGCAACCCAATGAGGATTGTAACAACCCTTTCTTCTTCTCGTAGGATCGCAAGGCTTAGCCGCATGATTCCCCTTAAAAGTGGTGAGATGCTCTTTACAGAATCTCTGTAGACAAAAGCAACATACCGCAGCGGTTTTAACTAAACAGCACAGAGGTTCTTTATGTTTCTTAGCCATTATCTTT
>Ga0315284_10008067_pt1 | contig 15012 bp, 18 predicted proteins | sample YL17G09_16_MG_FD_203696 | JGI IMG/M metagenome (GOLD analysis project Ga0315284, IMG submission 203696) | Sediment microbial communities from Yellowstone Lake, YNP, Wyoming, USA - YL17G09_16 | ecosystem: Environmental > Aquatic > Freshwater > Lake > Sediment | place: USA: Wyoming | collected... | reverse complement strand
TCATTCCCATCTGCGCAAGCTGCAAGAATATCCGTGATGACAGGGGTTACTGGAACAAGGTGGAAGCCTACATCCGCGACCACTCCGAGGCTGAGTTCAGCCACGGCATCTGCCCGGAGTGCATGAAGAAATTGTATCCCGAATTTGTGCGGGAGAAGACAGAAGGCAAATCATGATTGGAGGTGCAGTAATCCATGGCTACGGAAGAGAAACTCCCCATATTGACAAAAGATGAAGTAAATTGTTTGCTTGAGTCGCAGTGCTCACAGAATGGTACGGACAAGATCAAGATCCTGATTGTTGAGGATGACCCTACCACCAGATTGCTATATGACAAGGGACTTTTCAATCAAATATTCGATAAAAAAATGGTTGTTTCGGGGAAAGAAGCGCTTCTTGTCTATGACGAATGGCCTCCCGACATCATCGTGCTTGACATTTATCTGCCGGAAATGACCGGGTACCAGGTATTGAAAGAGATTCGGACAACCATCGAAGACAAGAAGACAACCATCGTGATGGCAACATCGCTATCCGGCAGTGAGGATGTCCTGTCCTGCATGAAGCTGGGTGTTGAGGGCTACATCATCAAACCCTTTCAGTGCATGGAAATCGGGGCGAAGATCCTGGGTTATTACACAAAGAAAGAACCAGAACGGGCACGCAAGGCCGCGGCTCTGTGCAGGGAGATTGCAATACAATCTCAAGTTAAATTGCTTTTGGATAAGGATAAGTCAAAGACGAAAGAAGACACGGAAGGTGTACGCGACCGCACTTCGAAAACGGAAACAGGGGAAGCAGGGGGAGAAAAAGGAACGGGCGAGACGGTGGCGGAAAAATAGACAGATTGATCCCGTGAAAGTGAATTTTGCAGCTAACATACTAACATATGAGGCGGCAGCTATGGCAAGAATACTGATCATTGAGGATGACGACCAGTTCCGGGCAATGGTGAGAACGATGCTCGAAAAGGCAGGCTACAACGATATTGAAGAGGCTGCCAACGGGAGTATCGGCATGAAGCTCTTCCGACAGTGCCCTTTCGATCTTGTCATCACCGACATCATCATGCCGGATAAAGAGGGCATCGAAATGATCACCGAATTGAACAGAGACTATCCTCGGATAAAGATCATTGCCATGTCAGGGGGAGGAAGGATCGGCCCCCAAGGCTATCTTGAAATGGCCAAATATCTCGGCGCCAACCGGGCACTGGCGAAACCCTTCAAGCACTCGGACCTTATCGATGCTGTGCAGGAACTTTTACCTGAATATCCCGGATCCCTGGGTACTGTCTGAGTTGACAATCCAAGCCCGACAGAGCATTGGAGAGCCGAGTCTCCCTGAACATCTCCGGGATGAGCAACTGCTCTGCCTTATCGAGGTGGATGCTGGAAGGGGCCAGATAAAGGTTGTCAATACCGGTACTGACAATGATATCTCTGACCTCTATTCCTTTTAGAAGCACGTCTTGAATCGTTGCGGAGCATGAATCGGGGCTGCTCCTTAAGACGGTGGTTGAGTGCGCCTGGGGATCCAAATCGATCAAAAGGACCTTCCTGCCGAGCATGGCGATTCCGCAAGCCAGGTTGATCGACGTGGTGGTTTTCCCAACGCCTCCCTTCTGGTTGATGATGGCAACGATTATTTGAGTCATAAGATTCTTGATCCTCCTTTCCTATGTTAGCGGATGGCAAAAGACCTTTGTTTCAGTCTGAGATATTTCATGCTGCTGTTCAGGACTAAAAATCCGTTGTGTGCACTGTGATAAAATTGTGATAGACACCAAAGTAAAGCAGAGGAATAGATAGAATAGATGGGAATAGATGGAATAGATGGGAATAGATGGGAATAGATGGAATCGTATTTTTGTCTGTTTTTAAGGACTTACGGGAAATCAGACCTTAGATCAAGGGGTTAAAGTTTAGTATATTTTTGCTTGCCGAGAACTACGAATCCGAAGGTCGCAGGTTCGAACCCTGCTGGGCGTACCAGTCCCTTGTCACTTTCCGTCCCCGAGCAATTTTTCCAGTCGGGGGATGTCGGCGCCAAAAACAGCCGTATGTCCGTCAACGAAGAAAAAAGGCGTGCCCCTGATCCCCAGACGTTCGGCAACATCTTTGTGGGTCTTCAATAGTTCCCGTGCCTGCGGATCTTCACAGATTTTAAAGGTCATATCATCGTCCAGCTTTCCCGTCATGGCTTCCTCGTAGGCCTTTGCCTTGTCCTTTGCACAGAAGATATAGAGCACCTTGTCGGCCGCCTTGGGGTGACTTGAAAGGGGGTAAAAAAAGACCTGTCTGGTCACATCGGTCCGTTTGGAGAAAAATTCAGAAGCCCGCCGGCAGTAAGGACAGTCCGGGTCGGTAATCTCCATGACGGTATGCTTTCCCTTGCCGATGCTGACGGCCTTGTCAAAAGAGATGCCCTTTATTTTCTCCTTTATGTTTTTTGTGCGGATTTCCTCATTTTTTTCCTGCGTGAGATTCCGGTCGCCCCTGGCGATGATTTCACCGACAATGAGGGATTCCGTTTCCGGAGAGTAATACAATACGCCGTTTGGCATAATAACCTCATAAATTCCCTTGATACTCGAGGGGGAAATTTCGTCAAATTTAAGCCTGGGAAAGGCTTTCTTCAGAGATTCCTCCGGTGTCTGGGCGAATCCCATCGTGGAGAACAACACTGTCAGGATAAAAAAAAGAGCCGCTGTGATCATCTTCTTATGCATCATAATATCTCCCATTAAGAATGATGGTTTCGTAAAAAGTCGTCATTCCGGCGAAAGCCGGAATCCAGAGTAAATGTAACTACTGGAAAGAACTGGATTCCGGATCAAGTCCGGAATGACAAAGTAGGGATTTTCGGACCCTTTACGAAGGCATCAATGTTCGGGCATTGAACCGGTAACGGTTGTTCAAGTCAAGTGATATTTTCATGATGACATCCGGCCTTTTCCTGTTGACACACAGGCGGCTTTCCACGATACTCCTGACGTCAAATTTATTTCTCCGGACCGGATAATAATGACCATGAAACCGTTCAGGAAGTCGGCATCATTTTTATTTTGTCTTTTGCTTGCCCTCTTGCTCACGGCGAGCTGGGCAAAAGAGGGAAATACCGATCCCAGTCTCGTTATTTTATTTACACATGATCTGCACTCCTATTTCCTTCCGGTCCGTGTCCCCGCAGCGGATGGCCGGCAATCCATGCAGGGCGGGTATGCGAAGCTTGATTATCTTATGAAGGAACAGCGGGCGCTTCACGGAAACAAATCCCTCCTGGTCGATGCGGGCGACATCAGTATGGGCACCCTCTTTCACACGTCCTTTCTCGAGGAAGCGTCCGAACTGAGGCTGATGGGGGACATGGGATACGATGTCGTCACGTTCGGTAACCATGATTTCGATTTTCACACCGATGGTCTGGCCAGAATGCTTCAAACCGCCAGGTCGAAGAGCAAGCGGTTGCCCGTTCTGGTTGCCTCCAATGTTGTTTTCAGCCAGGGGAAAACCGGTGATGCGTCTCTGAAGGAGGCTTTCAACCGTTATCCTGTAAAGGAGTATACGGTTCTTGAACGAAACGGCATCCGCATCGGGCTGTTCGGCATTATGGGCAAGGACGCGGCTGAAGATACGCCGTTTGCCGCTCCCTTGACCTTTGCCGATCCGATACAAAGCAGCAAACGGATAGTGGATGTGCTGAAAAACAGGGAAAAGGTGGATGTCGTCGTCTGTCTGTCTCATTCCGGCACCTCTGTAGACAAGAAACACTCCGAAGACGAAATCCTGGCCCGCGAAGTCCCCGGAATTGACGTGATCATCAGCGGCCACACCCATACGGTTTTGCCCCGGCCCATTGTGATCGGAAAGACCATCATTGTTTCTTCCGGCTGCTACGCCTCCTATCTCGGCATCCTGAAGCTGGACTATTCAAAACAAAACGGCGTATCGCTCTCATCCTATGACCTGAAAAGCATCTCCGACGACATACGTGATGACGGGCCGATTGCCGCAGAAATTTCAAAAATAAAAAACAATGTGAATCATGGGTACCTTCTCCCCTACTCTTACCACTTCGATCAGGTCATCGCCGAGAGTGCTTTTGATATGGAAGACCTTCCTTCCATCCTTGCCGATCCAAAGGAAACCGGTCTGGGAAACATGATCACCGATGCCTTTCGCGATGCCGTGGAAAAGGCCGAGGGGAAAACCTACGATTATATTCACCTTGTCATTCAGCCGATCGGGCTGATCAGGGATTCCTTCTTGAAGGGAGATATTTCCGTATCGGAGATCTTCCGCGTTCTTTCTCTCGGCCTGGGAGCGGACGGCGTTCCCGGCTATCCTCTTGTTGCCGCCTATATCAACGGCGATGAAATGAAAGCCCTGCTTGAGGTGGAAACCACCGTGGGGCAACTAAAAAATGACGCCCACCTGCAGATTTCGGGTGTCAAATTTACGTACAATCCCCATCGCATTCCCTTTGACCGCGTGACGTCGGTCCAGGTCAGGGAGGCGACCGGGCAGTATCAGCCTCTTGAATCCAAAAGGCTTTATCGTATCTGCATGAATTACTACACCGCCCATATGGTGGAATTTATTCGCCGATCTTCTTACGGTATCCTGGATATCACGCCGAAAGACAGAGAGGGGCGCCCCGTCACGGACATTAAAAAGATGATTGTCCGTGCAGACCCGCACACATCCGGGGTAAAGGAGTTGAAGGAATGGGCCGCCCTCGCAGCCTACATGAAGACCTTTCCCGACACCGACGGAAACGGGATTCCCAACATTCCGGACAGATACAAAGGCCCGGAGGGTCGGATTGCTTCAGAACCTTCATGGAATCCCCTGAAGATAGTCGCCGGCGGGAATTATATTACGTATGGTGTGCTGGGAATTGGAATTCTCATATTGATTATCCTGGGAGTGCTGATCCGGAAGATTGCCAGGCGTTTTTCCCGCCCTGAAGCTTGACGATTTCGTAAAAAGTCGGATTTCACCTCAAAGTGTCATTCCGGCGAAAGCCGGAATCTACCGAAAAGACTGGATGCCGGATCAAGCCCGGCATGACAGGCTTTGACATGTTTACTTGCCGGAGGAATAATTCTGTTTCAGTTTTTCAGCCACCCGTAGAACCGTGTTCGCGTAGATATTGCTGTGGTTATAGGCCATGATGATTTTGCGCTGTCTTTTCTTGTTTGTCTCGCATTTCCATCCGTGAATTCGCAGGTAATTGGCAATGCTGGAGTATGCATCCTTTTTCGCGAAGACATCGATTTGTCCGTCGTTGTCGCCGTCAATTCCGTGGGAAAAAATCACAGAGGGCATGAACTGGCAGATGCCGATGGCGCCGTAGATCGAGCCCGGAATGCCGAGGGGATCGATGCCTCTTCCGGATGCATAACGGATCAACGCCTTGAGCTCCCGGTAGGCCCAATCGGACTTCTGGTTGCATCGTTTCTTTGCAAATTCCTCATTCTCTGTCGTGATTAAATCTGGAGGCAGATAAGGCCGGAGCGTTTCCAGATCGGCGGTCAACGCCATGCTTGCCAGGGTATTGAAAGCGGGCCTGGCGCCCAGGAAACCTTCCAGATCCGTTTCAACAAGGAGAATGGCGACGACCACTTCTTTGGGTACGCAATAGGCCTTTTCCACGTCTGTCAATGTTGCCATGTTTTTCTCTGTGTACGAACGGGCGCCGGCGATTGCGGCCGGCGTCAGAAAGCGATCATAGGCCGCTTTGTACTTACCGGTGGGAACAGCGCCCGGTTTTCGATATCGGTTATTGACAAGTTCCCTGAGTTTGGACGACATGGCGCCCGGTTCAAATCTGAGGCCGGGATGGGCAAAGAGCGCCCGCATTTCCTTCTCTTCGAAGTTATCGGCGACAAGCCGTTTGATGAGGGGGGTCCAGTCATCAGAAGCATATGTCGGGCACACCGCAACCGTGATGGAGAAGAGAGTTGCGAATATCCATCGCAGAGGCAAGATCATGTCGTATGTCCTCTTTTTTTCATAAGATTAAACATGACAATTTTAAAAAAGTTTCCCCCGGTGTCCAAAATGCTTTGAAAACACTGGATTCCGGATCAGGTCCGGAATGACAAATCCCCACCTGTCATTCCCGCGAAAGCGGGAATCAAGGATTTAAAGACATGGATTCCTGATCAAGCCCGGGATGACGGGATAAAGTGTAACATTTCATTGAAGATGCTTTCAATGAAAAAGTTGATCTTTTTTTATTTCATACCCATAGATTTATCTTGACAAGGCCAATAAATGGAGTATGTTCTCACGCTAAATAAATGGGCACCAGAACCCAACGTCTGGAAATCTTTGAAAGGAGGTAACGTTGTCGATGAAGAAGGTATTTGCTATTATTCTTTCGATGCTGATGTTCGCAGCACTGTCTTTATCAGTGGTTGGTTGCGGTGAACAGAAGAAACCGGCAGAGCCCCCCAAAGCAGCGGCTCCGGCACCAGCTCCGGCACCAGCTCCGGCACCAGCTCCGGCACCGGCACCTGGGACACCTGCACCGGCTCCCGGCGCACCAGCTCCCGCGGCGCCAGCTCCCGCGGCAAAGTAACAGCCGTATTGCAGATTTTATAAAACAACCGAGCATTTTACGTATAATGCTCGGTTTGTTTTTTTTATGGCTTTAAATCCGGGGACACAATACCAATTTCTGGTGAAATCGGGTCATGTCCCCCGATTTCAGATTGCCGCTCTTTAGGGGTGTTTTCTGCGTGACTCGGTCTTAAATTCTGATATAATGGTCGGAAATGTCATTCCCGCCCTCTTCATGTCATTCCCGCGAAAGCGGGAATCCAGGGTTTAAAACGTGGAACTGAATTATCTGTTGGTGAAAAGCAAAAGAAGAAAGAAAACCATTTCCCTCCAGGTGAGGAAAGATGGCTCCGTCGTGATTCAGGCTCCCTGGCACATTTCCCGAAGAGAAATCGATCATTTTTTTCAAAAGAAAAAGGATTGGTTACACAAAAAGATCGGCGAGACTGAAAAACATCAGAAGGAAGGCGGAGCAAAAAAATTTTTATCCGGCGAGACGTTCTATTATCTGGGTTCTCTTTATCCCCTCATCGTTGACAACACCAATAACTGTGCAGATCCGCTGACCTTTTCCGGTCATCAATTCATTCTCGACAGGGAATATGTGCATCGGGCAAAGGACCTTTTCACCGAATGGTACGCGGAAGCGGCAAGAAAATATATCGAAGGAAGGGTTCGCCATTACAGCGGTGTTTTCAAACTTTACCCCGGGCGTGTTCGCATTGGCAGCGCGAGGAGCCGCTGGGGGTCCTGCTCGTCCGGCAATCACCTGTCGTTTACCTGGAGGCTTGTCATGGCGCCGGGCCCCGTCATTGATTATGTCGTCGCTCACGAATTGGCACACATAAAAGAAAAGAACCATTCCAATCGCTTCTGGAATCTGTTAGAAAGAGCCGTGCCCGATTACGGGACGCACCGGCTCTGGTTGAGAAAAAAAGGACACATGTTGACTGTTTTATAATGTTTAAGGAGAACTTTGCATAACTGTCTAAAAATGGTCATTCCGGCGAAAGCCGGAATCCAGTATTATCAAGTATTTCCTAGATTCCGGGTCAAGCCCGGAATGACGAATAGGGTAGTTATGCAAAGGTCTCTTTATAATTGTTTTGAGGGTTGATGGGTAACGAACTGAAAGCGGTTACATCGCTGGAAACGGGAGAAGCGGGAGTCATCCATACCATTCAGGGGGGAAAGTCCCTCACAAGCCGCCTTGCAGGGATGGGGATTGTTCAGAACGCAAAAATCAAGGTCCTTCGTAAAAGCGGGGGGCTTGTCATTGTCCAGGTGTCTGACACACGGGTAGTGCTGGGGAGCGGGGAAGCCGCGAAGATCCTGGTGTATGCCCTGCCGAAACTGCCGGGTGAACCGGAACAGGCCAGGACGGGCAGGAAGCTCATCGTCGCCCTTGCCGGTCAGCCCAATGTCGGGAAATCAACCGTATTCAATATCCTCACCGGATTGTCTCAGCATGTGGGCAACTGGCCCGGCAAAACCGTTGAAAAAAAGGAAGGCGCCCACGTATCGGAAAACGTGGAAATGCAGATTGTCGATCTTCCCGGCACATACAGCCTGACCGCTTTTTCTGAAGAGGAAAGGGTTGCCCGGGATTTTATTATCGGTGTCATGCCCGATGTCATTGTCCTTCTTGTCAATGCATCGGCCCTGGAAAGAAGCCTTTATCTCCTTTCGGAACTGCTCCTTCTGGGACCTCCCACCATCGTGGCCGTCAACATGATCGATGTCGCGGAAAGCCATGGGATTCATATCGACATGAAGTCTCTCCAGGCATCTCTCGGCATTCCCGTTGTTTCGATGGTCGCGACAAAGAACAGGGGGATCAGGGAACTGGTATCGAAGATCATCGCGGTTGGAACAGGCGATGTTGAATACAGGCCCCGAATACCCGGCGTTTCCGCGGATCATAGAACCATTTTTGAAAAACTGATGGAGCTCATCAGGGAATATGTGCCTTCGCCATACACCGTGCAGTGGACAGCGACGAAACTGATGGAGGGCGATTCCGAAATTTCAAAAATGATGGAGAGCATCGTTCCGCAAAACAACTGGAGCGAAATTCAATCCCTTCTTATCAAGCACGAAGACTCGCTGCATGCCGTGGTCGGCGGCAGATACGATTGGATCGAGGAGGTTGCCCGTGCAGCCATTTCCCGATTCAAGATGGGGCAGGTCGTGATGACGGACCGCATCGATCATATCCTGACCCGGCCTGTTTTCGGGATTCCGATTCTTCTTGCCATATTTGCAAGCGTCTTTTTCCTCACCTATCAGATCGGATTCCCCTTGCAGAGATGGCTTGAAGGGGGCGTCAGCGCCTTTGCCGGATGGATCGATCATATCCTTGGCGCCGCGTATCCCTGGGTCAGGGGGATTCTTATTGACGGGGTCATCAGCGGCGTGGGATCGGTATTGACCTTTCTGCCGATTCTCGTCATATTTTTCGCCGTCATGGCTGTCCTGGAAGACGTGGGGTATATGGCAAGGGCCGCTTTCGTCATGGACCGGTTCATGCACATCGTAGGGCTCCATGGAAAGAGTTTGCTCCCTCTCTGTCTCGGGTTCGGATGCAATGTCCCTTCCGTCCTCGGCGCAAGAATCGTGGAGTCGAAGAAAGAGAGGCTGCTGACCATTTTCCTCGCACCTTTTATTCCCTGCACGGCCCGGCTTGCCGTCCTGACCTTTGTCACGGGGGCCATGTTTCTCACGAAGGCAGCCCTGGTATCCTGGTCGCTTCTGACCATGAACATCCTGGCGCTGGGTGTGACAGGCATTTTGATCAACCGATTCGTCCTGAAGGATGAGCCCATGCCGTTCATCATGGAGCTTCCCCTGTATCACACGCCCAATCTACGAACCATCGGACTTGTCGTATGGACGAGGACGGTCGCTTTTGTCAAAAAGGCGGGAACCGTCATCCTCGCTGTATCCATTCTGGTATGGCTGCTGTCTTACCTGCCGGATGGCAATGTGGAAACCAGCATTCTGGCATGGATCGGGCGCCTGCTGGAACCCATCGGCAGCCCTCTGGGGCTCGACTGGAAACTGATCACCGCCCTGATGACCAGTATCGTGGCAAAAGAAAACGCCATCGCGACGCTCGGCGTCCTTTACGGTGTGGGAGAAAAAGGGTTGCTTCAGGTGCTTCCGGGCGTCGTCAGCCATGCCTCGGCCCTTGCGTTTCTCGTCGTGCTGATGCTTTTTGTTCCCTGCGCCGCGACGGTCGCCGTCATGAAGCAGGAAATGGGAAACTGGAAATGGTTTGCGTCCTCCATGCTTCTGATGCTCGCCGTCTCTTTCTTCGGAGGCCTGTTCGCCTATCACCTCGCCCTGTGGGTGGGGCTATAGGGGATAATGAGGGACTGACACTTTTTTTGCACAGCAAAAATGGTGTCTGTCCCCATTTTTCCCCCTTTTTCAGGAGTCGTTATGGATGACAATAAAAAAGCCGCATATTTCAAAAAGGTAAAAGAAGAGCCCTTTGCCCGGCGCCTCAACATCAGATTAAAAGACGTGAGCGAAGGCTATGCCCTCTGTGAGATGGAATACACGGAGCAGATGGATAACATTTTCGGCATGGCGCACGGGGGCGCCATCTTTTCATTGATTGACGAAGCCTTTGAGATATCGTCCAACAGTCACGGAAACGTGGCTGTCGCCCTGAATATCAATGTGACCTACATGAAACCGCCGAGAAAAAACACCTTACTGACGGCGGAATCAAAGGAAATCAACCGCACAAGAAGAACGGCGTCGTATCATATCACCGTGAAGGACGATGAGAATCTCATCGCCGTCTGCCAGGCGCTGGTGTATATCACGGACAAGGCCATTCCATTTCTCCCGTCCGCTACGTGTATGTGGGGGTCAGGTCTTGAAATTTAGCGTTTTTCAGATTTTGCAGGATGATTATGGCAAGACCGCTGCGCATTGAATTTGCTGACGCCCTTTACCACGTTACCGCTCGGGGGAATGGACGCCAGAACATATTTCACGACGACCATGACAACCGCAAGTTTTTGGAAATATTCGGGAAGACGTCGGATCGCTTCCACTGGATCTGCCACGCCTTTTGCTTGATGGGGAATCATTATCACCTCATGATCGAGACGCCGGATGCGAACCTCTCCCAGGGCATGCATCACCTCAATGCGACTTTCTGCCAGGCGCACCACAAAAGGTACCACACCGTCGGCCACCTCTTCCAGGGGCGCTTCAAGGCGATTGTCGTTGACCGGGATAGCTACCTGCTGGAGCTTGCCCGCTACGTGGTTTTGAATCCCGTCCGGGCGGGATTGGTTGCCCGTCCTGAAGATTGGCCCTGGAGCAGCTATCGGGCCATGGCAGGCCTTCCGGCTTCAGGGGGATCGGAATTTCTGACAACGGCCTGGCTTCTCAGTCAGTTTGGCCCCGATGATACAGCGGCCCGGCGGCGCTACATAGATTTTGTTTCGGCGGGAATCGGCTTGGATTCGCCCTGGCCGCAGTTGCAATCCCAGATATTTCTCGGGAAAGAGACATTCATCAACAAACTCAAGGACGTCATACCCGAGAAAACATCCGTCAAAGAAATCCCGAAACAGCAGCGTTACGCCAACCGCCCGCACCTGGAGGAAATTTTCGCCTCCTGGCGGACAAAAAAGAAACGGAACGAGGGCATCATCGCCGGCCATTTTACATATGGATACCGGCAGAAGGAAATTGCGGATTTCCTGGGGATGCACTACACAACCGTGAGTCACGTGATCAGACGCCATGACGCAAAACGCTAAATTTCAAGACCTGACCCCCAATGGTATTGACAAACCGGTAGAAGTTTAATATAAATTAGGCTTCGCGCGTATAAACCGATGTTTTTTCAAAGAATCCAAAAAATTTTCAACCCATCGGATGTAACCGAGAGGGCGGAGCTGTAGAAAAAATGCAAGACCTGACCTCGGAGAGAAACCTTGTCAGGACGCTCGAACTGATCGACCTGTGCTTCAAACTCAAGGAAGCTTACATGAAGCAACGGCATCCTCAAGCCTCGCCTGAAAAAATCAGGGAACAGATTTATCAGGAAATCCTCTCACGGAAAGAAAAACAGTGGACATCGCCAGAGACATCTTCGACACGTTGAAATCCTTATGCGCCCTTCTGAGCGATGCCCGCGTCGATTACTGTCTCATCGGCGGGCTTGCCGTAGCCATCCTGGCAAAGCCAAGGGCGACAGAGGATATCGATCTTCTGATCCTCATCGACGAACAGGAAATACCGACGATCAGCGGGCTCATAAAAAAGAAATTTGAAGTGATTCAGGATCATAATGTCATGCATTTTGAAAATGCGACGATCTGGAGAACCGTCCTGGCCTCCCCTGCCGATAATGTGACCGGTTTTGTCATTGTTGATTTCCTGCTGGCGGATAATGAGATTTACAGGGAGGCTGTCTGCACCCCGATCAATCTGACCTTCGACAATGTGTCGATCCCCATTGCAAGCCCCGAAAATTTGATAAAAATCAAACAACTGTCGAATCGCCCCCAGGATGTGCTCGACATCGCATCTCTCAGAGAAACGCTAAATTTCAAGACCTGACCCCCATCAACCCAAATGCTCCTTGACACATCCCAAAAGAATGTTATACTTTCTTCCAGGCGACGTATAACGTTCGGAGGTTTTGGGGAAATTAGGGACTGAGCCCTTTTTTCCGGCTCCTTGGAAAATGGGGCTCTGTCCCTGATTTCTTGATTTCTGGAGGTTTTTATGGGTGCTTTTAATTCAACAATCGTCACCGTGTCCTCCAAGGGCTGGGTTGTCATCCCATCCTTGTTCAGAAGGAAAATCGGATTAAAACCAGGCATGAAGATGGAGGTTACGGAAACAGAAGGCAAAATCGTCCTCACGCCGCAGGTCGGCGACCCTGTGGACGAACTCTACGGCAAACTGGCCGGGGGTGAATCCCTGACAGCGGCGCTGCTGGCGGATCGGGCAGCGGAGAAGGACCGTGAACAAGCCAAGATACATCCTCGATAGCTACGCCCTGCTCGCCTATTTCCAGGCGGAACCAGCGGGCGCAAAAGTCCGGGATATCCTCAAGGAGGCAGCTGCCGGCGCAGCCGCGTCCTTCCTGTCGGTTATCAGTCTGGGCGAAATCTATTACATTGTTGCCCGTAAAAGAGGGGAAGAGAAAGCCGGGGCGATCACGGAAGACATCTCTCGTTTGCCTGTCAGTCTGGTTGATGTCACGACAAAACGCGTCCTTGCCGCCGCCCGCGTGAAGGCGCAACATCCTGTCTCCTATGCCGATGCCTTCGTCGTGGCAGCGGCGGTCGAGTTTACGGCCACCATCGTCACCGGAGATACGGAATTCAAGGAAACCGAATCCCGGGCGGCCGTTCTATGGCTTTGAAAGCAGCATCTCCAGCTCCGTAAAACGCTAAATTTCAAGACCTGACCCCCCTGTGACCCCCCTGACCCCAGCCCTGACCCCTAAAACTTTCCTTGACACCAAGGTAGGTTATGTGTACATTGTTCGTACATTGATATAAGGGACCAGGAGGTCATTATGGCAACAACGACAATAACGGCAAAAGCAAACCCTTCCCGCAAGCGGGCATCCGCCGTGCGCTCCGGCAGGTTGGGGCTGCGCACGACGCCGGCCCAAGCCGCTCTGATCCAGCGCGCCGCCGCGGCAACGCGGAAGAGCGTCACCGAATTTGTCCTGAGCAGCGTTTGCGAAAAGGCGGAACAAACCCTTTTGGATCAAAGGTTTTTCATGGTTGATGAACAGACCTGGCTGGCATTTCAAGACGCCCTCGAAAGACCGGCGCAGGCGAAGAAGGGTATGCAGTCGCTCATTGCAGAACCGGCGATCTGGGAAAAGTAGGATGACCGAAACGACCCCGGATGCAGCGCCCTATGCGGCCCCGGTGCTGCTTTCGGAAGAACATGACTGCGATGGTTTCGACTGCGGCCATGCCCTGCTCAACGACTGGCTGCGACGCTATGCATTGCAGAATCAACGGGCCAATGCAACCAGGACCTTTGTCGTTTGCCGTGAACAGGAACGCCGGGTTATCGGCTATTACAGCCTGGCGGTGGGGGCGGTGGATCACGCCGCCGCGCCCGCACGCGTCCGGAAGGGGCTGGCTCGGCATCCCGTTCCGGTGATGGTCCTGGCCCGACTGGCCGTGGATATCCATCATCAGGGGAAAAAGATCGGTCGAAGTTTGCTAAAAGATGCCGTTCTGCGGACGCTTCAGGCCGCCGACATCGCCGGTATCCGCGCAATTTTTGTCCACGCAAAGGACGATCGGGCGCGCGGTTTTTATGAGCGCTTTGGCTTCGAACCTTCTCCCATCCATCCCCTGCAGCTCATGCTGCTGATCAAGGATTGTCGCCCGTCCCCCGCAAAACGCTAAATTTCAAGACCTGACCCCCAAAAATTTTCTTGACAGGTATGTTTAGATTAGCTAAACAGTTTGTTACTTTCAGGTTGCAGGAAGATCATGAGGTTTCTGCAACCATGGATTCAGGTTGATCCTGATCGATTGAAGGTGTAATCGACAGGGCGGAGCCTCGAAACAACATGCCCTTCATCTCAATCACTCTATGAGAGCTTTGAAAAATATCCCCACTTTGTCATTCCCGCGAAAGCGGGAATCCAGAAGGTCTTGAAAATACTGGATTCCGGGTCAAGCCCGGAATGACAAGCGAAACAATCTTCCGGCGTTATTCAAACCTCTCCCGTTTAGACAAGGTGAACAGTTACTAACATGCTGACCGAGTTATTCACTTCCAGAACACGCATCAATCTATTCCTGAAGCTCTTTCTGAATCCGGAGGTATCCTGCTACCTGCGCGAGTTAGCGAGGGAGTTTCATCTAACCCCCAATGCCTTGAAGGAGGAGCTGGACAATCTGAGCAAGGCGGGATACCTGGATAAAGAACAACGGGGGCAATCAATATTCTACAAGGCCAATACGAACCATCCCTTCTTCCCCGAAATCAGTTCTATCGTCAAGAAGCATTATGGCATCGATAAAATTGTCGAGCAGATACTTAACGATCTCGGAAAGGTTGACGCTATTTATGCTCTCGACGACTATGCCGAAGGGCGCGACAGCGGCCTGATCGATGTGTTGATCGTTGGTGATGTGGATATGGATGTAATTCAGGGGTTGAGACCCAGCCTGGAGAAAGAGATCAAACGAAAGATCCGGGTCATGGTGATGGACGCCAGGGAATTTGCCGAAAGTCGTGATATGCTCCTGAAGAGGCCAAATTGGCGGATTCTGTAAGAATATGGGGTCAGGTCTTTTAATTTAGCGTTGCGCAGCAATGCTGAATTTAAAGCCCTGACCCCATAAAAAGCCTGCAAAACGCTAAATTTCAAGACCTGACCCCCGTTACCTCGAAAGAAGAAAATGGAACAAATACTTAT
>Ga0315284_10008066_pt1 | contig 15012 bp, 20 predicted proteins | sample YL17G09_16_MG_FD_203696 | JGI IMG/M metagenome (GOLD analysis project Ga0315284, IMG submission 203696) | Sediment microbial communities from Yellowstone Lake, YNP, Wyoming, USA - YL17G09_16 | ecosystem: Environmental > Aquatic > Freshwater > Lake > Sediment | place: USA: Wyoming | collected... | reverse complement strand
GACGACACGCAACAAAAAATGTTTTTGATGATAATGTTAGTTCGCTTATTTTAGAATATTTATTTTAACCTTAAACTATTGTAATTTTTTTCTTGAGTATTCATTCTATTGTTTTCATTATTGTTTTCATTATTGTTTTCATTATTGTTTCATTAGTGCCGTCGTCCCCGGAATCGGTTTCGTTCTAGTCGTGCTTCTCGTCTTAGTTCTTCATCGTATTCTCGTTCTCGTTCGGCTTGGTCTCGTTCTATTCTGTATCGTTCTCCAGCGTCCTGTGCAGCTTCGTCGTCGTATTCATCGTCATGTCCGTGTCCTTGTTCTTCATGTCCATTTTCATTTCCGTGTGCTTGTTCTTCACGTCCAATATAAGTTATCATCCAAATTTTCAAATTTTCTCTACATAAAGGGCAATTGTACATTTCTCTCTGATACATTCTATCCCAACATTTTATACAAAGGTAATGCTGACAAGTATATCCTTCTAACCCTGAATTACTTACTCCATCTTTACATAGAAAACTTCCGTCTTCATGAAGACCATAACACTGAAAACACACAGGACACGTTTCTTCGGTTGATGTCATTATATATGTATGATTATCCAAAAGTTAATACTTTATATTCGCTTGATTTCATTTCAATTTTTTTCTAAATTGGTCTGAGTAAAAAATTGAAATGCTTTTTCTCTCTTTACAAAATAGTAACTAAGACACCAGACAAAAGAAATGATGAACAATCAAGTAACTCCCACAATTGAAACAGTTGAACTATTCGCTCCAAACACTGGCAACCGTCAAGTTATTATTAACGGCGTGATGTGTTATGAATGGGAATTTCAAGGGATTTTATATTATCCAACGGTTGAGTTTGTTACCTATGAAGAAAATCCGTGCCAAGATCCGATCAAAGAAGTATACAGATTGGATGGAAGTCGTGTTGGAACATTACAATGGTTCGACCTGAATTTAAATGTAGACGAATTTAATCACGATGAAGACGATGAAGATGATGAAGAAGAAGACGATGAAGAAGAAGACGATGAAGCCGATGAAGAAGATGAAGCCGATGAAGACGAAAATGTTGCAAGACAAGCTGCTGCTGCTGAACTACTGAACCGAAACACGAATCCGGACTACGCCTGGAACACGAGATTACCAGACGTGTGTATCCTAGAAAATTATTATGGACACAAGTATACTTACAACTTGAACAGCGACAAATTGGTCAGGTTTCAATATAATCATCGCCGTTACAACGAACATTCTCGGCACGAACAATTCCTATTGCTACACGAATTCGCAGAAGATGTTAAATACGGTGGAGATGAAGACATGCCAATATATGATTTCGAACAAGAATTCAAGTTTTACAGTTTAAGAAGTCTAATTTCTTCCACGCGCGCTGGAATATTCCACATTTGTGTAATGGAAGATGAAATACCTTTGTATTTGGAACCTGCAATTTTATTAAAATAAGTTAAATTAATTAATTAATCAACTCTTTTTTGTTTTTTGTTGCTTTTGTTGTTTTTTCGTAAAATACTTAAAAAGATTATTATTATTATAATTATCAGGAAACTGGTCAACAATGCTCTTATAGTGTAATGGTTAATACATTCGTCTTATAAGCGGATAATCCGAGTTCGACCCTCGGTAGGAGCATACAAGCATTCTTGCCGGAGAGGTCTATCGGGTCAAATTTAAGCTTTGATGTTTTTTAACGCGTGGGTTCGAACCCCACAGAATGCAAATATAATATTACTTTTTATTAATATTATATTTCAAATACTTTTATAATATCTATTGGAATGTATAATTTTATATATTCTTTATGTATTATATTTTCACGCCAAAATGTGTCATCTTCTTTATTCCATTTATTTGATTTAATAATATTTACTTTTCCAAATAAAGGTTGAAAATTTGTATAATGACAACATTCTAAAAATTCTTCGTGAATGTTTAAATCAAACGCATCAATCGGTTTAATATGGTCTATATGAATGTTATCCCAATTCATACCATCAATCATTTTAGATAACATTAACTCTTTAAAATATTCTATGTTACAATCAAGATATTCAATAGAAGATTTATTTTTAGTTATTGTTGTTTTTGATAATACTTTTTTAAGTTGTCTTCTTTGTTTATTTACTAAATATAAAAGTAAATTACATTCAACACATCTACTTTTTCTTTTTTTATGTTCACAAATTTCGGCACCATCACATTCAACACATCTACTTTTTTGTTTTCCATGTTCGCATTTATATGTGCGATGTTTTTCTTTATTTTTTTCATAGTAAATTCTATTACTTTCTTTTCTTTTTTCTTTATCTTGTAAAGACATTTGTTTGATTTAATGTATGTAAAATAATTTATATAATCACAATCAATTTTTAATATAATTTGAACATAATTTGTAGTTGTATGTATAAAAAATGATTGAAATTATACATTTGTTTTATTTGATGGGTTCTTTATTTATTTCATTTATATTACTTTTTTATTTGTCTAGAAGAATTAATATATATATATATATATAATGTTTGGAGGTAAAAATACTGCATCTTTGTCGCCATCTCATCCTAATAAGTTTAACACGCGAAAACGAAGAGGACGACCAAGGGGACGAAAACCAAAAACACGCGGTGTGTGTTCAGGACGCATTCAAATGGAATGTAATCGGTTGCCTAGTTGCAAATATGTTTATGGACAGAAGCGTCAATTTTGTCGTAAAAGTAAGAACACAAGAAGAAAAGTATTTAGGTCAAGTTTAGATTCTATTTTAGGTAGTAGAAAGTAAAAAAATATTAATTTAAGGTTGGTTTATTAGTTGGTTTAAAATTCAGGACTAAAATCATTTATCTTTTTTTCGGATGTTCCAAGAATCAAGAGATAGTTCAAACGACCAATCTCTTGATTTGTTATATTCAAGTCTTCAATTGCTTTATTTTGTCTCTTTGTTTCTTCGTAATATTCGTGGACTTCATTCTTCAAGTCTTCAAAATCTGCATCTTTTTCCTCCAAGTCTTTGGTTAGTTCATTGCATAATGTCTCTCTTTCTTCTGTTTGTTTTGTCAAATTAACAATTCGTTGATTTAAATTGACCATTCTGCAATTGTTTAGTTCCAATTGTTTTTGTTGCTTCTTCAACAAGTCTGCATCTTTTTCTAGTCGTTCATCTTTTTCTTGTAGTCGTTCATCTTTTTCTTGTAGTCGTTCATCTTTTTCTTGTAGTTGTTGTTTGCAGTCTTTATCTTTTTTCTCAATTTCCATTGCAAAATTGATGCGTAATGTCTCTATTATTTGACGCATTATTACTTCTTTTGTTTGGGACTGTTGTTTCAATTCAGCAATTTCAGCATCTTTTCTTGCCAATTCTTCAATCAATTGTTGGTTCGTTTCTTCAAGTTTTGTAAATGGAACTACCACTTTTTCATGAATTTTTTTTAATCTGGAATCGGTATTGTAGCTGTATTCAAAGCATTCGCTACGCAATGTTTCAGCAAATATTTTGGGGAAAATTATTCCAAGTTGTCTCTCAGAACTACCAATATAGCCTCCAAAATTGGAAACAAGTGTTGTATTTGTTTGGTCAAATATAACAGTGTTAGATGGTGGGGTACCATTCGTACAAGGCAATGACATTGTTACAGAATAATTCGTGTTTGATTGAAAGTCCATTGTATTTAATTTGGTGCTTGTTATGTTTTTGTAAAAAAGCATTTCATTTTTTATTTGTCTACAATAACAATATATGAGTTTGTGTGAATATAAGAATTATTTTGGTGAATCAGGAAAAGGAGTTCATTCATATCGCATTTTTAATATTGCCATTGTTGATGTAATTATGACATTAAATGATTTCCGCCCAAAAGCGGAAATCATCATGACCGAACAAAGTTCGGTTTAATTGGAGCATTAATCATTTCATATTTGAGCGGAATTAAATTTATATGGACTGTGTTAGGTCTATTTAAAAGGAGCTATGCTCCTTCATGATGATTTCCGCTTTCGGGCGGAAATCATTTATATTGGGAATTTTGTTACATCGCGTTTTTTGTGTGAGAACTACGCTTGATAAATTATTATTTTAGAAATTTAGAAAGAGAAAGTATTTAAAGAAATTATATTTATATAATATGTAGAATGATATACAAATACAGGAAGCACGATTGCTATCCTTAAGTTGTTCGTTCTACCTAAAAGCAGGATAGTAGAGAGGAACTATTACGGTCTCATAAGCCGTCGACATTGGATCGAAACCAATTCCTGCTAAAATGCTTTGTTAGCTCAGTTTAGGTAGAGCACACGACTGTTAATCGTGCGGTCCTTAGTTCGATTCTAAGACAAAGCGTAATTTATATGTTTTTTTGAAATATATAAATAAAATTGATTTGAATTTTTGAACTGCACTTTTACGGGGTCTTTTTTCTCTTAATATCGGTCTTGGTGGTTCTGGTTCCGGTTCCATATATTATAACAATAAAGAATCTAGCAGTTCATAATTTACTGCGATGTTTACATCTAATTTTGCGGCTCCATATAAATTTTTGATTTTCAGATAAAGTTGGTCGTCTTCATTTGTAAAGGATTTCAAATATAAATTGTCTTGAAATATGAAATGATTATCTTTCAAATTATTTTCATAATTGTATTCCAATCTTTTCATAAATTTTTTCATTTGTTTTGTGGGTGAAATTGTTAAAGAAATTGTCGGTGTTTGTGTAGACGTATGACCGTGTGTATGTTTATGCATTCTATAAAAATGATATTCTTGTGATAAAGAATGGGATAAGGATGTATCCGATGGGGTGTTGTTAATAATATAATTTTGCATTGATACTTAATTATATTATTAATCTTTAAATGAATTTCCGCTTTTGGGCGGAAATCATCATGACCGAACAAAACTGAACTTTGTTCAGTCATGATTATTTTTGGCGAACGCCAAAAATAATTTAAGTTCGGTTTAAACCCTTGAAGAATTAGAAATCATCATGACGTCGGTTTATATTCTCTTTCTCTAATTTTTTTGAAACTTTTTAATGCATTCCCAGATTTTCGCGGATTCATCAAATCCAAATGCTCCTCTTTTTTGTGCCAATGTCAAAAAAGAAAGAATCAGATTAAATGCGACGTTTTCATTGGCGATTTCAACATTTACCAGTTTTTCAGAAGGTTGGAGTTGGGATTGCTGTTGGGATTGATGTTGGAGTTGCTCTTCCTTTTGTTCCGTATCCATTTTTATTAATAAAATAAAATACTTTATATTATTTATTAAAGATATCAATTAATAATAATTAGGTAAAATGGAAAATATTAATTTTGACAAGGTTCATCATTTATTTATGGAAAATAATTGGGATTTGGTGATTAATGAATACAGACATTTGTTATATACAAAGAGAGAAAGGGAAACGGAATTTATTGAGATTACATTGGAATATGGCAAAATATGGGTCAGTGTTCCTCTTTCTAACAGTGTGTATCAATATAAAACCGGATTTAATGATTATTATTCTACAAATGCGTATTTAGAAAGAAATGTTTGATTGTTGTAATTTAGTGATTATATGGGCTTGATATGGGGATTAATATGGATTGATGATTTTTGGCAAAGGGCAAAAACCATTTAAAACTAAACATATATCTTGTGTATTCGTAATGACGACATTTATTGATAAAAATACTGAATTAAAATTAGAATCAAAAGCAGATGTTGATTCAGAGGATGATGTCATTTCTCTCATTACAATTATAGACAATGAAATCATTCATAACAAAACACTCTATTCTTTTCCTCCGGATGAAGAGAGAAAAATGAAATTCGGTATTATTAAAATAAACACTGATGTGTTGCCAAAAGTAGATAAAGTATTATTCTTTTTATTTAGTGTAGATTGTTCCGGCTCAATGTCGGATTTGTGTAATGATAGGAGAAGTAAAAACGACCATATTATTCACACGCTGACAAACATGTTGTTGTTTTTCTCAGAAAAAGAGAATATTTCTATTTATGTTCAGATTGATGCGTTTGATGATGCAATCTTTTCTATTATTCCAATTGTATTGGTTTCTCAAGCAAATGTTGGTAAGTTGATTAATCAATTGAAGAAAATATATCCGCGAAGTAACACAAATATTGAATTGGCATTGAATAACGCATCGAGGCAGATTGAATTGGCTGCGTCTGCGTCTGTATTTGCATTGACAAGTGCTGAGAAATATCATATTTTTATGACTGATGGCGACATTACACAAGGAAATAGTTGTGAAAAACATTTGAAGACATTGTTGAATCCAAAAGCAACGAATATTTTTATTGGGTTTGGAATTAATCATAATATAAAAGTTCTCTCTGAATTGGGTGGAGGCAATGACCATTCAAGCAATGTAAATAATTATTATTTTATTGATGAGTTGGAACATTCTGGATTGGTATATGGCGAAATCATTCATAATATTTTGTATGCTTCATTAAAACAGGTGACATTGTTTGTGGTTAATGGTTTAATTTATAATTGGAAAACAAATACGTGGACAAATACATTGAATATTGGTAATGTTATTTTTAGCAGTGAAAAAGTATATCATATTGTTTCTTTTGATGAGGATGATTCTGGTGCTAATGCTAGTGCTGATTCTGGTGCTAATGCTAGTGCTGATTCTGGTGCTGATTCTGAAACTTATACATCTACTATTATCAGCGCAAGTGGAAACATAGATAATGAACCATTTTGTTATACTCAATATACACGCGACCCCTCATTGTCTGAACTTATTACAAAATATAAATATCGTCAAAGAACACAGCAATTATTGTTTTTAGCTCGACATTTTGATGATTATAAAAATAAGGAGGCAATGAAGCAGAAAATGGATGATTTTTTTAATGAATTGAAAACGTGTAATGTGGATGACAAACCATTTATTAAATTGTTAATGGATGATATTTATATTACACGCAAAATGTTTGAAACGCCATATAATTCTCTTTATTCTAACGCGCGTCAAACATCGCAAGGCACACAGAGATGTTATAATGTGGGAAATAACAGCGCAGATATAACTGAGACTGCTACTGCTGCTACTAGAATGAGTATGCCTATTCTTTCAAGACAGACAGCACAACATATCACACAACAATCACCTACATCTACTCAACCATATAACAAACTATATGAGAATTATTATTATGGAGAAAAGGATGGAGAAAAGGATGGAGAAAAGGATGAAAATAATACGTTACTTGATGGATATGAAATGTCTCAAAATACAGATACTCCATATTCCACTCCTACCTTGTTAGGAATTATGCGCGAAATTAGTGCACCTCCGCCTACACCTGCACCTACACAACAATTGCGGTATTTTTTTCAAGATGATGATTATTTAAAACCTTAATGGCGAACGCCATTAAGGTTCATGATGAAGCGTAGCTTCATTTAAAATGACACCATTGCATAAGGCGTTGCACATCTGCGTTTTGTGATGAATATGATGACTCGTCTATAAAAGTGTTTTCATATTGCCTTGCGTGAAAAAGACCATCATTGCCAATGTATTTACTTTTTAATAATTGCGGCATATTTGTTTTTGGATTCATAGTACAACGAATCACTGTATCTGTTTTTGATATTAAACCTGAATTTATACCAAATGTATTGTCTTGTATGAGTGTTGGATCACTTTGCTCTTTTATTGCACGACCTTGAGGAGATTGCATTTTAAGAACTTGTAAAATTGCATTTTCATTGTAAATCGTTTTTGCGTTGTTTGTTGAATCTTCGGAATTTGTTCGTATATATGGATTTTGTGATACGGCATCCATATATAATTCTTCTACTTCAGGCGACCACCTCCATTTTCCTGTTTGTAATAATTCTTTGGCGTCTTCTTCTGTCGCTTGTTCTTGAATCAGACTTGTGTCAAATACAATTCCTGGATTGATTGTGTTTTGAAAGATGAGGAAATCATTTATGGTTTTGTCTGACCATTGAGCGAATCCTTCTCTCTTCTTTGAAAATTGGTATAATATGATAAATACTACAAAAAGCAGAATTCCATAATTTGTGTTTTTTATTGAAACTAAATAAATACATAACAATATGATTATATTACCTAAGAACGTATGAAAAAATGTTATTAATACAGATGGAATTGCGTATATGATTGTCCATAATAATAGTAAAATTGTTACTAATCCAATCAATACATTTACATTATTCATAAATTATATAAATAATATAATATATGAATGATTTAGAACGAGACTTTAGTGGCGATGACGAGGTGCATTATGAATCTGATCGTGACGCTGGGAATGACTCAGTGTATGATGATATGCCCGGATTAATAAATTATGAAGACAGCATTGATAATTCGCATATTATGAATCTTTATGGAGATTTTAATCGGTTTAATGACAATGATTATGATTGTGAAGAAATAAAAGAAGAGTTGGAGGCTGAAACACACGGAGAGTTGGAGGCTGAAACACACGGAGAGTTGGAGGCTGAAACACACGGAGAGTTGGACACCGAAACGCACAGAGAGTTGGAGGCTGAAACGCACGGAGAGTTGGAGGCTGAAACACACGGAGAGTTGGAGGCTGAAACACACGGAGAGTTGGACACTAAAACACACGGAGATTTGGAGACCGGCTTAAAGAATGAAATGAATGAAGTACATCCAGAACCTGCTATAAATCGTGAAATTGAGGTGTCACCAAAACAAACAAAATCATTTTGTATTATTTGTTAAAAGAGAATTTATCTTCCAGAAGAACCAAACCCTCCACTTCCTCTTTCTGTTTTTTCACCCAAATCTTCAAATACATCCACAACTTCTACATAAATAGGAACTAACGCCGGAGCACATATTTGAAGCAATCGGTCATGCTTACAAAGAGACTGATTCTTTTCTAAAATGTCAAACACACCCATCAAATTACCTCTATATCCCGAATCAATAATTCCAACAGAATTCGCCAACCGAAAATTGGTTTTTGATAAACTAGAACGCGGATACATATAATATCCTGTATTAAAAGATGAATGCGTGTTGCTAATCATTGTCGCAGAACATTTAATTTCAAAATCCAATTTGTATCTATTTGTTTCAAATTCGGTTTTTGAATGTGGAGAGAAAAGGTCAAACCCAGCGTCAATATGTTCTCCTGGATTTAATTTGTTATTATGCAAAAGAGACGCATTTATATAGACTTGTTTTAATTCTGGGTTTTCTACGTGGATTTTCAAATGCATACATCTTCCATAGCGTGACAATACTTGCTCATATGCTTTAGGTGATACTTCGTTAACGGCGGTAATAAAATCACTCATTTGTTTGTTGTTTTGTTTATTAGAATACTTTTATATTGATTCTCTTGATTTGATTTTATTCATCGCGGATTTGATTTTTGCGGATTTGATTAAAAACTTAAAAACTTATTTATATTATAATTATTATTTATGAACACAAGTCCATATGAAATAATTATAATATGCTCTGTTGGAACAATGTTTGTTGGCTGTCTTTTTATTTGGGGATGTGATCGAATATGTCATCGTTATATTAGTTTCACTAAAAAACACCACGAACCATTGTTGAATTTGTTAGAGAATGGAGATGGAATTAGCAGCATTGATAAAAATAGGTCTATTTCTTTGTCTTCTGGTTCTTCTTCAGGGTCTGAAACTACTTCTTTTTTTACGACTAATGCGTATTAGAATTTATTAATAATTTGTCCTTTACTATCATAAATCCAAATTTCACATAAATAACCAGCATCTTTTAACGATTGTTGCTTCAAATAAATACAATCTTGTTTTTTTTCTGCGGTCCATGTAGATTTTGCTTCAATGCATCTATTTTGTGATTTTATAAAACAATCAACAAAGTATCTGTGTTTTTTTCCTTTTGTGTCTTCATACCAAACAGAAGGAACATCGCTTCTGTCAACTATAATATCGTCTTCTGATATATTTTCTTTTTGCAATAAATCATTTAACATATATTTTTCGTATCCTTGTATTCGTTCTACTCTTCCAGATGGAAAAGTATAATTATAAGATTTATACGCATTTTTAGAAGATTTGGCAGATACTTCTGCATTTTGCGATGGATTTTCACATCCATATTTTTCCAAATTAGTTGCTTTCATTTTTTCTTGCACTTCTTTATTTTGTGATGGGTATTCATATCCATATTTTACCAAATTATTTGCTTTACTTTTTTCTTGAACTTCTTTATTTTGCGATGGATATTCACAACCAAATTTTTCTAAATTAGTTGCTTTAAATTTTTCTTGAACTTCTTTATTTTGAAATGGATATTCGCATCCATATTTTATTAAATTGGTTGCTTTCATTTTTTCTTGCACTTCTTTATTTTGTGATGGGTATTCGCAGCCTAATTTTTCTAAATTAGTTTCTATTTTTTTATTTTTTATTTCTGGTGATTGTGACACATTTTCATATCCATATTTTTCTAAATTAGTTGCTTTACTTTTTTCTTGAACTTCTTTATTTTGCGATGGATATTCATATCCATATTTTTCTAAATTAGTTGCTTTAATTTTTTCTTGAACTTTTTTATTTTGAAATGGATTTTCATATCCATATTTTTCCAAATTAGTTGCTTTACTTTTTTCTTTACCATTTTGAAATGTATGTATTTTACAAAAACACCCTGTAGACATAAATGCTTTAAAAGTTTTACTAGAAGTCTCCTCACACTTTAAACATTTCCCGACTATAATAGTATGTATAACAACTTTTTCTTTACTATAATCATTTGTTAATTTAATCCCATTTTTTTCGCAATATTGGGTTAATAAATTAAAATCATAACGTATTTTAGTTTTTAGTTCACTCATCAAAGTATGTAAATAATAATATAGTTTATTATTTCAAATCAATTTTTAATATTTGGATATTTGGTGTTTGAAATAATAAAAAGTGTAAGAAACTTCATAATAACCTTTTCTGAAAAAAAATAAAATGCTTAAGTTGATTTTATATACCATTCAGGTGGCGCTAAATATTGTTGTCCTTGATTGCACGTGTTTCCATTTGTTCCGTAAGGAAAGGGTTTTTGTGCACCGAGTGGATTTGTGCATGGGCGTTGGATTCTCGCGGTTTGTTGGCTTGCGGTAATTGGTTGCTTTAAAAATTTCGTGTATTTACCATTTTGTGCCATGTTGTCATACTTAAATTTCGCCGCGGATGTACGACACAAAGTTGGTCCTCCTTCAACAATAAAATCCACATATTTATCTTCGGCATTTACATCTGTTACGCATAAATTCGACGTTGTTACATTGTGAACATACATACCTTGGCTTTTGCTGTCTGATTGCGTTGTCCCTGCATAGTTCGGCTGAACCCAAAAATTTGGATATTGTCCATTGTAAATCCATTTGTATTTCTTTTGTAGCATTCCGCGAGTTGATAAAACGGAAGGTTTGATATATTGATATTGAGTTGCCAAAACAATCACTTCATTTACATTAAACACTGGTGGTGGTGATGGATAAGTGCCAAAAACACCGCCAGTTCCTAAAGGTTGAGTGCCTCTAAAAGGTGTGCCATTTTGGGACATTTCCATGGTTTTACCAACATATCCCACATTTCTATGCCCTCCATTTACTGAAAACCCTACTGGACCTTTTGTTTGTTGTAAAGAGAACATATTTTTTCCAAACGGACCTTGAGGCAACCAATAACCCCCTGGAGGTTTTCCTGACCTTCCTGACCCATATTGAATTACTGATTTTTTTTTAAATGCAACAATCGACATATAATAAAGAATAATATTATATTTCAATTGTTTCGGGTATGATGAATATTTGACTTAAGTCTTCAAAAAAAATTGAAATGATTGTTATCAAATAAAATATATATAAAAGATAAAATGGCACAAGCACAAGCATCCAAAATTGAAGAATTAGTGATAAATGTAACGCAACATTTTACAAAGATATTATCAACTGATGAAAGAACAAAATATCCTGAATTATATAATGGCACAAATGGCGTTGGTAATAGATGGGCAAATCAAAAATTTAATTATTGTGTAATTTATTCCAACCAAACCACGAAAAATTATAGTGAAAATAATGACGATGAAATACCAAAAGAAATATTAAATGCATTTTTAGATAGCCAAAAAAATAAAGGGAAAAAGGTAATAATAGGAATTTATGTCTATTCTAAAAGAGGCTCTGTTCAAAATCGCACAATAAATAATGCTATACGTAAACAAATTATTAAAAATTCGTGTGTTCATTGTGAAACAACTTCAGATATTGTTTGTGACCATAAAAATGATTTATATAATGATATTCGTGTGTTAAATACATTAACACAAGAATTAAATGATTTTCAACCGTTATGTAATAGATGCAATTTACTAAAAAGAGCAATATGTATAAAAGAAGAAGAAACACAAAAAATTTATTCGGCAAAAAATATGCGAAAATATCAACAACACAAATTTGAATTTCCTTGGGAGAAAAAGATTTTTGATAAAACAGATATAAATTGTAAAAATGATACATATTGGTTTGACCCGGTAGAATTTCATAATAAAATAGATTGTTATACATCTTTTGTCATTCCTATATTGAATGAAATTAAACGAAGAGTTAAAAACAACACAGATACGGAGATGAAACAGATGATGCAAATGAGTGAATTCAAAACTTTATCTTTGCCGGTGTTGCCTGTGTTGCCAGTCATTCGTCGCCCTTTTAAGGTTTTAAATGATTTCCTCCCAGAAGCGGAATCATCATGAAGGAGCGTAGCTCCTTTTAAATTAATAACATAACTTTATCAAAATATTCTTTTGATATTTCACAACCTTTAAAAATTCTATTTGTATTTTTACAAGCAATAGCAGTAGTTCCACCACCTAAAAATGTATCCAATATTACATCATTTTCATTAGAATGTTTTTTTATTAACTCTTCAAATAACGGAAGACTTTTTTGTGTAGGATGAAATCTATTTTTTCCACCTTGAAGCGGGAAACTATAAATTCCATTGTCATATTTACTATGAAATGATGGTTTGCTTCCTTTAACTCCTAATAATGCAATTTCACGACAATTTGTAAGATAGTTTAATGAAGAATTTAATGGTTGTGGATTTGTTTTTATCCATTCAATAAAACGAATTTGTTTAAATTTATATTTTTCCATAATATCTTTTAAATGTGAAATTTTCCATAAATCAAAGAATAATATGAGTGTTCCACCTTTTTTTAATTTTTTATAATATTCAGATATAAACTGTTCTAATATTTCTATGGTAAATTCATTGTCCCAATCTCCATAATCGGTTTTAACACAGTATTTTTTACCATAAATAGACCCATATTTCATATATTTTTCTTTATGTGATTCATTTAAAACGATTATCTCTTTTTTTTTACATTTTTTATTTTTAGTTGTGCACTCTTCTTTGTAAATATTCCATTCTTCTTCGGTTTTTACGAATTTTAAATTATTTTCTTCGTTTTCTTTTACTTTATTATAGTGAGCATTCATTCCTGTTTCCTTTGAAATAATATATGGAGGATCTGTTAATATTAAATCAATTGTTTCATTTGGAATAGTAGACAAATATTCCATTCCATCAACATTTTTAATATCAATTCGAAGTTCATTCATTTTTTCAGTGTGTTCTTCAGTGTGTTCTTCAGTGTGTTCTTCAGTTACAGAATTCATTTTTTCAGTGTGTTCTTCAGTTACAGTATTCATTTTTACAATGTGTTCTTCAGTTACAGTATTCATTTTTTCAATGTGTTCTTCAGTTACAGTATTCATTATTTGTAATATTATTATTTAATTAATTATAAATCAATTTTTTATTAAACAAATAACAAGTGCCTGTCTTTTGGATTGGGCAGTGTGGCTTTATGCAAAAACCAATATAATTTTGTATATTTTATTTGTGGGGGTATTGTTTTTATTGTTGTTGTTTTTCTCTCTTTGATTGAAAAAAAAGAATAAAGTAAATCTATGATAAATAAACCTAAACTATAATAAATTGTTTTTGCGTTTATAGTTGATGGAAGACTAGTAATTTCTTTCAATTCTGGAGAAATATAATAATCTTTACAAAATGGCACTGTAAATATTATTTCGTTGATTGTGGTTGTGTTGGTGGCTGTGTTGTTGGTTGTGTTGGTGGTTGTGTTGGTGGTTGTTATAGGCATTAAATCGTCTAATGATATATATAGAAATTGAGAGAAATCTATCACAATAATGTCTTTTGGATTAATTCGGTAAAATGTATGATTGTATTCCTTTGAAAGATAATGTAATTGATTTGTTAGATTTTTAATGAGTTGTTCTATTATTTTCATTGTAATTTGATTCTCTTGTTTAAATTCAGTGAATCGCATTACGGAACTTGCGTGAAATTTGGCTTTTGTGTGTAAACCGTGTATTGTTAATCCTTTTACAAATGGAGACAATGATTGTAATAAGATTTTATTTGAAGTCGGTAATGTTAATGTTGTCATATGTGTTTCGTCATTTGTTGAGAATGAGAGAAAAAAAGACATTGTTATTATTATTATTATTATTACATTTCTTTTTTGCTATTTTACCTATTCTTATTTCTTACTCTTCTTATTGTTGGTCTTGCTGTTGCCACGAATTTTTGTCAATGGAAGAACTACATCATATTTTACTTGAATCATATCGGCTTGTCTTGGATGATCCACATCATTGCTTCTTGTTGTTAAAGAAGGTTCTTGTTCTTCTTGTTCAATGATATGGACTTCTTGTTCAATGATATGGACTCGGACTTCTTGTGCTTGTGCTTCTTGTGCTTGTGCTTCTTGTGCTTGGACTTCTTGGACTTCTTGTTCTTGGACTTCTTGGACTTCTTGGACTTTGATTTGTTTGCCTCTCAAACTTGGAGGCGTTGTTGTTGGTGATTGCGGAATAAACACTGGTTTATTATGCAATTCTGCTTCATCGTCTTCATCATCG
>Ga0315284_10008064_pt1 | contig 15017 bp, 28 predicted proteins | sample YL17G09_16_MG_FD_203696 | JGI IMG/M metagenome (GOLD analysis project Ga0315284, IMG submission 203696) | Sediment microbial communities from Yellowstone Lake, YNP, Wyoming, USA - YL17G09_16 | ecosystem: Environmental > Aquatic > Freshwater > Lake > Sediment | place: USA: Wyoming | collected... | reverse complement strand
AATGTAGGAGTTCTTTTGAGGGGAATTGAAAAAGACGATGTTGAGCGCGGACAGGTTTTGGCAAAGCCGGGCACAGTTACTCCTCATACGGAATTCGAAGCCGAAGTTTATATTCTTTCTAAAGAGGAAGGTGGAAGGCATACACCGTTCTTTACCGGATACAAACCGCAATTTTATGTAAGAACAGCCGATATTACCGGAGAAGTTAAGCTTCCGGAGGGAATTGAAATGGTTATGCCTGGAGACAACGCCAAAATGCACATCAAACTCATTCAGCCCGTATCTATGGAGGAAGGTTGGAGATTTGCTATTCGTGAGGGCGGACAAACCGTTGGAGCCGGCGCCATCACAAAGATAGTTGCGTAAAGCACATTAAATGCCTACTGGTAGACTTCGCGTCAAGCTTAAAAGCTACGACCACCGCGTCATTGACGAAGCGGCTCTGAAGATATTGGATAGTGTCTTGGCTACCGGCGCAAAAATTGTAGGCCCAACCCCTCTTCCCACAAAAAGAACTCTCATGGCTGTCAAAGAATCTCCTTTTACGGATAAGGATGCCCAAGAACATTACGAAATATTGGTCCACAAGCGTCTGATTGACATTCTGGACCCCTCCGAACGCACAATTGATGCTCTCTCCAATCTCGACCTCCCCGCAGGTGTTTCCATCGAAATTAAGATGTAAGTTTTGCTTTCGTAAGCAGGTAAACGTTTATTCCCCACAAAATTACGGCTCCATAAAATTGGTTAGATAAAAGTAGTATTTTCGGAAAAACCAAATATAAAGAAGGGTTTTTGAAATTCCAACTGACCAGTAAATAGGCGATACCAATTAATCCCAAAATTACGGCATTTTTTAGCCTTATGGCGTAAGCTGTAAGTAATACAAACGGGAAAATTAGCCAGACAAAATGGTGCTGCCAGGAGAGTGAATCAACCAAAAGAAGAGTGATAAGGAAAAGCGAAAACAATAACTGTTTGTTATCTTTCTTAAAAGCCAAGAAGGAACTTAACCCAACAACTAAGATAGAAACCAAGATTGTGGTGGACCCCCGAATAGCGAGGTTTGGCGTAAGCCTAGAGATAAAACCAGAGATACCTTGGTTATAATAAACTTCCCTGCCTCCCATTCCCAAAAGAGGAGGAAAAACCTTTTCTATCCAATACTGATAGAGCCCAATATTTGAAACTAAGGTTGAAAGAAGAAAGCCTCCGATTAGGGTGCCAAGAATATACAAAATTACTCTCCGTTCGTGCTCCAGCAGGAAAAACAAAAGAAGAAACCCAAATATTGGTTTGGAGATAATACTCAACCCTAATAGTATTCCGGCAATTTTGTAACTTCTTCTAAGATAAAAATAGAAACCTGAAAGAAGAATGAAAAGCGAGATTGTGTTTACCTGCCCCATGCCTAGAGTATATTTTGTTGGGAAGGCTGTGAGAGCTAATAATAGAACAAGTAGAAAATAATGCCATGGAATTTTGTCGAAGGTGATTTTTAAAGAAATGAGGGCTGCTCCCACAATTGAAGCGAACGACAGTAAAATGAAGATAGCCTGGGCGTATCGATAAGAAATTGGGGACAGAGGAATATAAAAGACTAGTGTTAGGGGAGGCTGGAGTAATTGATAGACAAGATTGGGGTTACTGTATAGATTTTTCCTGGTCAGGAAATCTCTTGAGGCCATCCAGAAGACAGAAAAGTCTGGGGCGGTTGTAGAAACTATTTTGAGAATTGACCAGCAAATCCAGACAAAGCTGAACAAAAATAGAAACAATATTCCTAATTTCAGCAATTTCCTGCCCATTTGGCGCTAGTATACCACCCTTGCAAGCCTGAGCCTGCTCTGATATAATTTCGCCATCGTGGAGGTGGTTTACTCGAATTAACCATCTTGGTTTTGCAGGAAGGCAGTTTACAAGGTGCCTCCGGCACCTTTTTTTGTGTCTTAAAAATGATAAATACAATTTTGGGTCAAAAAACTGGTATGAGTCAGGCTTTTGTCAAAGGTCTTCGGGTTCCTGTTACGAAGGTTTTGGCTGGCCCGTGCGTGGTAACACAAGTCAAAAAAATGGATAAGGACGGATATTGGGCGGTTCAGTTAGGCTTCGGACAGAAAAAGATTAAGAATGTAACGAAACCCCTTCAAGGCCACCTCAAAGCCACAATAAAAGACGGAAAAGCCCCAAGATATATTGCAGAAGTCAGATTAGATAAGGAACCGGAACTTCAGGTCGGAGATTCAGTTAAAGCCTCCGACATTTTTCGTGTAGGGGATGTTGTTAATGTGACGGGAGTCTCTAAGGGTAAGGGTTTTGCCGGAGTTGTTAAAAGGCACCACTTCCATGGCGGACCCCATACTCACGGCCAATCCGATAGGGAACGCGCCCCCGGTTCAATCGGTCAAACCACTACACCCGGAAGAGTTCTCAAAGGAAAGAAAATGGCCGGAAGAATGGGAGGAGATACGGTAACCGTTAGAAACCTTCATATTATTTCCGTAAATCCCGAGACAAACGAAATTCAAATTTCAGGCCAGATTCCGGGAATACCCGGCGGATTTGTCCGTGTCAAAAGAGTTCATGCAGGAAGCCTTGAGGAATTGGAACACGAGACAGTCGAAAAAATAGTCGAAGGTGAGGCACCCGCCGGAGAAGGCGCCGAGGCAGCGCAAGCCGAAGGACAGGCACCCGCCGCCCCAGCTCCTGAAGCACCGAGCAAGGAGGTAAAACCAAATGAGCAAAGTTAACGTCTATTCAGCCAAGGGGACTAAACTTCCCGCATTCACACTCCCTAAGGGATTTGAAGAAAAAGGGAGCATGAATCTGTTGGCCCAAGCAATCAGGGTTTATGAAGCAAGAGGTCATTTTGGATTGGCGAAGGCACAAACCCGAGCCGAGGTCAATAGAACAAAGAAAAAGGTTTACAAACAAAAAGGCACCGGTGGAGCCAGACACGGGAGCAGAAGCGCTCCAATTTACGTAGGAGGCGGAAAAGCCCACGGCCCGAGACCTGTAGAGCGTGCTTTACACTTGCCGGAAAAGATGAGGCAAAAAGCTCTGAAAATTGCATTGGGACTAAAAGTTGCAGACGGCAAAGTGGTTTTTGTCAGTGATTTGGGAAAGATTAAAAAGACGAAAGAAGCACAAAACTTGATGGATAAAATAGGCGCTAAAGGTAAAGTAGTTTTTGTTTTGAAGGGCGAAGTATCAAAAAAGCCGTTTATAAATATTCGGGGCTCACAGGTAATTTTTTACAGGGATCTTAATGCATACAATGCTTACTTGGGAGGAATTTTAATTTTCGACAAAGCCATTTTTGAGAAAGAGGCGAAGAAATGAAGCTTATACCGATATTAACTGAAAAAAGCTTGGGAGAAGCAAAGAAAGGTAAATACACCTTTTTGGTCGACTCAGATATGAACAAACCGGATGTGAAGTGTGTTATCGACACGGTTTTTAAAGTTCATACAAAGCGTGTTCGCATAATTTCTTCTCAAGGAGGAACAAAGAAGAATTCGAAAGGGAAAATCCAAAAAATTGCCCGAAGAAAGAAAGCGATAATTTCTCTTAAAAGCGGAGAAAAGATAGATTTGTTTGAGGAAAAAGCAAAGGGTAAAAGTAAAAAATAAAATGCAATGAAACTAAAAAGAATTTTGCAAAAACATAGCGGAAGAGGTGTTAGCGGAAGTATTACCGTCAGGCACCAAGGAGGTCGCGCCAAGAGGTTTTTGAGAGATATTGATTTTAAAAGGGACAAAAGGGATATTTGGGGCAAAGTTGTAAGCATAGAATATGACCCGAATAGAAGTGCCGATATTGCCATGGTTGTTTACGAAGACGGAGAGAAGCGCTATATATTAGCACCCAACGGGCTAACGATTGGACAAAAGGTAATTTCGTCCGACGTTGCACCGATTGAAGTTGGTAATAGTCTTCCTATCGGAAAAATCCCCATAGGAACACAGATTCACAATATTGAGATTACCAAGGGTAAGGGCGGGCAGATGGTTAAAAGCGCCGGAAGTGTTGCGGTTTTGCAGGGTAAGGAAGATAAATGGGTTTTGATTAAACTTCCCTCTGGCGAGGTAAGAAGGTTTAAACCCGAGAATTTCGCTACAGTCGGGCAAGTCAGCCGGATAGACGCCAAAGCCGAAGAGATAGGAAAAGCCGGAAGAAAAAGATGGATGGGAATAAGGCCGACTGTAAGAGGAGTTGCAATGCATCCTGCGGCACATCCGCACGGGGGAGGAGAAGGAAGAAGCTCTGTGGGGCTAAAATATCCGAAAACAGTTTACGGAAAGAAAGCGGTCGGAAATACAAGAACTAAGAATAAATATTCGAACCGACTAATAGTTTCCCGGAGGAAATTAGGGAAGCATCATTAAAAAGTATGTCTAGAAGCGCCAAAAAAGGACCATTTGTAGACGAACGCCTTGTAAAAAAGGTGAAAGCCGGTATGGGAACTAAAGAAACGCCTATTAAAACCTGGTCGAGAAATTGCCAGATCCCCCCGGAATTTGTAGGCAAATATTTCCAGGTTCATAACGGAAGAGTATTTATAGATGTTTTTGTGACGGAAGACATGGTTGGTCATCGGTTGGGAGAGTTTGCGCCGACTAGAACTTTCAGGGGACACGGAGAAATAGTCAAGAGAATCTTAGAAAAAACCTAAGACGGAGGCTGTTATTCATGGAAATTGTAGCAACACAGAAGTATTTATTGATGTCACCCAAGAAAATCAGGGTTGTTGCCGATATGGCCAGAAAATTAAAGCCCGTGGTTGCAATCGAGACGCTTCCTTTTACAAATAAAAGAGCCTCCGAGCCCTTGGTAAAAGTAATCAAATCGGCAATCGCAACAGCCAAAGCCAAAGGTATTAGCGAAACGGATTTGGTTTTCAAAGAGATACAAATCGGCGAGGGGCCAAGGCTCAAAAGAGGAAGACCGGTTTCAAGAGGTATGTGGCACCCGATAAAAAAGAGAATGAGCCACATAAGAGTTGTATTGACAGCAGTTGAGAAGCAGGTTGCACCTGCCAAGAAAAATGTGGTTTCAGAGAAAGGTGGAGGCAGAGGAGGAAAGTCCTCCTCTGGTAAATCATGAGTCAGAAGATTAATCCAATAGGTATAAGAGTTGGAACGTTTTTGCCTTGGAAATCCCGTTGGTTTTCCGACGACAAATCTTTCAAGAACAATCTTATCGAAGACATAAGGATAAGAAAGGCTTTGATGGATAGGCTAAAGCTAGCGGGCATTACCAGCGTAGAAATTGAAAGATTGCCCAAAAGTATGGTAATTGTCATGACAGTTTCCCGGCCCGGAGTTGTTATCGGACGAGGCGGAACGGGAATAGAAGATGTCAAAAAGTTTGTTTTGGAAGAAATAAGCAAAGTTCGAGGCAAGAAGATTAAGGATTTGAAGATTGATTTAAGGGTCAACGAGGTAAAAAATCCGGAACTTTCGGCACACCTTGTTGCATCGAGGATTGTTGGTGAACTGGAACGAAGAATGCCGTCAAGACGTGTTGTTACAAGGGTTATGGAGAGAGTTATGCAATCCGGTGCTTTGGGGGTAAAGATAGTTTTGGGGGGTCGCGTCGACGGAGCCGAAATCTCCAGAGTTGAAAAGTTTAAAATGGGGTCGGTTCCCAGCCAGACTTTGCGCGAAGATATAGATTATGCCTCAGTTCCGGCACTTTTGAAAAGAGGATACGTGGGAGTAAAAGTCTGGATTCACAAAAAGCCCGAGGAGTAATTATGTTACAACCAAAGAGATCCAAATACAGAAAAACATTTAGAGGAAAAAGAAGGGGAATTTCTACGCGTGGGGCGACGCTAGCTTTCGGGGAATTCGGTTTAAAGGCGACAACTCGGGGTTGGGTATCGGCGGGACAGTTGGAGGCGGCCAGAAAGACAATAACTCATGGACTCAAAAAAGGCGGGCGAATTTGGCTAAGAGTTTTTCCGGATAAACCTATCACCGCAAGGGCGGCAGGGCACAGAATGGGTGGAGGAAAAGGAGAAGTAAGTAAATATGTCGTTGTTATCACGCCGGGCAAGATTATTTTTGAGGTAGCAGGTGCGCAGGAAGAAATTGTGACAAGAGCTTTTGAAAAAGCAGCCGGAAGACTTCCTGTAAGAACTAGAATGATCAAAAAGGAGGGATGATGAAAAAGAAAGATTTAGTAGCCTTGAGAGCAAAAAAGACAGACGAGATTAAAAAAAGCATTCGCGAAAAGAAAAATGAGCTTGCCCAAATAGCCGGAAAAGTAAAAATCGGGGAGGAAAAAAATTTGAAAAAGATGCATAATTTGAGACTCGAAATTGCCAGACTCTTAACCATAATTAGAGAGAAAGAGATATTGGAGCAAGAGGAGTCCAGTAAGGAAGCAAAATGAAGATTTTAATAGGAAAAGTCATATCAACAAAAATGCCTAAAACCGCAACGGTTGCGGTTGAAAGGGTTGTGGTCCACCCATTATATAGAAAGAGATTCAAAAAAATTAGAAAATATCACGTTCACGACGAAAACAGTGTTGCCAAGGTCGGGGACAGAGTTAAATTTGTCGCATCCAGGCCCTACAGCAAATTAAAGAAATGGGTTCTGATTGAAAAATCTGGGGAAAGGCAGAAGGGAGCACAGGCTGCAAAGCCGAGCTCGCCTGCCAGACAGGCGGGGACGAAGCCCTCTTCCGAAAAATGATATGGTACAAGTAAGAACAATGTTAAATCCTGCCGATAATTCCGGAGCAAAAAAGCTCATGCTAATCGGAATGTCTTCGAAAATTGGTACTAAGGCCAGTTTGGGGGATGTTGTTTTGTGTGTTGTTAGAGGGGCCGACCCTGCCGGAGTTGTTACGGACAGAGAAAAAGTTAGGGTTCTTATTGTCAGAACCAAAAAAGAAGTAAGACGAAAAGACGGAAGCTATGTAAGATTTGACGACAATGCCGGAGTAGTAATCGATAAACTGGGACTCCCGCGAGGAACCAGAGTCTTGGGACCAATTGCAAGAGAAGTTAAAGAAGCCGGATATAACAAAATTGCATCATTGGCAAGGGAAGTAGTTTAAAAATATGTTGAAATTTAAAACAGGGGACACGGTTAAAATTACGGCAGGAAAAGATAAAGGCCGCGAGGGAAAAATCGAAAAGATTTTGCCCCAAGAAGGCCTTGCGATTATTCCTGAGGTTAATATTTACAAAAAACACGTAAAAGGTTTACAGGGACAAAAAGGAGGAATTTACGATTTACCCAGACCCCTTCCTTTTGCCAAGATTGCGCTTATTTGCCCAAAGTGTAAAAAGGTAACGCGAGTTTCATTTAGGTTTGTTGGAGCCGAGAAAGTCAGGGTTTGTGCCAAATGCAAAAAGGAAATCAATACGAAATAACTATGAAATCCAAACAAAGATTACAAGAAAAATATATCAAGGAGGTTGCACCCAAAATTGCCCAGGAATTCGGCATAAAAAATCCTATGTCTTATCCCAAAGTGCTTAAGGTTGTTTTAAATATGGGAGTCGGTCAGGCGGTCAAAAATAAGGAGATTATCGAAACTCTGAAAAAAGATTTGGCGACAATAACCGGGCAGTTACCGTCAGTGAGGCGCGCCAATGTTTCTATCGCAAGTTTTGGCATAAGGGCCGGAATGCCGGTTGGCTTGGCGGTTACCTTAAGGGGAAACAGAATGTATGCTTTTTTGGACAGGTTATTTTCGATAGTTTTGCCAAGACTTAGAGATTTTCGGGGAGCTCCTTTGAAAAATTTCGATCAGTCTGGAAATTATACGTTGGGAATGAGCGAACAGACGATTTTTCCAGAACTAGAAGGAAAGACTTCGACAGTTCATGGATTGGAAATTGTTATTGTGACCAATACCAAGGATAAAGAAAAATCCAAAAGACTTTTGGAAGAATTGGGTATGCCTTTTGAGAAAGGAGTTTAATGTCTACAACCGCAAAAGAAGTTAGAGAAACTAAAAAATTAAAATATAAAGTCAGATACAGAAACAGATGTAAAATTTGTGGACGTGGCCGTGGATATATGCGAAAATTCGGACTCTGCAGACTTTGCTTTAGGGAATATGCACTAAAGGGTGAAATCCCCGGTGTTAGAAAGGCCAGTTGGTAACAACATGACGAACTATCCACTAGGAGATTTTTTAATTAGGGTTAAAAATGTTTCGATGGCCCGCGGCAGGGAAGTTAGTGTCAGGAGTACAAGGCAAATAGAAGAAGTTGCCAAATGTCTTAAAAGAGCCGGATTTTTGGCCGAGGTAAAAAAGGAAAAAGATACACTTACGGTAAGCTTGGCGTATGCCAAAAAAGCACCCGTTATGATGGGTTTGAACCTTGTGACAAAACCGGGACTTAGGATTTACAAGAGTGTCGGAGATTTGATGAAGGAAAAAGGTCCCTCGATACTTCTCTTGCACACACCGAAAGGTATTTATTCATCCAAAGAAGCCAAGAAAGAAAATGTTGCCGGAGAAGTAATAGCAAAGGTTTGGTAACCATTATGAGCAAAATCGGAAAAGCACCGGTAGTTTTACCTAACGGAGTAACCTTCGAAAACGAGGGTCATGAGGTCATGGTTACGGGGTCAAAGGGAACTATTAAGATGAAATTTCCCAGAGAAATCTCCTTTGAAAAGAAAGATAACCAAATTTTAGTTTCCTTAAAAGACGGCCAAAAAACTAATCTTCACGGAACGGCGAGGGCACTCCTGAACAATATGGTTAAGGGAGTATCGGCGGGATGGCAAAAACAGTTGGAATTGGTAGGAACCGGTTATCGTGCCGAAACAGACGGAAAAACATTAACTTTGGCGGTCGGATTTTCTCACCCGGTGAAGATAGAGGCACCCGAGGGAATATCTTTTAAAGTAGAGAAATCACTTATCACAATTGAAGGAGCCGACAAAGAAACCGTAGGGCAGATTTCGGCAAATATCAGATCGGTTCGCCCTCCGGAGCCCTATAAAGGTAAGGGAATAAAATATGTCGGAGAGGCAATTCGGAGAAAAGCAGGAAAAGCGGCCAAGGTAGGAGGACCGGGAGCCCCGGGGATAGGTTAATGTCAAACAAAAAGTATTCGCAAAGAAAACTTAGAGTAAGAAAAACAGTCCGGGCAGTCGCGGATAGACCGAGACTGTCTGTTTTTCGTTCAAACAAATTTATTTACGCCCAAATAATTGATGACGCTAAAGGTAAAACTCTAGCGTCATTTTCCGAGAAAAAGCTAGCAAAAGAAGTTTTGTCAAAAGCAAAAACCAAATTGGAAAAAGCGTCTTTGGTGGGGGAAGAAATTGCCAAGCTTGCCAAAAAAGCCAAAGTGACAAAGGTTGTTTTCGATAGGGGAGGATATAAATATCACGGAAGAGTCAAAGCTTTGGCCGAGGGAGCAAGAAAAGGAGGACTGGAATTTTAAAATCATGAATAATCAAAGAAACAATTATAATTTTCCCAGAGAGATAAAAGAATTTGAGGAAACCGTTGTTCAGATAAACCGTATTTCCAAGAAAACCAAAGGTGGTAACCAAATAAGGTTTTCGGCCCTGGTTGTTATTGGAGACAGAAAAGGCAAAGTGGGGGTAGGACTTTCAAAAGCTCCTGATGTAAGAAGTGCCATACGCAAGGCCATTTCTAGTGCCAAAAAGAGATTAATTACGGTACCCCTAAAAGGTACGACGGTCCCCTACTCCGTAAGAGAGAAATTTTCGGCAGCAGAGATTTTGCTTAAACCCGCACCGGCCGGAAGCGGTATTATTGCAGGAGGACCAATGAGGGTCGTTTTGGAATCCGCGGGTATAAGAGATGTGGTCGGAAAAATTTTGGGAACAAAGAATAAAATTTCCAACGTTTATGCAACACTAAAAGCCCTCGAGACAATTTCCGAAATGAGTTCAAGAAGGGAAAGAAATGACTGACTTACCTAAAATTGTAACAAAAAGAGATAAAAGAGTGGGTCGGGGTTATGGAAGCGGCAAGGGTGGACACACAACCGGTAGGGGTCAAAAGGGGCAAAAAGCAAGAGGCGGAGTTTCGATTCTTTTCGAAGGAATGAAAGTCAAAAAGTCTCTTATAAAAAGACTTCCGTTCAGACGGGGCAAAGGTAAGCTAATGGCGGCAGATAAGCCGGTAATAATTAAACTTGGCGCTCTAGAACTTTTATCATCCGGTTCCACTGTTAATGTCGATATCCTTATTAAGGAAGGTATTGTTAATGCGTCGGATGCCAAAAAATTTGGGGTAAAGATTTTGGGGGACGGCAAAATTTCCAAGAAATTGAATATTGGTGTTCCTATTTCTAAAAGTGCAGCAAAATTAGTTGAACAAGCTGGCGGCAAAATACTAAAGTAAATTATGCTTTCCTCGATTGCCCATTTTTTTGTTAGGGTAGCAAAATCCCCCGACATTAGAAAAAAGCTAATCATAACAGCCGTTGTCCTTCTGGTTTTTAGAATTGTTGCTCACATCCCTGCGGCGGGAATAGATAGAACTTCCCTTTCCGCTTTATTTACAGGAAGCCCGTTTCTTTCTCTTTTGGATGTGTTTTCGGGGGGAACTCTGGCCAATTTTTCAATAATGGCCCTGGGGCTTAATCCTTACATCAACGCGTCTATTATTCTCCAGCTTCTTTCCTATGTGGTTCCTTCTTTGGAAGAGTTGCAAAAAGAGGGTGAGTACGGTCAAGAAAAAATTGACCAATACACGCGCTTTTTGACGGTACCTTTGGCCGCTCTTCAGGGGTTTGGAATGTATTCTCTTCTTAGAAGTCAACACATCATCCAGACATTTTCGCCTCTGGCGCTTTTGTCTTTGGTTTTGACAATGACGGCCGGAACCGTATTTGCGGTTTGGCTGGGAGAACTCATCACGGAATACGGAGTAGGAAACGGAGTATCTCTTCTTATTTTTGCAGGAATTGTGGCAAGGCTGCCCGTTTCTTTGGGACAATCCGCAACTATAGTCCAAGCGTCGGATATTCTAAAGATTTTGGTATTTGTTGTTTTGGCGATTGTTATTATCGGGCTTATTGTTTTTATGAACGAAGCAACGCGGCAAATTCCCGTGAGTTATGCAAGGAGGGCCGGTAGGGAAACTTTGCCATTTTCCTCATATCTTCCCTTGAGGCTTAACCAGGCAGGGGTAATTCCTATTATCTTTGCGGTTTCGTTGGTTCTTTTGCCGTCACTTCTTAGCCAGTTTTTGGCAGGAGTTCCAAATCTTGTGATTTCGCAACTTGCAAGCCGGATAGCCCAAGTTTTTAATCCCCAATCCCTTGTTTATAATTTGACATACTTCTTCTTGGTTTTTGGTTTTACTTATTTTTATACAGCGGTTGTTTTTAACCCCGAAAAAATCTCGGAAAATTTACAAAAGAACGGAGGATTTGTTCCCGGAATCAGACCGGGTCCCCAAACGACCAAATATTTATCTTTCGTACTTTCGAGAATAACACTGGCCGGAGGGATATTTTTGGGTTTTGTGGCAATATTGCCATCTTTTTTCCAAAAATTTCTCGGCATAGCCAATCTCGCCATAGGAGGAACAGGAATACTGATTGTGGTATCGGTAGTTTTAGAGGCAGTCAGGGATCTTGAAGCGCAATTGGTGATGAGAAAGTACGAAAGTTTCCTTAGATAGTAGATGAATATTATTATTTTAGGTCCGCAAGGCTCCGGGAAAGGTACTCAGGCGCGGCTTTTATCAGAAAAGTTTGGGTTATTTTATCTTGAATCCGGAGATTTTCTGCGGGAGATTGCCAAAAAAGATAAAGAAGTTAACGAAATTATAAATGTTCAAGGAAAGCTTCTTCCCGACGAACAGACATTTTCCCTAATAAAAAACCATTTGGAAGAAAAAGCACCGCTGGCAACAAATTTACTTTTTGACGGCTATCCGCGCTCGGTTAAGCAATACCAGCTTTTAAAAGATTGGCTTATCCAAAAAAGTCAAAAAATTGACATAGTATTTCTGCTTGAAATCAGCGAGGAGGAATCTATCCGTCGGCTTTCGGCACGCAGGATTTGCGAGAAGTGCGGGAAAGTTTGGAATTTAATTACCAATCCGCCGCCATCAAATGAAGCTCCGCTGGCTGACGCCAGTGGGATCTTCTCCGCTCGCTTCGTCGGAGCAAAATCCGCCGAAGCGGAAAACACTTCGCATTCATCCTCGGGCTTACGCCCAAGGTTTTCTGCGAAGGCGGATAAATGCAGTTGTGGAGGAAATCTGATTCAAAGACCGGACGATACTCCCGAGCTTATTAAAAAAAGACTGGACCAATACAGGGAAAGGACGGAACCGTTGGTGGAGTTATTTAAAGATGAAGGCATACTCGTAAAAGTGGACGGCGAGAGGCCAATTCAAGAGATTTTTCAGGATTTGCTTAAGTACATAGAAGATTTCCATGCTAGGTAAGATTTCAATAAAAACACAAGAAGATATTAATATTATGGCCGAGGGAGGCAGAAAATTGGGCCGAATCAAAAAAGCCTTGATGGATGCCGTAAAAATTGGGGGAAACGCATATGAAGTTGAAGAGTTGGCAAACAAGCTTATTGCCAAAGAAGGCGCCGAGGCATCCTTTAAAATGGTGCCCGGATACAAATGGGCAACCTGCATAAATGTTAATGACGGTTTGGTTCACGGAATTCCAGGTAAAGATGTTGTTTTCAAAAAAGGTGACGTTGTTAGTCTGGATGTAGGCATTTTCTACAAAGGCTTTCATACGGACACTTCCGATACAAAAGGCCTGGAAGTTGATGAAGATACGGCAAACTTTTTAGAGACCGGACATTCGGCTCTCAAAACGGCAATTGCCGAGGTCAAGTCGGGCAGAAGAATTTACGATATTTCCGAAGCAGTAGAAAAAACAGTCCGGAAAGCTGGGTATAGCCCTATAGAGGCGCTTGTTGGCCACGGAGTAGGCAGGGAGCTACATGAGGGGCCTCCTATCCCCTGTTTTGTTCGCTTTAGCCGTGAATCTACCCCCGAGATAATTCCGGGAATGGTGCTGGCAATCGAGGTTATGTACGCACAAGGCGAGCCTGATGTAGAGGTTGCCGATAACGGGTGGACAATTCGCATGCGCGATGGTAAAATATCAGCGCTCTACGAGGAGACCGTAGCGGTTACACCGAACGGTCCCCTTGTTTTGACGGAGGCTAAAAGTTAATGTCAAAAGGCGAAAATATTACAACCTTTGACGCAGTTGTAACCCAGGCTTTGCCCAATACAATGTTCAGGGTCGAGCTTGAAGGAGGAAAGATTATTTTGGCTACTCTAAAAGGAAGAATGAGGAGAAATTTTATCCGAATTTTTCCCGGCGACAGAGTCAAAGTTGAAATGACACCCTATGACACAGAACGAGGAAGAATTGTATACAAATATTAAAATGAAAGTTATTAGCTCAATTCAAAAACGCTGTAAAGATTGCAAAATCGTTAAAAGACGAGGAGTTTTGTATGTAATTTGCAAAAACCCCCGTCATAAGCAAAGACAAGGATAGCCCCATATGGTAAGAATCGCAGGAATCGAACTGGCTGACAATTGGAAGGTAGATTTTGCACTGACCCGCATTTACGGGATAGGATGGTCGTTGTCCAAAAAAATAGTTTCCAAGCTTAAAATTGATTTGAAGAAAAGGATTTCCGATCTTTCTGCGGAAGAGATAGCCGCTATTTCCGGCGAACTTGATAAATATTCAACTGAAGGAGAATTGGCAAGAAGTGTAAAGAGCAATATCTCGAGACTTCAGGCTATAGGTAGCTACAGAGGTCTAAGACACACAAAGAACCTTCCCGCCCGTGGACAGAGAACCAGAACAAATGCGCGTACCAAAAGAGGAAAGAGAAAGACCGTCGGAGCATTTAAGAAAGAGATTCTTAATAAATTGACCCAAACAAAAGAAGAGGAGACTAAGAAATAATGGCTGAGACAAAGAAAAGACAATCCGGCATAGGAAGAGCATATATTTCCGCTTCGTTTAATAACACACTCGTGACCGTTACGGATGAAAGCGGAAAGACCTTGGTCTGGGGTTCATCCGGAGCATCCGGATTTAAAGGAACCAGGAAGGCAACTCCCTATGCGGCAACGACAGCGGTTGATAGGGTTATAAAGAAAGCCAAAGACGAGCATGGAATCAACGAGGTAGAAATCTACGTCAAAGGCCCGGGCCCCGGCCGCGATGCGGCGCTACGGGCGATTCGTGCAGCCGGAGTAAAAATTTCAATGATTGCGGATGTGACACCGATCCCGCACAACGGCCCAAGGCCGAAGAAGAAAAGGAGAATCTAGTATGGCGCGATATACAGGACCGAAAGACAGATTGTCAAGAAGAGAGGGGTTTGACCTCTTTAGTAAAGGTGCTAAACTTACGCGTCTTGCGGTTCCGCCTGGTGTTCATGGGCCCACAAGGGCTCGGATGCCTTCACAGTACGGACGACAACTTAGGGAAAAACAGAAAGTAAAAAGAATTTACGGCATTTTAGAGAAACAGTTTAGGAAATATGTGGAGTCGGCGTTAAAAACCAGAGGCAACACCGGAGAAAAGCTTTTAATCCTGCTTGAGAAGCGCCTTGATAATGTGATTTATAGATTGGGTTTTGTCCCGACCCGGCCTGCTGCAAGGCAGCTGGTTTCCCATAGACATGTTTTGGTAAACGGCAAGAAGGTCAATATTCCTTCTTTTGAAGTTTCCGTTGGCGATGTAGTGGGAGTTTCGGATAAGGCCGCAGAAATTCCCGCCGTCAAAGAATCTTTGGCGGAAAAAGACAGAAAGATTCCCGGATGGTTGGAGAGAAAAGCCACGCTTGGAAAAGTTATTAAAGAACCTAGCCGTGAAGATATTACAGAGCCGATTTCTGAACAGGATATAGTAGAGTTCTATTCCAGATAATTTAAAGGAGGTGATAGGTAATGAACGAACCGATGTTTGAAATAAAGCAAGAAACCAAAGAGGGAAACTATGGCAAGTTTGTAGTTTCTCCATTAGAAAACGGTTACGGAAACAC
>Ga0315284_10008063_pt1 | contig 15018 bp, 13 predicted proteins | sample YL17G09_16_MG_FD_203696 | JGI IMG/M metagenome (GOLD analysis project Ga0315284, IMG submission 203696) | Sediment microbial communities from Yellowstone Lake, YNP, Wyoming, USA - YL17G09_16 | ecosystem: Environmental > Aquatic > Freshwater > Lake > Sediment | place: USA: Wyoming | collected... | reverse complement strand
CAGCCCCAGCAAGAAACTCCCATACGCCGGAGCATGGTCCCTCGAATACTACATGAACAACATCAACGATGCCACCAAGATATGGATCGAGCGCGCCTATGACGTTCAAGCAGGCCACCGCTATGATGTCAGCCTAACCTGGAAACTGGCCACCAAAGACTCGCCCGTCACCGCGTGTCCGATTATTGCGTACGTGGGAAGCCGCGACCTGGAGACTCACGACGATGAGATTCAGGTTATCGGATACTCCATCGGCGGCGGAACCGGGAACTGGGTCTGGCTCTCAGAGAGCTACCTGAGAACCGGGGTGCCGCCCGGCGCATCGAGTGTTCCAGGTCAGGGCAAGATATGGGTCGCGATCGGCATGTGGGGCACGTTCGAGGTCAGTTTCACCTGGTATGTGGACGGCGTGACAGTAGATATCACTGAGTCGCAACCGCCGGTGTCCATCGGGCAGGCTCGGCAGGCCGCGGACACCGCCCGCGTGTTTGTCCAGGCCAAGGCAGCGGCTACCGGCTGGAGCGACCTCAAGTCTCCCGACAGCATTATCAGGCGGATCTACATCGAGGAACCGAACCGGAGCGCCGGAGTCATGGTCAAGCATTACCGCACATTCCTGGGCGACCCGGTGCGGGGCGATGTGTTGGACGTCTCAGGAGTGATGGGCACCGAGGACGGCGAACGGGTCATCAAGAACGCAACGATATCATGGTCAGGGTCTTCTACCGGCGCCGCCGTCAAGCCGCTGTGCGCGACCAACGAGAGCATTGGCGGCGGGCCTTTTGGCTCGTATGTCCCGGGCATCGCAGGCTCGACGGGCCTCAGTAACTCCGGTCTGCTGGTGAGATCGTTGGGGCACGTGGTCTATGGCGGCGCCGGCTACTTCGTCATCGACGACGGCAGCCGAAACTTCTCATGCGGCAAGACCGCCTTGAAGGGTCTGGCGGTATCGACCGCGGATGCCCTCGGCGGAATCACAGCGCCTCCGGATGGGAGCTGCGTCGCGGTCACCGGTCTGAGTGGCGTTTTTGCGAGCGGCGGTCTCTACTACCCCATCATCAGGCTTCGCTCCGCAAGCGACATCACGCAGTTTGCCCCCTGAGCGGCACTAGGAATTCATCAAGGCGATGAAGCTGGACGGGTGAGCCTTGCGAACCTCGCGGCGCGGCTTGTCGCCGTCCGCGCGGAAGACCGTCACGCTTTCGTAGGGCGGATCGAGGCGGACGACCTTAAACTCACCGTTTTGGAACCCCTCCACCGCTCTTTTCGCGCCATCGAAGATAAGCCCCCGGGCACGCGCGGGCGGGATGTGCACCGCGCCTGCGTTGCGCTTTCGGTACTGGTCGGGGTTGGCCTCCTCCCCGCTGCCGGAGGCGACGCCGCGCTTCACGCTGACGGTCTCGATGCCCGGGATCAGAGCTGCCGCTTCCCTGGTGAAGGCCTCGTCGCCCGAACCGAAGATCGCCGGCACGCCAAGCTCCGCCGCGCAGAACGCGAACTGCCCGAACTCGCCGATGGAGACGCCGTTGACGGAGAGATCTATGTAGCTCATGGACTGGGTGTGCGCCAGGTGCGCCTTCTCGGTTCCGGCCTTGGCGTGCTGGCCGACCCACGCGACCGCGTCATACGAATCGTCGATGCCGAACGGCCAACGATCCGGCCATCCTCTGGCATACTCCACTCCCGGATCGAGCAGCCGGATGTCGATTGCGCCCGGCCCGTGGCCGTCAATCACATGGAACTCCGACGCGCCCGCGGCCCGGAACCCGCCAACAGCCGCGTTGACCTCCTCGGTGAGCAGTTCCTTGGCGATCTCATAGTAGCGACCGTCTGTGAGGCACCAGTTCTCTGAGTCGATGACGCCGGCGACGCCCTCAAGGTCGGTCATTATTGCGATCTTCATGTGCTTTCTCTCCTCATCACATGTAGTGTCCGATCTCCGTCTCGGACTTGGCCGGGACAGAGGCACGGCCACTACGTTTGCCTACCCGCCGATTGCCCTTCGATACGCCCTGAAGCAAGTTCAGGGCTACTCAGGACAATCGGCGGCTGCTAGTCCTGAAAAGGGGACAGAGCCCTTTTCTGCCAGGATAATGAACACATCCTTCCAGCACGGCAGGAAGCGGTTCCACCACATCTCGCGCTTGATCCGGCCTATCGAAAACCCCCGCGCGCGGACTTTGTGCCCGAAGCCGTTTCGCACCAGCACGACCTCGTAGCCGAAGTGGCGCTCCAGGATTCGGCGCAGCGAGGCGGGCGAGTAATAGAAGATGTGATGCCAGGTGTCGTAGTGCCTGCCTCTGCGCTTCTTGAGATGAAGCCTGCCCGATACGGATTTGAGCCGATTGACAAACGAGCCTATGTTGGGGCTCGCCACGAACAGGATGCCACCCGGACGGAGGATCTCGTGGATCTTCGTCAGATAGTCCCGCGCGTTCTTGGGGTGTTCGAGAACCTGGTGAAGGTAGACGCAGTCGAATGAGTTGGGCGGATAGGCGACTTTGCGGAAGTCGCCGTGGCGAACCTCGATACCGAGCTGCTCGGATATGGCCGAGGTGGCCTTTGGATCGACGTCGAAGCCCTCGGCGGCCCACCCGCGCTCCAACGCGACCGCGAGCTCGAGCCCGTCCCCGCAACCCACGGACAGCATTCGGCCTTTGCCGATGCAACGCTCGATAAGCTCCATGTAGTGCCCGTGTACGACGTGCCGGATGGGTTCGTTTGCCACGGCCGCCTTTGTATCGGCCAGGTCGGCCGCTCCGACGTAGTGTTTGTAGAAGTCGTCGAGGTAACGGTCGCTGTATTGCGGGTTGAGAAACATCGCGCCGCAGGAGGCGCAGCGGTCGATGGTGCGGCCCGTGTAGTCGGTGTCGTGGCGCATGATCCGGTCGGACCGGCAGAAGGGACAGTCGGTCATGCGTTCATCGAAATCGGCGGCCGTCGGCGTATTCATCAGCTTAACCCACGAACCTGTATTTGACAAGCGCCCAAATGCACTCGATGCCGTCCTTCCACGTGATCTTCTTGCCCTGGGCATAGGTGCGCGCCTCATACCAGACCGGGACCTCGGCATAGCGGAAGCCGCGCTTGAGCAGGCGGGCGGTTGCTTCCGGGCAGAACTCGAATCGCCTGCAGCGCAGGTCGAGGCTCTTGAGCACTTCGGTTCGGAAGGCCTTATAGCAGGTGGCCTCGTCGGTCACTTTTGTCCTGTAGAGCACGGTCGCGAGCAGGGCGAAGAGCTTGTTGGCCAGATAGTTGGCGAGCTTCATCTTGGGCTTTCCGCGCGCGAATCGGGTTCCGTAGACCATATCGGCCCTGCCGTCGAGGATCGGCTGGATGAGCGCGGGATAGTCGCCGGGATCGTATTCGAGGTCGGCGTCCTGAATGAGTACGATGTCGCCCGATACTCGCTCGATTGCGGCCCGGATCGACGCGCCCTTGCCGCGGTTGCAGTCGCTTTCGACGAGCGTGATGTCGGGCTGGGCGCGAAGGAACTCGCGGGTGCCGTCGGTGGAGCAGTCGTCGGTGACGATGATCTGCTTGTCGAGTTCGACCGCGCGGACGCGCCTGAGCACCTCTTCAATCGTGTCGATCTCATTATAGGCAGGTATGATGACGCTGAGTTTCATCTGATTGCGTATACGGCGACGGACGTGTCGGTGTCATAGTCGGCCATGCCGGTGTAGACCGGGACGAAGCGCCCCCGGTCGATTGCCTGGTAGACGCGCTCGTACGTGCCGCCGGCCTCATCGGGCGCGGGCATCCACCTGGAGTTGACAATTGCATACGTGACGCCCTGGGACCTGAGGTAGGCGACGAACCCGTCTACGGAGGCAAAGCGCCGTGTGAAGGGCTTGTTGTGGCCCCAGTCGGCCCAGACGTAGTCGCGGTCGAGGTAGAAGCCGCGCGTATCGCCGAAGAGGGCGATCCTGGCATCGGGGGGCGTGTGCTCGTTGATCCATTTCTCGGCCGGATAGATGGGCAGGGTCTTGGAAAGATACCGATCCTGGGTTTCCGAGCCGAAGACGAATGGGGCGGCAGTCACTATCTGGAAACCAAGCGTCAGGACGCCGAATAGCGCGGTGGCGGCGAAGGTGATATAGAGCGCGACGCGAGTGATGCGGAGCCTTTCGTCGGCGTAGGCGATTGCGGCGATGATCACGGCGAGGATCGCGAAGGCCGGGGTAAGATACCGGCTCTGCTGCGTGAGAGCAAACCAGATCACGAGCTGCGCGACAAAGAAGAGCGTCAGTCCGACAAGTTTGCGATGCTTCGGGGCGAAAAGCAGCCCCGAAGCATCGGCGGTTGGCCTGCAGCGCGCGAGAAACAGCAGCGGGACGGCTGCGAGCAGGATCGGGCCGACGAATAGCCACGGCTGTCCCTTGTCGCAGAACTCTCTCCAGTGGAATGTCAGATCGTAGGGCAGGAATAGCAGCGACGCCAGGCCGTGGCCCATCCCGAACTCCATCTGGCTCATCGTGTAGTTGCGAGCAAGCTCCGCGGTCCAGTCGCGCCCGCCGAAGATCGAGTAGAAGAACGGGTAAACGGGATTGCCGGTGTAGACCAAAGTCTTGAGATACCACGGTGAGCACACGAGCAATGCTATCCCGCAGAACATCAGCGTGCGCGCAAACACACGCCCGTAGTGGCCGGCCTCTGTCCCGGCCTGGTTGGCGTGCGTTGTCCCGGCCTGGCGGCGACGGAGAGCCGCCACTACGGCGGATTGGTCGATGACGAGCCATATCGCGAGCAATGGGATCAGCGCGAGGCCGGTCATCTTGGTCGATGCGGCGAATCCGGCGGCGATGCCGCAGCCGATTAGAGATCGGCGGTCGGAGTTGTCGAAGTAGTCGAGCAGGAAATATGCGGCGAGAACGGTGTAGAGCGCCGTGGCGAGGTCGATGTAGGCAGTGGTCACCTCCCAGAGCACTATCGGCATACCTGCAATCGCGAGCGCGGCGAGCGGCGCGGCTTTTGGAGTGAAGTGCTTCCTCACCAGCATCACAACCGCCAGCACCAGCAGCACGCCGTAGAGGTAGTGAACCAGCTTCGCGCCGGCGGGATTGCCCAGAGAGAGAGCGGGCGTGTAGAGCATCTCCACCAGAAATGGGAAGTTGGAATGCGAGGCGAAATGGATGTAGTAGAACCCGCCATGCTGAAGATAGAGCTTAGGGATCGCCAGATGATACGCCAGCGAGTCCCAATCGCCGCCCGACGGAGGCACCAGCGCGGGAATCAGCGCTGTCAGCCCGAGGCATGTGAATACGATCACCCACGCGACAGTCGCGAGCCTCGGAAGCGCTGGCATCTTCGGGTGTCGCGCCCAGTCCAGGATTGCCGGCACGGCGTCGCCTGCCGCGTGCGTGACACCAAGCACTGCAGCAATGCTGAAGCACACCACGAATGTCCACACGATCAACAGATGGTGCAGCGCGGCCATTACGAAGAAGATGAGGGAGAGAATCCCGAGGCCGAGCGCGGCGTCGATCACGAAGCGGTCCAGGAAGGGCTCATCCTTGGAGCGCCACAGCCCGCGCGCTAGGCGACCGATTCCCCAGCCGGCAAGCACCGGCACAAGCAAGAAGTACCACATTGGAATTGGAATCGTACTCGGCGGATACACGTTCATGTGCTACGCCTTCCCCAGCGAAATGAGTTCGGTTTCGAGGCTCACTTTGCCTGCCTTAAGCTTGATGTCCACCTTACGCACGAAGTGCGCGTGGTGGCCGGAGTGGAGGACGAATGCGTCCCCCACTCGCTCCGGCTGTTGGGTGATCGTGTGCGTGTGGCCGCCGAGTATCAAGTCGATGCCCTTGACTTGCTCGGCAAGCTCGATGTCGCGCTTGAGGCCGATGTGGCTGAGCGCTACAAGCAGGTCGCAGCCAGGACGCAGCTTGGGAACGAGTTGCGCCGCGGCCTCGACCGGGTCGTCGAAGTAGAAGTCCGACACCTTCCTCGCCAGCATCCGCTGCGTAATGCAGGGAACCGATAGGCCGAAAACCGCGACCACAATGGGATCGAGACGGAATCGCACGAATGACATGACCCCACTCATCATACTCGCGGCCAGGGACGGCTCCTCGGCCAGCCCCGGAACAGAAGCCCTGAGATTGGCGGACACAAAGGGGAACTGCGCGCGGCCGATTTTGGCCGTAAGCCCGCGCCTGCGAAAGTGGAACTCGCGGTTGCCCACGCACATCGCCTTGTAGGGAACGGAGTTCATCAGGTCGAGGATCGGTTCGCCGCCGCGCCGCCAGAAGATATTGCCGGCCCATATCGCGTCGCCCGAGTCGAGCATCAGGCTGTCGGGATGAGACTCCTTGAGATCGTGGAGACGCGCCGCGAGGGCGGGTGTGAGCTTGTCGTGCATGTCGGAGGTGTGGAATAGGGTTACCCGCGCCATAAGGTGCTCTGCTGTCCTGTCCGTCGTTAGCGTAACACATGCGCCGCGCTAGCGGAGCAACGCATCACATGATACCTCACCGGTGTGAGAAGGTCTATACCGTGGTTCCTGGGGCAAGCTTGAGCGGGAAAAGCCGCAGTGCATTACCGGAAAGGATCATGCTCTTATCGGCACGCGGTATGGGCAGCGAATCGACAAGGCCGAGATGGTCTCCGACATCACAGAGGGGCCAATCCGTTCCGAACAGGAGCTTCCCAGGGTCGCTTGATGCAACCTCCAGCAGGACGCCCGCTATCTCATCCCTGCCGCATCGATCCACTACAGAGGGATGGGCCATGCCGGAGATGTCCGCGTGCAGGTTAGGATGGGTCAGCAGGGCATCGCGGCAGACGGCGATGTGAGGTTGACAGAAGTGCGCAATAATGACCTTGAGGTCCGGCAGCCGCTCCGCCAGCTCGGCAACGCGCTCCGGGCGGTTATACCGGTCCCGCCAGGGCTCGTCCATCGTCTCGCCGGCGTGGAAAAGCACGGGCATGTTGTGGGTGAGGCAGACTTCGTATATGGGGAGACAGACCTCGTCATTTGGGTAGAACTCCTCAAAACCAGGATAGAGCTTGACGCCGACGATCCGGCCGGAGGCGGCGAGGGAGTCCAGCTTCGCAACCATACCGCCATCGAGTGTGGGTATGCAGGCAGTGCCAAGCACGGAAAGGTTCGGGCGGTCACGGGCGAGATCGAGCGTAGTATCCAGGTCGGAAACGCATGTGCCGAACTCGCTGTCAGGCAGGACAAGCGAGTGGGCTACTCCGTATGCCCGCATCGAGCAAAGCAGATGATCCCTGATCCGCGCGAACGTCTCCCCCTGACGGCCATACGTTGACAGATGAGTGTGGCAATCAACCACTACGGAGTCGATTCGGGGTTTGCTGCTCCCTGGATTCATGATGGATCACGTGACCGCGTCCGGGCCCGCCTTCCCGTCCTGCTCGCGACGCAGTTCGTCAAGAAAGCTCCTCACCGCCGATTCCCACTCGCCGCGAGCCTTCAGCACCGCCTCGATTACCTCGCGTACCGCGCCATGACCACCTCCGCGCGTCGTTACCATGTCCGCGCGCGACTTGACCTCGTCGGCCGCGTTTGCCACGGCAATCGCCACGCCCGCGCGCTCGAACGCGGGAAGGTCGTTGAGATCATCGCCGATATAGGCGATTTCGCTTGGCGAAAGGCCGTATCGGGCGGCGAGGTCATCGAGAGCGTCGGTCTTGCACCGCGCGCCCTGGTAGACGTCCGTGACGCCCAGCGAAGCCGCCCTGTCCGAGACCGCCTCGGAGGTGTTGCCCGTGATCCAGGCGATCTTGAGGCCGAAGTTGAGCGCGAGGCGGGTGCCGAGGCCGTCGTAGACGTTGAAGAACTTGATCTGGCGGCCGTCGAGGACCACCATCTCCCCCTTGGTGAGGGTCCCGTCCACATCCATCGCGAGAAGCTTAACCTTGGCGAGCTTGTCTTTCATCAGACGATCCCCGCCGCGACCAGATCCTTGAGCATCAGCATGCCCACCGGCCTGCCGTCCTCCAGCACCGGCATTTCGCCGATCTTGCTTGGCGGGCCCTCCATTTTGCGCAGTCCCTCGGTGGCGAGCCTGTCGGGTGCGATGGTGCGCGGGCTGCGTATCATGACCTCGGAGGCGAGCTTTGCGAGGGCTTTTTCGTCGGCCAGAAGCGCGCGCCGGACGTCGCCGTCGGTGATGATCCCCAGAAGCTTCCCGTCGTCGTCCACCACGCACGCCGCGCCCGCGCCCGCGCGCGTGATCACGAACAACACATCGCGGAGAATGACATCCGACTTCACTATCGCGACCTCGCCGCCGGTGCGCATTACATCGCTTACTTTGAGAAGCAGCCTGCGGCCGAGCGCGCCGCCGGGGTGGAAGAGCGCATAGTCCTCGTGCGTGAATCGCCGCGCCTCCATTACGGCAAGCGCGAGCGCGTCGCCCAGGGCCAGTTGGACGGTCGTGGACGTGGTCGGGGCGAGACCCAGCGGGCACGCCTCGCACTCGACCGATGTGTCGAGCACGACGTCGGCGTAGTTGGCAAGCGTGGACTCACTTCTGCCCACCATCGCGATCAGCTTCGCGCCGATTCTGCCGATTGCCGGAAGGATGCTCGCGATCTCCTCTGACTCGCCGCTGTTGGATAGCGCCAGCACGATGTCCGCGCCGGTGACCATGCCCAGGTCGCCGTGGATTCCTTCCGCCGGGTGCAGAAAAAGCGATGGGGTGCCGGTGCTGGAGAACGTGCCGGCGATCTTGCGGCAAATCGCGCCGGACTTGCCCATCCCCGTCACCACAAGCCGCCCCTTGCAGCCGAGAACAAGCTCCACCGCGCGCCCGAACGATTCGTCGATCCGGTCGCACAGCGCGAGCACCGCCTCGCCCTCGGTTGTCAGCGTGGCGATTGCACGAGCGAATGCCTTCTTGCGATCCTGTTCGCTGAAGTCTTGAGGAGTCATCGTTGAGATTATAGCAGAGAATGGCGGCCAAGTCATCGGTCAGCGGTCGTCGGTCAACTGTCAAGAGTCGGGATTTACCATCAGTTTGTTGTCGTTGACAGGCGGGTATAGATTCCATGAAGACCGATCCCGCCGGAAAGGGGGCAGGCGAAATGGCTGTCGGCAACAAGCTGAGCGCGCTGCGAGTGAAGGCGAACTTGATCGCCAACAGGGCAGTCGGCCTGATGGAGATCAACGTCGAGGTCGAGGACGGGGTGGCGGTGCTGACGGGCGAAGTCGAGAGCGAGGAGCAAAAGCGCATCGCCGAGGAAGTGGCCTATGAGATCGAGGAGATCGAGGAGGTCATCAACCAGATCCAGGTCGTGCCGCCCGACGATGGCGAGCTTGCCGACGCGCATCTGGGTTACAGCCTCGCGGAGGGCGACATCGGACAGACGGCGTTTGCCATAGGGGGTGAATCGGCGGGACCCGGCTCCGGCCTGGCCTCCAGCGAGCAGTTCCCGGGCGAGTTCACCGACGACCAGATCGAGCGCGAAGTGCGGCATAAGCTCGCCTCCCGGAAGCTCGTCGATGTGTCTGATGTCAGGCTGAGGTCAGCAAATCAGATAGTCCATCTGGAAGGCTCGGTTGCGACCGCTGACGACCTCTACAACCTCCACGATATGGTGCTCAACGTGCGCGGGGTGATGGGGATCTCCAGCGAGGTGTCGATTCGGGAAGGCGAGATCGGGACGGAGAGGGAGTAGGGATTCCAGATTGCAGATTGCAGATTGTAGATTGCAGATTGTAGATTGCAGATCGCAGATTGCGGATTGCAGATTGCGGATTGCAGATTGCGGAATGGGAGGGAAGGGCGGTTAGTCAACTGAGCGCAGGGCGGGGGAGAAAAGAATGACGAATATCGAGGTGGCCAGGAAGACCAGCGCCCCCATCAGGATGGCGGCGCGCACTCCCGCGAACTGAGCCAGCGTCCCGGCCAGCAGTGCCCCGATCGGCGCAAAGCCTATGAATACCAGCGTGCGGACGCTGAGCACCCGGCCTCGGAGATGCTCGGGCGGCATGATCTGAATCAGGCTGTTGGAGACAGCAAGAAAGAGCATCATTCCGAAGCCCGTCACCACCATGCAGCCCAGCGAGAGATGGAAGTTCCGCGAGAGCGCAAGCGCGGCCATGCCCACCGGCAGAATCAGCGACCCCAGTATCACAATCCTGCCCTGCTTGAACAGGTGGCCGAGCGCCGCGACGGAAACAGCAGCAGCGAGCGCGCCTGCCCCCGCCGATGAAACGAGCGCTCCGAGGGTGCCAGGCCCCCCGTGAAGCACATCCCTGGCCAGTGCGGGCATCAGTGTGGCGTATTGAAAGGCAAACAGGCCGCCCACGCCCGTCATCACGATCATATCGAGCACCAGGCGGTTCCCTCGAATGTAGCCCAGCCCCTCGCGAATCTGCGCGACCATCGACTCGTCTGCGCCGCTTGGTCTCGACGCAGCCGGACGGATCACAAGCAGCATGAAGATGATGGCAAGGAAGCTGATCGCGTTCACCAGAAAGCACACCCCGGCGTTCGATATGGCGAGTATCACTCCGGCAATCGCGGGGCCAATAATGCGCGAGAGGTTGAAGGCCGATGAGTTGAGCGAGACGGCGCTGAGCAGATCGTCTTTGCCAACAAGCTCGATGGTCATCGCCTGGCGCGCGGGCATGTCGAACGCGTTGACCAACCCCGCGAACGATGCAAGAGCCAGAATGTGCCAGACCTGGATGACGTGGGTAAGCGCGATCGCCGCGAGAATCGACGCCTGCACCGTCAGCAGCGTCTGGGTCACTATCACGATGCGGCGCTTGTTAAAGCGGTCTGCGATGACGCCGGCGTGGAGTGTGATCAGGAAAACGGGGATCGTGCCGGCGGCAGTGACGGCCCCAAGCATGATCTTGGAGTTGGTCAGGTCGTAGACAAGCCAGCCGAGCGCCAGGGACTGCATCCAGGAACCGGCGGCGGAAATCAGAAGCCCGATCCAGAAGAGCACGTAGTCGCGGTGGCCGAACGCGCCCATGGCCTTCCGCCTGGATACCGGTTCGGGGATGATCGAGTCTTCGGTTCGGGTGTCAAATGACAAGAGGCAACCTCGCCGGGTAGTTAGGCGTGCCAGTCTACGTTGCAGGCTTGTTTGGCGTGGGCCTCGATGAAGGCCTTGCGCGGCTCGACCTTGTCGCCAAGCAGCAGCGTAAACATGTCGTCCGCCTCGACCGCGTCCTCGACCGTCACCTGCTGGATGGTGCGCGTCTCGACGTTCATGGTCGTGTCCGAAAGATCCTTGGCGTCCATCTCGCCCAGGCCCTTAAAGCGCGTCACCATCACGTCCCTCTTGGTCCCGATCGAACGCAGTATATCGTCCCGCTCGGCGTCGTCTCTCGCGTAGAACACCTTGTCCTTGCCGGCCTTGATGCGGTAGAACGGCGGCATGGCGATGTAGATGTGGCCCTCGTCCACAAGCGGCTTCATGTAGCGGTAGAAGAACGTCAAGAGCAGCGTGCGGATGTGGCTGCCGTCAACGTCGGCGTCTGTCATTATGATGACCCGGTCGTAGCGGAGCCTGGACTTGTCGAATGTCGAGCCGTTGCCGCCCTTCTTGCCGTTGCCGTTTTCGGGCTCCGTCTCCTCGGCAAATTCGAGTTCGGGGTTGTCGGAGTCGTCGGTGAGGTCCATCGAGCTGTGGGTGATTCCGGTGCCGAGCGCTGCGACAAGCGATTTGATCTCCTCGTTTTCCAGCGCCTTGTCCATTCTGGCCTTTTCAACGTTGAGTATCTTGCCGCGCAGAGGCAGAATAGCCTGGATGCGCCTGTCGCGGCCGAGCTTGGCGTTGCCGCCGGCGCTCTTGCCCTCGACAAGGAATATCTCGCTTTTGAGCGGATCGCGCTCGATGCAGTCGGCAAGCTTGCCGGGCAGAGAGGCGTTTTCGAGCGCGCTCTGGCGCTTGACCATATCCGCGGCCTTGCGCGCGGCCTCGCGCGCCCTGTGGGCGGTGAGGGCCTTGTCAACGATGCGGCGCGCGGCGGTCGGGTGCTCCTCAAGAAACTCGCCGAACTTCTCTCCCACAATCGAGTTGACGATGCCCTCGACCTCGCCGTTGCCCAGCTTGGTCTTGGTCTGACCCTCGAACTGGGGATGTTTGATCTTGACGGATATAACCGCGGCCATCCCTTCGCGGACGTCGTCGCCTCCCAGGTTCGGGTCCTTTTCCTTGAGCGCGCCGGACTTGTGGGCGTAGTTATTGATGACGCGGGTGAGCGCGGTCTTGAATCCCGAAAGGTGCGTGCCGCCTTCCTGTGTGTGGATGTTGTTTGCGTAGCTGAGTATGTTTTCCTGAAAGCCCTCGTTATACTGAAGCGCCACCTCGACGAGCGTATCCTCTCTCTCGCCGCCGAAATAGACGACCGGATGGAGCGGGTCCTTGTTGCGATTGAGGTGCTCGACGAACTCCGCAATGCCGTTCTGGTAACAGAAAACTCGCTGGCGCTCCTCATCTTCGCCGGCCTGCTCGTTGGTAAAAGCGATAATAAGGCCCTTGCTGAGGAAGGCCAGCTCGCGGAGGCGGTTGACGAATATGTCGGGATGATAAGCGATCTCGTCGAATATCTCGTGGTCGGCGAGGTAGGTGGTCGTCGTGCCGGTCCCGTCGGTGTCACCGATTATCCTGAGCGGCTCGCGGGGAGCACCACGCTCATATCGCTGGAAATGGATCTTGCCGCCGCGTTTGACGCGAACCTCGCACCACTCCGAAAGCGCGTTTACGGCCGATACGCCGACCCCGTGCAGTCCGCCCGACACTTTGTAGTGCTCGCCGCTGAACTTGCCGCCCGCATGCAGCATCGTCATTGCGACTTCAACGCCGGAGACGCCGGCCTCGGTGTGGATGTCGGTCGGGATTCCGCTGCCGTCATCGGTGACGGTAACGGTGTTGTCGGCGTTAAGGATCACGTCGATCTTGGTGCAGTATCCCGCGACGTGTTCGTCGATCGAGTTGTCCACAACTTCGACAAAAAGGTGGTGAAGGCCGCGGGAGCCGGTGTCGCCGATATACATCGCCGGGCGGAGGCGTACAGCCTCCAGACCCTTGAGAATCTGAAGGTTATCGGCGTCGTAGTTTTCGACGGAGGTGTCGGTCGCCGGCTTGGCGGCCTTACGGGCTTTGGTTTCGTCCTTGTCTGTCATCCACGCGCTCCTGATTCGGCGGGAAAGAAAAAAGGCTCTATGTACGTAGCTCAAGCCGCAAAACAGCGGCTGGATTCGAGGAAATCACCGATGCGTTCAGATGACAATATTATAGCAGTTCCGTGCCCCGTGGTCAAGCTCAACGAAGCGGTCGCCGGCGCTCCCAATGGCGGGAATGCCAACAAGGCGACGACGCGATAGGAGTTGCGCGGAATGATGAACTATGCCACCGGTGCGCCCGTGTGTCTAAGGGGCGCGCTCGTTTTTCTCTCCTTACGTTTGGTACTCCTGGCGTTCCCCGACAAATCGATGCAAAAACTCAAGAATCGTGCTCAGAAAAAGCTGTGGACTCACTTGGCCGAGTCCTGAGAAAACAGAGAAAAACCTGCCAACTAGAGAATGCTGGCGCGCGACATTGGGCGGATTCGAGGAAGTGTGTCCACAGGCTGGCGCTGGGTTGCGACCGCTCGACTTGCGTCTCTGAGCACGACTTCCACGCGTAAAACGGCAAGAGCCCCGGCTTTCACATCGCCGAGGCTCTTGGTAGAGAGAATCTCTGTATTCGATTGTTTGGTGGACGAGATGTTACCTCCCCAGCAATCGTCAGGGAGATTCTCTCAAGTCCAAAGGATGCGTGGAAACACACCGTCGGGCATGTCCCCTAAGTAATAATACACGCCGAGGCGAGAATCCTCCAGGAATGAACCTAATGCGTACCTGCTGCGGCCGCACCTGTCGTCTCTGTGCCGACCTTGCCAAGTGACTTCACGTCACGCACGAAAGACTCCATTGAACGAGACAGGTTGTTGAGCACGGCGGCCCACTCTCGGAGGTGATCCCTGCCGCTTTCCGTAATGCTGTAGATGTGGCGCGCGGGTCCAGTGCCGCTTGTGTCCCAATCGGAGGTCACATGTCCCATCGTTTCGAGGCGTTGGAGGGTTCTGTAGAGAGCGCCACGGTCAATCTCCGCATCTGTCAGCGCGTGGCTCTGAAGATTGCCGCCAAGTTCGTAACCATAGGCAGGTCCATCATGCTCAAGCACGTATAAGACAACTGGCTCCACGAATCGGTAGAGGTTGCCCATTGCACAAGTGCATGGGCGCTCCCCCGCATGTCTGTTACAGTGTCCTCTTGGCATCTTGTCCTGGCTCCTTAGTGGTTGAAGCTACGGCGTCCTGATAGGTCCGCTCCCTGAGGGCACGCCCTTGCTCCACAATCTTATCATACCACATATGCTCCATAGATGCGAGTTGCATCCATTGCTGGAATGCTGTATAATCGGTTGAGGTTGCGCCGAGGCGCAGCGAGAGGACTGGAATCATGTTTGGTCTAAGATCGGCGAAGTCAGGTGTTCTCCTGATGGTGCTGCTGCCGTTCCTTTTCATGGTAGTGGCATCGCCGTTTACGCACACCTGTATCGAAACCCCACCTCTCCAGTCGGCTTCCTACACCGTGCATACCTCCCGCGGGCATACTGCAGAGGTGTTCACGGCAACTACCGTGGCACCATCTAACGGCAACGAATCGTGCGCCGCGTGTACTTGGGCCCAGAGTTCCTCGACGTTGTCACAGCCCATATGCACTCTCTGCAGCGCCACCATCGTGGTTGACTTCATACCATGCAGATACGACCCCCGAGTTGTGGGTATTTTCCAGCCGCACGCGCCCCGCGCCCCGCCTGCCAGCTAATCTACTTCTGCCATCGCACACATTGCAGACCCAGCCGGGATGCCCGCAAGCGCCGCTTGCCAACCAGCCTGGGCTGTTTATCAGTGTGTGTAGCGTACCCGATTCCGAACAGAGGAGGATTAGCTTGATGATGAAACACATTTGTATCGTGATTGCTTGCCTGCTCCTGGTGTCACAAGCCTCGTGGTCTCAGGATGCGCCAGGT
>Ga0315284_10008057_pt1 | contig 15025 bp, 17 predicted proteins | sample YL17G09_16_MG_FD_203696 | JGI IMG/M metagenome (GOLD analysis project Ga0315284, IMG submission 203696) | Sediment microbial communities from Yellowstone Lake, YNP, Wyoming, USA - YL17G09_16 | ecosystem: Environmental > Aquatic > Freshwater > Lake > Sediment | place: USA: Wyoming | collected... | reverse complement strand
TGCGAACGCCGACGTCGGAGTTCATAGAGTGGCCGATGGGTTCCTGTCGCAGTACGACTGGGGCGGCCAACTCGTCCTGTCGGCCCTCGCGAGCAAAGGCCCTTCGCAAGGCTCTTCTATACGCCCGGCAGGAGTCGTAACCTGGGCCGCCTTTCGGGCGGCTAGCGAGTTCGCGTTCGCGAACTCCGACAGGCTCTCACCGCCGAGAGTAGAAGCGGGATGGGCACGCCCGCCCATCCCGCTTCTACGCCCTACTGGACAACTTTCGAACTCCCAGCGATTGACATGAAACCTGCACCGGTTGGCATCTTGGATCAGATAGTCACCACACTCAGGTAGTGGAGCCTCCGGAAAAGCCGGGGCGGTTCAGGTTGTGGAAATCGGGAGCCGAGGTATCCTGGCGCGGAACACAGGAGAAGCCATCCGGAATGGTGGTGCCGCGGTTGTGGAACCTGCAGGATTCGGGGCCGCCGACCCACCCGCGTCGACAGGGAACGCGCACATATGCAAGAGTACGCGCGTTAGTCTGCTGGTTGGGAGTGGTGGACAGCTTTAGAACTCTGCCGGGCGGCGCGTTCGAGAGGGGCATCCTGGCGAAGTAGCCCACGGCGCTGACTTGCCCCCCCATCTCCAAGTCCGTGCGAATCATCCTGTGCGGCATCGCGGATAACCATCCGGGCAGAAGTCCTGAGCGCTCCGTCCATCGAGCAGCGTGAAGGCGAGTTTGACGCCTTATCGATCTGTCCCCTATGATGGTTATCGGGTGATCTTTGCATGCGTGCGGCAAGCTCCGAAACGGGCGGGCGCGCAGTCTTTGGCCTGGGTGCAGGGTTGCTGCTCCTGACGCTGGGCATCGTCCTCTTCGTCTTACCATCTTCCCGAGCCGCTGCCCCGGACAGCGGAAGTCCCGATGTTGTGCTGTACGCCGAGGACTTCGAGGACGGGCAGGCGCAGGACTGGGACTTGGAGCGGGGGTGGACGGTTGCTCGGGATGCTGACGGCCAGGGAGTGCTCTGGGGACGGGGGGATTCTCGGTCGTGCTACATCGGCGATGAATGGAGAGACTACACTGTCGCGCTCCGCCTCAAGCTCGTGCGAGGCAGGATTCAGGTCAACTTCCGCTTCGGTGTCTGCTCTCGCTACTACGTCTCTTTCGACGAGCACGGCATCTACCTGACGAAGACGAAGGCGTCTGCTTGCATGTCGTATCAGGACGTGCGGGCGCTAGGCGAAGAGCACAAGCGCAATCGTTGGTACGATCTCAGGATCACGGGCAAGGGCGGCAGATTGGAGGTGTACGTTGATGGAGCCCTCAAGCTAACGTTCACCGACCCTGAGCCACTGACGTGTGGTACGATTGGCGTGGCGACTCTCGACGACTCCTGGTTCCCCGACTCGGAGGCCTACGTAGATGACATCAAGGTCTTGGGTCAGGCTGAACCCCTCTCGACAGAGCAGACTGAGGCGTCCCTAGTCGGTCGCGCGGATCTGAACCCAGCTGGTGCCCGTGGACCGGGCCCCGTCGCGACCACGTCGGGGCCCCTGGCCCGTGATGAGACCTGGTCGGGCGTCGTGCAGGTCACCGGGGACGTCATCGTGCCGGAGGATGTGACTCTGACCATTCAGCCAGGAACGACAATCCGGGTTGCGTACAACAGAGAGAGTGAGACCGAGCTTACTACGGAGAACTACTTCGAGTGGCCAAAAGCAGCCATCTATGTGTACGGCACCCTGCGAGCTGTGGGTTCCCCGGGCCAGCTCATCGTCTTCACTTCTGACGCGCCCGATCCACGCGGGGCTGATTGGAGAGGGATCATCATCAGCGGACGGTCGTCGAATCGTGCGCGTAGGTCGATCATCAGGTACGCGATTGTTGAGTATGCCCACAAGGGCATTCTGTTCGCCGGCGGTTCGGGAAGGAACCACATCGTGGAGAACTGCATTTTCCGCTTTGCCGATCACCTGTTCTACTGCAAGCCGTCAAGCAGAGAGTTCGAGGGTGGCAGTGCCATCACCTGCTGGGACGCTTCTTCGCCGATCGTGAGGGGCAACATCATGTACAGGAACACCTTCGGTCTCGAAGTTGTCAGCCAGGGCACGCCCCTCTTCGAGCATAATCTTGTCTGTTTCAGCGAGAAACGCGGCAACTACTATGGTGGGGCGAATGGCCTGCGCACTTGGAACGCAGAGGGCACACCAGTCTTCAGGAACAACCTGTTCTTCGGGAATTGGTGGGGCATGGAATTCAACTGGGACTCCAACGCTACTGTTGAGAACAACATCGTTGTGGGGAACGACGTAGGTTTGGTGGTCTGCCAGGGTGACCTCGGCGAAGTGGAATCGAATCCCACCTGCAGGTTCAACGACGTGTGGGGGAACGGCACCGACTTCATGCAGACGGTGTGGGGGAAACGGCGGTCCGTATCCGCTGAGCGATTTGGCAGCGATAACGTGTCCATTGATCCGGTCTTCTCCGAGCAGGACTTCTACGCCGCCCGTTTCGATTTCGGGCAGCCAAGGCTAAGAGACGCGGGGAACCCGGACTTGGGTGATGCGGATGGCTCAAGGTCAGACATCGGCCCGCACTGGGATTGGAGTTGGGTCAGCAGTAGCCTTCTAGCACCGCCGAGGTAAGCCGCTCTGTTCCCTGGAACCAGTGAGGACTGAAAGCCGGAATCGGGAGAGATTGCCACACTGCGGACCCGTCCACGCCGAGCTTTGTCTCCACCGAGAGTGGAGGCTTCGAACCCTACAACTCAGACTGAAACGATGCGGAAGCCTCGTGCTGAGAGTGGAGGATGCGAACACCGGCCTATGGGTCCATCGAGTGCCCGGTGGGCTCCCGTCAAAGAAGAGCAGAGGTGGCGAGCCCATCCTGTCGGACCTCGCGAGCAAAGCCCCTTCAGAAGGCTCTTCTATACGCCCTACTGGACAACTTTCGAACTCCCGGCGATTGACATGAAAGCCGCATCGGTTGGCATCTTGGATCAGATAGTCGCCGGACTCAGGTGAGGCGCCTCCGGAGAACCCAAGGCGGTTCAGTCATTCCCATCAAGCACCCTGTGATAGTGTTGGTGCATCAAGTCCGCTGCCTTAGTACCATCACCATCCGCGAGCGCGTCGACGATCTCCCGATGCTCTGTGGCCGATGCTCCCAGGTACTCCGCTCCGTTCTCCAGGAGGAACTCCCGCTCCATATCTTGCCACCCCTCGTGATCCATGAACTCGAGGAAGCTCCGCTCTGTCTGCACAATGATCACGTTCTTCGTCGCCTGAGCCAGGAAGAGGTGGAAGTCGCGGTGAAGGCGGACATAGTCTTCATAGCCTTCCGCCTTAGCGGCCCTCTCCATCTTCGCAAGCAGCCCCGCAAACCGCCTTGCCGTCGCGGCCGACCAACGACCCGCAGCCAGGCGGACAACGCCGCATTCAAAAGCCGCTCGCGCCTCTTGAAGCTGAGTCACTTCCTCGGTGGCTGCGATTGCCCCTGCGATGCCATCTGCGAATCCCTTGGAGGCTGTATTAGTATCGCACACGTACGTGCCATCGCCCACGCGTGTTTCGACCACACGCATCAACCGTAACGCTGCCAACGCCTCGCGCACGGATGTTCTGCCAACGCCAAGCAGTTCGGCGAGCTTCGCCTCGGACGGCAAGCACTCGCCTTGCTTTAGCGAGTCATCGCGAATGGAAGCAAGAACCTGCTCTACGACGTAGCGCGGCCGGTTGGTCTCCTTCAGTTTCGCGAATGCCATGGTGGAGGCACTGTAGCCTAATCTGTTAGCTGTCTGCCAGATTGGCCGGCGACCATGATGTGCTGCAGGAACAACGCCACGTCGAATGCTGAGGGGCTGATCTCGGAGGTGCATCGCCACTTCAGATGTGCTGATTGGGCCTGCGAGCGGCAGCGCCCGGGATGACCGAGATTGCGGTGCCCCTTTCGCGCTGATGCTACCGCCGATTTCCAGACGCGCCCGGGGCGGGAACCTCAGGGATGTAGGCAATCGCGTCGATCTCCACTTTGGTGGAGAATGGGAGCGCCGCTCCGACGCAGGCCCGTGCCGGGGGCGTCCTGGGGAAGAACTCGCGGAAGACGGCGTTCATGCCGTTCCAGTCTTCGAGGCTTGCTAGATAGACAGTCACCTTGAGTACGTGGCCAAGCGAGGTTCCCGCTTCCTGAAGCACTGCTCCGAGATTGCTCAGCGTCCGGCGCACCTCGGCTTCGACACTACCTAGTTCGAGCGATCCCGTGTCCGGAGAAATGGGTCCCAGCCCCGAAACGAAAACAAGCTCCCCGAGTCTCGTAGCGAGGGAGTAGGGACCTTTTGGGGCCAGTCCCGCCCTTCCTTCCACCACCGTCTTCTCCATCACTTCGCGAGCCTCCTTCGCGACGAGTTCGGATTTGCAGGCAGATGCCCGGAGCGCTGCCAGAGCTCTTCATCCCTAGGTCTGTTCGGGCAGGCTGTCCTTGTGCCTCGTCCCACTTGCGAGTCCGCACAACCACGCACCAATCAAGCTGACGAACGTGTCCACCTCATCCTCGGAGTTGAAGAAGTGAGGCGACACCCGAATCCTATCCCTTCCCATGGAGACGACGACCTTGTTGCGCGCAAGCATGGCGGCCAGTTCACTGGAGTCGGGGACAGAGAACGTGGTAATGCCGCTCCGCGAACTGGGCGGCGTCTTGATCTCTACACCCAGTTGCAACAACCCGGTCCGGAGCCGCGAACTGAGCGACAGCACCCGAGACTCAATCTCCTCCATCCCTATGCTCTCGAGGAATTCCAGAGCGGCTCTTAGTTCCAGGACAGCGCCAAAAGGGAGACTCGCCGTTTCGAACTTCCTCGCATCTTCGTAAACAGACACCGCCGGCGCGTTAGCATCGCCTGACCATGCCCGCACGTGCATCCAGCCCGGGAAGAGCGGCTCCAACTCCCGGACAAGCTCTCTCCTCGCGTAGAAGAACGCGAGACCCATTGGCCCGAGAAGCCACTTGTACGCCCCGAATGCCATAGTGTCGATGCCCATGGCCTTCACGTCAACCTTCAGCGCTCCGACGGCTTGGCTGGCGTCGACGTGCAGCAAGGCTCCGTAGGCATGTGCCAAGGAGGACAGTCTCCTCACGTCAGCGACGTGGCCGTTCGCGTGAGAAACCAGGCTGGTCGATAGAACTCTCGTTCTGCTATCCACGAGCCGCTCATAGGCAGTCAGAGGTATTTGCCCGTCCGCACTCGCAGCGATCCTAGTTTCAGCACCTGTCTTCCGAGCTCTCGACAGCCACACGAGCGTGTTCGAGGAGAAGTCGAGGTCGTCCAACACGATGCTGTCGCCAGGGCCAAGCCTGGCCGTGCCGGCTACAAGAGCGGTCCCTGTTGTCGTGTTTGGCGTAAGCGCAACCTCCTCCGGGGCCGCTCCTATGAGTCTTGCGGCAAGCGCTCTCACCTTCATCATCTCCTCCAGCCAGTCCTCTATCCGGCCGGCGGAGCCATGGCTCAGCCTCTTTTGGAAGATCGCGCTCGCCTCTGTGACTGGACGAGGAGGCGGGCCCACGTACGCCGTGTCAAGGTATAGACACTGGCCAGTCACCGGAAAGGCGCTCCGAATAATCTTGTAGAGCATTTCCCAGCCCCGCCTCTACTTCCACCGCAGAGATCGGCCGAATCGAAACCGGTGCGCATCCTCAAGGAAGCCCCCCACGAGCTCAGCGCAGGTGTAGAGATCCCCCTTGTGCATGAGACCAGTGCACGAGTGAGTGTAGCGGGCCGGTATCGCGAGAGTGATCGATGGGATCCCAGCTCTCACTTGGTGGATCTCCCGCGCGTCCGTGCTGCCCGCCCCGGCGAGTAGTAGCTGATGAACGATGCCTCCGTCTTGCGCAATCTGACATAGGGATCCGAGGAGTCCCTGGTCCGCGATGGTGCCGGCGTCGCTGATGGTGAGAGCAACGCCCTTGCCAAGGGCAGCGATGTACTCGTGCTCCTGGAAACCTGGAGTATCGCGCGCCGGACAGACGTCGATGGCGATCGCCACGTCCGGGGACAGGCCGTATGCTGCCACCTTCGCCCCGCGACAGCCAACCTCTTCCTGAACTGAACCCACAGCGTAGATCTCCGCCTCGTGTTTTCCAAGCTTGCGGAGCGCCTCAATCATCGCGAAGACCCCAGCACGATCGTCTAGGGCCTTCGCGCAGACCATGTCCCCCATGTCGACAGCATGCCGATCCATGGTCACCGGGTCCCCAATCTCGACCCACTCGACGACTTTCTCTCGCGGCAATCCCAAGTCGACGTAGTAGTCGTCCATCTTGCGGGGACCTGTATCGCTGGAGGATAGGGCGTCAGCGCGAAGCCAGCCTCCCTCACGGAACAGCACCCCCGGCAGCCGTCGGCGACCGTTGACGACTACGCGCTGGTTCTCTATCGTCTCCAGCCACTGGCCGCCGACACCCATCAATCTCAGGAACCCCTTGTCATCGACGTGGGAGACGCGGAACCCGATCTCATCCAAGTGAGCGGCAACCATCACCTTCGGTCCCGTGCCGTGGCGGATCCCAATCAGATTCCCCATTGGGTCCACCGACAGCTCGTCGACCAGAGGCCCTAGAGCCTCAGCCGCGATGACTCTGACTTCATCTTCCGCCCCAGACACCCCAGGGGCGTCACAAAGCCGCTTGAGTAGCCCAATCTCCATTCCGTGCCCCGCTAGGTGTCGTGTCATTGGCAGTCGCTAGCGGCTGTCCCTGAGTTGAGTCTCTCACCGAAACCGAACGTCGTCTCGTGTGCTTTCTCGAGGAACCGAGCCAGTAGCGCAATCGTTGCTTCAACGTCAGCTCTGTAGACCAATTCGGAGCATGAGTGCACGTATCGGGTGGGGATGGATAGGCTCATGGTAGGTACCCCTGCCAGCGCCTGATGAATGTCTCGAGCATCCGTCCCGCCGCGAGCTCCCATGTGGATCTGGTATGGAATGAGACTCTCCTCGGCGACCTGTGTGACGAATGCCACCAGGCGGCGATCAGAAATCGTCCCCTGGTCAACGATCGTCAGTGCGACTCCCTTCCCGAGCGCACACGAGTCCTTGTAGTCCTTTGCGCCTGGAACTCCCTCTGCGCTGCATACGTCAACTGCCACCGCCACGTCCGGGCACAGCCCATAGGCAGCGACCTTCGCGCCGCGGCAGCCAAGCTCCTCCTGGACGGTCCCAACAACGCAGATCTCAGCGCCGTGCGAAGCGAGGCTGCGGAGCGCTTCGATGACAACGAACACCCCGACTCTGTCATCCATGCTCTTGCCAGAGAAGCCCTCGCCTAGTTCGATCATGTCCCTGTCCATTGTGACCATGTCGCCGACCCGCACGAATCTCATCGCTTCCTCTCGATTGAGGCCGACATCAACATAGTAGTCTTCCATGCGCGGCGCCTGTTTCTCTCCAGGTTCGTTCCGCTTCCTAACGACGGAAGCCTCCAAGAAGAGGACTCCGCGAATGGCATCACGGTCGCTCACGACGACCCGCTGGCTCGCCAGAGCGTCGACTCGATTTCCCCCAACGCTCATGAGGCGAAGAAACCCGTTGTCATCGATGTGAGAGACGCGGAACCCGATCTCGTCCATGTGTGCAGCCACCATGACGCGAGGGCCACTCCCGCGGCGGATGCCAATGAGGTTTCCCAAAGGGTCTACTCTGAGCTCATCTACGAGTGGCTCCAAGGCCGCGGCAGCCAGTTCTCGAATCTCGCCTTCGCTTCCCGGGATTCCACGGGCATCACAGAGTCTCTTCAGCAGCTCAATGTCCATAGCAGTTCGGGGCCTCCGCCCCCTCCATCCGTGTGACCAAGAGCGGTCACTTGATCCTTCTCGCCGCACCGGCGGCTGCTTTGTGGGCCGCGCCAAGAAAGGCGGCAAGCAGCTCGGAGCAGGCCGAGATATCTGATCGGCGCGCAACTTCCGATGATGTATGCAAACAACGTGTGGGTATGGAGAGCGTCATCGCCGGGACGCCGGCGCGCGTAACATGCATTGCGGAAGCGTCCGTGCCCCCTACATGCGTGACAGCGTGAATCTGGAATGGAATGCCCCGAGACTGTGCAATTCCTCTAACCGACTCCACTAGCGCGCTGTCCGCGATGGTGCCAGCGTCGCTGATGGTGAGAGCAACGCCCTTGCCAAGGGCAGCGATGTACTCGTGCTCCTGGAAACCTGGAGTATCACGCGCCGGACAGACGTCGATGGCGATCGCCACGTCCGGGGACAGGCCGTATGCTGCCACCTTCGCCCCGCGACAGCCAACCTCTTCCTGAACTGAACCCACAGCGTAGATCTCCGCCTCGTGTTTTCCAAGCTTGCGGAGCGCCTCAATCATCGCGAAGACCCCAGCACGATCGTCTAGGGCCTTCGCGCAGACCATGTCCCCCATGTCGACAGCATGCCGATCCATGGTCACCGGGTCCCCAATCTCGACCCACTCGACGACTTTCTCTCGCGGCAATCCCAAGTCGACGTAGTAGTCGTCCATCTTGCGGGGACCTGTATCGCTGGAGGATAGGGCGTCAGCGCGAAGCCAGCCTCCCTCACGGAACAGCACCCCCGGCAGCCGTCGGCGACCGTTGACGACTACGCGCTGGTTCTCTATCGTCTCCAGCCACTGGCCGCCGACACCCATCAATCTCAGGAACCCCTTGTCATCGACGTGGGAGACGCGGAACCCGATCTCATCCAAGTGAGCGGCAACCATCACCTTCGGTCCCGTGCCGTGGCGGATCCCAATCAGATTCCCCATTGGGTCCACCGACAGCTCGTCGACCAGAGGCCCTAGAGCCTCAGCCGCGATGACTCTGACTTCATCTTCCGCCCCAGACACCCCAGGGGCGTCACAAAGCCGCTTGAGTAGCCCAATCTCCATTCCGTGCCCCTCCTCTGGATCATTGATGCAACCACGAATCTACTAGGGAGTCCACATCCCCGATCCCTTCTCATGCCTCCAGGTTCGCCCAGGCCCTCACGTCGGCCCCTCTCAGTGGGCCTTGCCGCCATGCTGTACGGGATCCAGTGCATCTCTGATGCCATCACCAATAAAGTTGAAGGAAAAAACAGTCAGCGAGATCATCACCCCTGGAGGAAGCCACATCCACCACGCTTCCGCGAGCCACGGTTTCGCAAGATTGAGCATGCTCCCCCACGTCGCGTGTGGCGCCGGCACACCAAGACCAAGAAAGCTCAGCGCCGACTCGGTGAGGATGGCGTACGGAACTCCAATGGTTGCCGCGACGATCACTGGTCCCATAGCGTTTGGCAGAAGGTGTCGGAGTACAAGGCGGAACCCTGGGACCCCCAAAGCGTGCGCAGCCATCACGAACTCCTGCTCTTTGAGCTGCAACAGCGCGCCGCGAACTAGCCGAGCGACGGTCATCCAGCCGAAAAGGCTAATGATCGCCATGATGTTGAAAATGCTCGGTTTCAGATATGCATTCAAGGTCAAGATTACGAAGAAACTAGGAATGGAGAGGAAGATGTCCAGCATACGCATGAGGACGGAATCTGCGATCCCCCCAAGGTACCCCGCCAGTGCGCCGATCATCACTCCGAACGCCAGCGCGATGCTAGTGGCTATGACTCCGACCTGCAGAGATACCCGCCCACCGCTTATCACTCTTGAAAGCACATCGCGGCCGTAGTTGTCGACGCCCAGCCAATGCGTGCGGCTAGGTGGCTGAGGCTTTCCCATAGGCGCTGCTTGGAGGTCTATCCTATTCGGATCATATGGCATAATCACGCTGCTCAATGCAACAGCGGCACCTAGAATACCCAGGAATACTAGACTCGCGACAGCCATGCGGTGCTTCCTGAAGGCCCGCCAGGAAAGCGAGAACTGAGAGTCCGACCTCGCTTCAGCCGTATCTCTTGTCCGCGAGGCTTCCCTGTTGGCGCCACTTGTGCGGCGTGGCTTCGTCGTTCTTGTTCGCTCAGGCATAGTGGATTCGGGGATCAGCGACAACGTAGGCCAGATCGGCGAGCAGGTTCCCGGCAATGACGACGACGCACGACATCATCGTCACTCCCATGATAACGGGATAGTCGCGGGCCATGATGGCATTGACACCGAGGCGCCCCATACCGGGCCATCCGAAGATCGTCTCAACCACATAGGCTCCGTTCACCAATGCCGGAAGCGAAAGCCCGGCGATCGTGATGACGGGAATGAGAGCGTTCCTGAGAGCATGCTTGACAGTCACCATAGATTCCGGCACCCCTTTCGCCCGGGCTGTTCGGATGTAGTCTTGCCCGAGGACTTCGAGGAGCGCGGTTCTCACGTAGCGCGTCCATTCGGACATCTGCGCCAGCGACAGTACGACGACAGGCAGGACAAGATGCCGAATCACGTCAAGCATGGCAGCGCCACCGGTCAGCTCCACTGTGAGTGTGCGCATTCCAGTACTGGGAAGCCATCCAAGCTTGACAGAGAGAAGCCAGATGAGTATGAGCGCGAACCAGAAACTTGGAACCGAAATGCCTACGAACGCTCCGATGGTTGAGAGGTAGTCCACGATGCTGTACTGCTTCACCGCCGAGAGGGTCCCGATGGGTATGGCAACGACTACGGCCAGAATTAGCGACGCGAAACTGAGGAGGAGAGTATTGGGAAGACGGCTTGCGATCTCGCGAAGCACAGGAGCTCTGCTCTTTACCGAGTAGCCCCAGTTCCCCTCGAGAGTATTGCGCAGCCAAAACAAATACTGAACAAGGATTGGCCGATCCAATCCGAGTTGATGACGGAGTGCATCTAAGCTTTCGGGAGACATGTTGCGCTTTTCCGGGTTCACGTACACATACACAGGGTCGCCAGGAGCGAGATGCATGAGTACGAAAGACCCCGCGGAGACGGTGAAAAGGACCAACAAGGACACTAGTATGCGACGCAACAGATACTGGGACACGCTTCAGCTCCTGTGACGCGTTCGCGAGGGGGGGCAATTCGAGTTGCTCCCCCCCCATCACGAGGCAGTTCTAGTCCCCTACTTCTTCACCCACAGAAGCTCGGGGTTCTCGAAGACCCCAAGTAGCGAAGCGCTCACAACGGCGTCCGCGTACTGCACGCGCGTGTTGTACGCCCAAAGAGCCGTTCGCTGGAATAGGGGAAGGATCGGCAGGTCATCCCAGATGATTCGCCCCGCCTGCTTGTAGTACACATCAGCTTCCGCAGGGCTGGCTGCGTGCGAAGCCTGGTCGAAGAGCGCAGCGACCTGCGAATTGGCGTAGGAGTACATCGAGGCTGCAGCATCGCTACCAATGAGATCACTGTAGTTGCCCGCGCTCGGCCCGAAGAACCCGTTCCTTACGGTGTACACGTCAAAGGGCTTGTCTGCCTTGCCCATGTTCTCATCGAAGAACACTGAGGATTCGGTGAATTTCTGCTCGACCTCGACTCCGATGTCGCGCCAGTATGCTTGGACTAGCGTTGGGAATGCGTCACCGACCCGGGTAACCCAGTACTCCAGACGGAATCTCGTCCCGGGAACGACGCCCGCCACGTTCCCCGCAACCAGAATGCCGCCTGGTCCAGGGAGCCAGCCGACCTCCGCAAGCAGCGCCTTAGCCGCGGCGACATCGTAGGGATAATCGGGAAGATCCTCATAGGCTGTACACACGGGAATCCACGGTCCATACAGGATTTGGCCGTAGCCCATGGAGACGTTCTCCCAGATGGCGCGCCGATCCAGGGCCTCCATCAAAGCATGTCGCGTCCGTTTGTCCGCAAGCATTGGCTTCGTCGAGTTCAGGGCGATGCTGTATGCTGCGTCAACGGGAATGGCGATAACGTCGCACGCTGCACTCTTCTTGACCTGCGGGATCTGGTTCACCGCGATCATCGTCCAGTCGACCTCACCGCTCAAGAGGGCGCTGAGCATCGCATCCGGATCGGGGATGATTCGAAGAACTACTCGATCGAGGTATGGCCGACCCCGCCAGTAACCGTCGAAGCGCTCAAGAATGATCGCTTCGCTCGGTCGATACTCCGCAATCCTGAACGGACCCGTTCCAAGACCTCCGCTGACGTTCGCCGGACTCGTGGCGATTTCGGAGTTTGATATGTTGTTCTCGATGAAGTAGTGCGCTGGAATCAACGGCACGCAAATGCTGGACATGAGGTTGTCCACGGGGGCTGCGGTAGTGACCCTCACCGTGTAAGCATCAATCTTCTCAAACGTGAATGGCAGCCCGTCGACATAAAACCTCTCTCTGAACCACTCAGCTCCAGTCGCAGGATCCTGGATAGTCTGCGCCCAGAAGAGAACATCATCCGCAGTGAACGGCTTCCCATCCTGCCAATTCACCCCACTGCGAAGGTGAATCGTCCACACAAGGCCATCGGGGGAGACTTCCCAGGAAGTTGCGAGTATCGGTCTGAGCTCGGCTGGGTAGTTCTCGCCACCCCAGCTGAGTGGCTGGGCAGAGAACCCGTAGGCGAATAGATCTGTTCCGCCGTTAGTTAAAATGGGGCACAGCCCGCCGAGAGGATCATCCGAAACGCCCCAGACGAGTGTCCCGCCATATTTCTCGTCCGGCGCGGACGAAGAACCGAGTAGCCCTACGCAGACTGCCGCGGCAAAGCACGACACGAGACAAGCAATAGCCAGCATCTTCCGAACCGTCATGCGCACCCTCCTTGTTCACGGTGAAGCCAGTCAACCTCTCCCGCTATCAGACATCAGACAGCTTGGCCCAGAAAAAAACAACCACCACACCTTGTCCATCACACCCCTTTCCGGCTCTCAGGCCGCGCGACCTCTGGCCATCGTAGCAGCCCAGGCCGGACCAGTCAACTAGCAGCCAAGTGGGCAGACGGCGAGTCAATTCGGGCAGTTTGCAGGCCCGCTCGCCGTGCCTTCGCACTGCTCGGGCTCTGTGGCCATCGGACACCCTCGCAGCAACCACGCAGAAACGGTAGCCAGCGGGTTCCGCCCAATCCTGACCTCGCAGCGCGTCCGCTCGTAGAGCAGAACCATGCCGGACTCTGACTCCCTCCCAGTCCAGTCTGTGACCCTCGATAGTGGGACAACGACCCAGGTGAAGAGGCGACGAGATCACTCTTTGTTGAGCACGGCAATTCGCTTCAGCTCGGTGTAGAGGTGCTCGTCTATCTCGATGGTCCCGGCTCGCAGCGATTCGTCCGCGATCCGCTCCTCACGCTCACCCGGAACGAGCACCTCCGTCGCGGGTGGAAGCGGCCTCGCTTGCCTAATCCGCCCGATGAGCTGGGACGTCTCGGCCCTGAAGCGACCCGTATCGGCCAGGAGTCCCGGATCCAGTGCAGCAACCAGGTTCCCAAGGTTTCCCGCCGCTTCCCCTGGCCTACCACACGACGCAGAAACAAGAGGCCCGGTCAGAATCTCGACAATCATCGAGAGGCCAGAGCTCTTGTGTCCCCGATCGAAAGTCCGTATGGCTCCGTGCATCGCAGCCTCAGGGTCAGTCGTGGGGCAGCCGCTTGCGTCATACGCCGCGCCAGGGACGATTTGTCTGCCCGCCATATGCGCCTCAATGAGGCCAAACCACGTGATTGCGGCCGTTGCCATATCTAGGACGAGCGGCTCTGCTGTTGTGGGAATCCCCACGGAGATTGGGTTGGTCCCGAAGATCGGCTCATAGCTCCCATATGGGCAGACCGTGGGAGGCGAACCCGAGAACGCGAAACCGAGGTACCCACCAAGCGCCAACTTCGTCGCGTAGTAGCCGATGGCCCCGGTCGATGTGCATGTGTTGAAGGTCCCCACAAGTCCAATCCCCGCGCTTTGTGCTTTCGCGAGGCAGCGCTCTGTGGCCCAATTCATCACGACAATGCCAGCGTTGCCGTGGCCATCCACAAGCGTTGAGACGGGGGTTTCACGCACGACTTCGATCTCACCCGCCTGTAAGTTCCTTGGCATTCCCTTTCCGGTAAGCTTGACGACCCCCTGATTGCTGCCTCTGATCTGCGCGTACAAGAGCACGTCAGCAATCGCGTCCGCCTCCGCTCCTGGATAACCGTACCAACTGAGGATCCTTAGCACATCCTGCCTCAGGTCACTCAACAGAACCTTCACGGCCCACCTCCCGAACCAGCTTCCGCGGAGCCCTCCGGCTTCTCGTTGGCAGTATATGCCGGAGATACTGTCGGCTCCAACGGAGATTTGGGATTCCCGCAGATGTGGTACGGTGAAGGGTTACGAGCCACGTCGGTAAGAACACTGAGCATCGCGAGCTCCTGGTGTCTCATCTCCAGGCCATGCGGATGTTTGGTCACCATTTCGCTGCCCCTTGCGTACTCCTGTGTGTTCTGCCCTTGCCGAGACAAGCGCGCCCGTGCCAGCATCAGTAGCGCGCGCTGGCTCCGATGGGCAAGACACTCTCTGAACGAATGACCGCTCGTGTCGCGGGTTTTCGTCTGCGTTGCCGGGGTTCTGCCCGCCATCGACGACCTGGTCGCGAAAGCAGCGCCTCCCTGTGCGATGGACCGTTCTGGAGGGGGCACGGATCGCCCATACAAGGCGCAATCCGCGCCAGACTAGCTCAACGAGCGAACCGGCCATCGGGGACGACACGAAGGATCTCGGGGGCGGCACTTTGGCGGTGGAAGCTGACTGAACCGCCCCGGGATTGCCGGAGACCGAATTCCTTGGGAGGATGGTGCTGTGGCACAACTAAGCAGGTACTCCCCCGAGGTACGGAGACGAGCCGTGTGGATGGCGTTCTGGTGCGAGCGTCCTGTCGGGCCTGTCGAACAAAGGCCCTACGGAAGGCTCTTCTATACGCCCTACTGGACAACTTTCGAACTCCCAGCGATTGACATGAAAGCCGCATCGGTTGGCCTCTTGGATCAGATAGTCACCGGACTCAGGTAGTGGAGCCTCCGGAGAACCCGGGGCGGTTCATCGTCTCCTCACCGGCACTACCACTCTGTGGTCAGAACGAAGGTTCTGGCTACAGTCGTGCAGGCTCCACCACTCTGGAAACAGCGTCTCCAGCAGCCGTCTTGCCGTTTGGGTTTGGCCTAC
>Ga0315284_10008055_pt1 | contig 15026 bp, 15 predicted proteins | sample YL17G09_16_MG_FD_203696 | JGI IMG/M metagenome (GOLD analysis project Ga0315284, IMG submission 203696) | Sediment microbial communities from Yellowstone Lake, YNP, Wyoming, USA - YL17G09_16 | ecosystem: Environmental > Aquatic > Freshwater > Lake > Sediment | place: USA: Wyoming | collected... | reverse complement strand
GAAGTCCACCTCGGCGTCCAGGTGCTGCGCCGGGATACATCCGCCGGACGGTCCGCCCGTCTGGACGGCCTTGAACGCCTTGCCTCCCTGGACGCCGCCCCCGATCTCTTCGATGATCCGTCGCAGCGTAATCCCCATTGGCACTTCCACCAGACCGGTGTTCACGACGTCGCCCACGAGGCTGAAGACCTTGGTGCCGGTGGATTTTTCGGTGCCGATGGAGGCGAACCACTCGCCGCCGCGGTTGATGATGGCGGGCACGTTCGCCCACGTTTCCACGTTGTTGAGGTTGGTCGGCTTGTCGTGGAGGCCATGCTCGACGGTGTGGACGTACTTGGCCCGCGGTTCGCCGGGCCGCCCCTCGAGCGAAGCCATCAGGGCGGTGGACTCGCCGCACACGAAAGCCCCCCCGCCGCGATTGATCCGGATGTCAAACGAGAACTCCGTGCCGAGAATCTCTTCGCCCAGGAGACCCCACTCGCGCGCCTGTCCGATCGCCTGCCGCAAGTGCACCACGGCGAGGGGATACTCGTTCCGAACGTAGATGTAACCCTGAGATGAGCCGATGGCGTAGGCGCCGAGGATCATCCCTTCGAGGACCAAGTGCGGGTTGCCTTCCATAATCGAACGATCCATGAACGCCCCGGGGTCGCCCTCGTCGCCGTTGCAGATGACGTACTTGGGCATCCCTGGGGCATTGCGGCACGAACGCCATTTTCGGCCCGTCGGGAACCCGCCGCCGCCCCGGCCACGAAGGCCCGAGCGTTCCACCTCCTGGAGCACCTGCTCGGGCGTCATCGTCGTAAAGGCCTTCGCTAAGGCACTGTAGCCGCCCGCCTCGGCGGTCTCGCCGGGCGAGGCCGACGGGCCCGCACCGATGTAATCGTCGATGCTTGTCGGATCGATCACACCGTTCCCCGCCAGAACGATCCGCTGCTGGGCCTTGTAGAAGGGGATCCCGTCGGCCGTCCTGGCTCGTTCTCCGGTCGCCGGGTCCTCGTAAAGGAGCCGCTCGACCACCCGGCCGCCGAGCACCGTCTCGCGAAAGATCTCCGCGACGTCCGGTTCTTCCACTTGCTGGTAGAAGACGCCTGCCCCGAGTGCAGTCGAGGGGTCCCCGGGCTGGATGACCACGATGGGACCCCGCTGGCAGAAGCCGTGGCACCCGACGCACTTGACGGCCAAGACCCGCGCGTCGGTTTCCCGGGCCGCCTGGGTGAAAAGGTCATAGACTCTGCGCGACCCCTTGGCCGCGCAGCCCGTGCCGATGCAGACCCGCACGGACCTCGCCGAGCGGCTCCTCGACTTGAGCAGCCCTTCCCGCCGGTTGGCCAGGTCGGACGGGCTGCAAAGACGTTTACTCTCAACGACCGTCACGCTTCCGCCTCCGTTTCAGCAGCCTCATCCTCAGCGGGCAGGCCGCGGAGAATCTCCATCGCTGAGTCAGGACTCACGCCATCGTGGTACTTGCCGTCCACAATCATCACCGGCGCCAGCGCGCACGCGCCCACGCAATTGACCGGCTGAAACGTGAAGAGACCGTCCGGCGTGGTCCCGCCCGCCTCGACCTGGAACTCTTTCGAGATCCGCTCGGCGATCTGGCCCGCACCCTTCAGATAGCAGACCGTCCCCACGCACAGGGTCACCTCGTGCAGGCCCTTCGGCGCGAGGCGGAACGAGGAGTAGAACGTCGCGACGGCGTACAGGCGGCTGAGGGGCACGTCGAGCCGCCCGGCCAGCCGGCGCAGTTGATCCACCGGCAGGTACCCGCAGTCGGCCTGGAGATCCTGCATCATCGGGATCAGCATGCCTTCGTCGCCCTCGTAGCGGTCCACGATGTCGGCGACGATCTGTTCTTCCGTTAGTTTGCTCTCGGCCATCTGTTTTGGACCTCACCCGGAGCCGCCAAGAAACTGTTTCAGAATCCGTTTCTGGCTCCGTCCCTCCATGCGGGTGCCACGCTTTCGCTCGCCGAAAGCGTGCGGCTCATGCTTTCGCAAGCGAAAGCATGGCACCCCATACGGGTTCTGAAACAGTTTCTAAACCGACTCAATCTTCACTTCCGCTCCGCGTTTCTTCAGTTCGTCCGCGATCTCCCGGACGACGGTCAACTTCATGCCCAGTTCCCCCGGCAGGCTGGGGTTCTGGTGCGCCGGGTTGACGGCCCGCCCAACGATAAAATGCACGTGGTCCACGTCCAATAGCAGCCTAACCAGGGCGGCCGCGCCGTCGTTGCGGAACTGCACGGTGTGTTTGTCCGCGCCGGCTCGCAGCAGTTCGTTCGCTCGGGTCAGCGTCAGAATGCCCTCGGTGACCAGGTCGATGTTCTGCATCCGCGCCATCGGGGGCACGTCGGGTTTCATTGTCTCCAGGTCAACCTCCAGAGGCTGACCGAGATGGCGGGAAACGATTGTCGCCGTCGTCCCGCCACACACGATGTGCAGCCCTTGTCGCTTGATGAACCGCGCCAACACCCTTTCGTCCGACGCAGCCTCCCCCGGCGGACCTGTCAAAACCGTGGCGACAAGTTTGGTGCGGACCTTGATGACGGCGATGCTGACATCGTCGCCCGGAGCCCCCGCGTAAAGTTCCAGCACGGTCTCCGCCAGCCTGTCCGCCACACTTTGGGCGGAAAGATCAGGATGCGCGTGCGTCTCCAGGTACCTGGCGGCCTGCTTCCAGCCCCAGCCCAGCGGATAGACGCCGCCGATCCCGGCGTTCAGAACCCCGTCCGAGACAAACACGATCCAGTCGCCCAGCCTCACTTTCACGACGGACTCGTGGATGCGCTTACCGCCGATCTCACGCTCGTTCGAGGGCAGGGGTAATGTCTTGCGCCCACGCAGAACGATCGCCGGCGGGGTGTCGAACTCGACGAGACGCGCGCGGCCATCGCGGAAGAACTGCGCAATCGCAAACGTGCTGTACGCCAGCTTCCGCACCTGGCAGACCGGCAGGGTCTTACCCAGGGTCTCCACCACCTCCGAAAGCGGGAGTTCATTTTCGAGCAGGTGCATGGCGATTCGCGTCGTCAGCGTGGCCAGGATGTTGGCCTTGACGCCGCTCCCCAACCCGTCGGAAAGCGCCAGGGTCACGGAATCCGAGTGGCGGGCGATGGCCAGGCTGTCGCCGCACAACTCCTCACTGTGCTTGCGCAATTGCCTCGTTCCCCACTCGTAGAAGAACCGCATACCCTATCGCTCTTCCTGAAAAAGGGACATAACCTTCACCAGAAGCACCTTGGTTTCAGCGGTGGCCTCGCCCAGGAGCCTGGCGATCTCCTGGGCCGTCTGCATCTGGCGCTCAATCACCTCTTGGGCGCGCTTGAGCGTCTGGGCCCTCAACTCGGCCAGGCGATGCCTCGCCTTTTCTTCTTCCGAAGTGTCAATGAAGATCCCGCAGTACAGGTCTTTCCCCTCGATCGGAAACAACCCCACGCGAAAACTCATGTCGTGTTCGGGGATCGTCTCTTTGACCATCAGGTTCCCGCCCGCAGCGATAACCCGTTCAAAACAGTCCGAGTGCACGAACTCCGACGCTCGCTTGCTGACGATCTCGTCGTCGCCGCAATGGAACATGGCCCGAAACGCGGGGTTCACAAAACGAATCCGCGTCTCCTTATCCACTAACACAACCCCGTTGGGCGTGTGCTTGAGGATCGCGCTGGCGTGCGCCGCTGTGATTTGGCTGTCGGAGGACCTCATGGCGTCCCTCCTGGCTCGGCCGCAGGCCCTTTTGTCACGGCCGCCGGCACCCGTTCGCGGAACGTCGCGATCGCCTCATCCACGCTTCCACTCGTCAGGGGCTCGTCGTCGATCTGCCAATTCACCCCCTCGCCGCACCGTTCCATGCAAAACGAGCCTTTCAGCGCCACCTTGTCCGCCAGGCCCAGTTCTTCAAGCAGCCCGTTGAAACGCACAATGACCTCGCGCGCACCCTTCAGGTGGCACGAACTTCCCACGCACACCGTCACCGTGACCATTGGCGTTCCTCCAGGCCCTCCGCATGCCTGCGTCATCGCGCGCCGGTTTTTTGCGCGGCCTGAAGCATCTCGGCGGCCGCCTGGCGCTTCCGGCGGTTGTATTCCTCAATCTCCACGAACGCGAGCGCCCGGGTGGGACAGGCCGAGACACACGCGGGCTCCTTGCCGGCCTGCGTCCGCTCGATACACAGGTCGCACTTGACCACCGCCCGGCCGTCGCGCGACATCTCAATCGCCCCGAACGGACATGCCATCACGCAGAACTTGCACCCTATGCACCGCTCGGCATCGACAAGGACCGGCCCGTTCTCGGTTGCACGACGCAGCGCGCCGCTCGGACAAGCCTCCATGCACGGCGCGTCCTCGCAGTGCTGACACTGCATCGGGCAAGCCCCGGCGCCCGCTCGCCCAGTCGAGTCGCCTTTGGCGACCGGCTCAACGCGGACGCGCCTTTGCGGGTGCGGTTGCTCCAGGACGGCATCGTAAAGGTTGTCCGACGCCGCGTGCGCCAGCGCGCAGGCGATCTCGCACGACCGGCACCCCAGGCAGCGTTCAATCCGGCAGACGATCATCCGGCCGGACGCCTTCGATTTCGCCTTGGACTTCGCCTTTGCCATCGTCCACCTCTTCGCTATCGCTACTTTGTCAACTTCGCGAGACCCTGAATGGCGGATAGCGCGGTGGGCATTCCTGCCCACCGCGCGGTGGCCAAGAATGGCCACCGCGCTACCGTCTGGTTCGAGACGCATGAACTTGACAAAGTAACACTATCCGCGAGCAGGCGCTTCCGCCCCGATCAACGCTTCCATTTTCCGCTTGGCTTCCCCCAGGGCCGCTTCCGCCTTGGCGTCCACGCCGAGGACCGAGCGGCCATCGAGGTCCGCTCGCTGAAGGGCAGGGCTGTACGGCACGTGGCCGAGAAGTTCCACGCCTTCCGGCAGCGCGCCTTGCACCACCGCCACTTGGCCGGGGTCCGTTACCTTATTCAGCACCGCCCCGAAGCGCTTGATGCCGATCTCGCGGCCCATGCGGGCGATGCCCGCCGCCGTCTCCAGGCTACGCCGCCCCGGCTCGACCACGATCACCAGCGCGTCGGTGCCCATGACGCTCGCGCGGCCGAGAAACTCCAGGCCCGCCTCCATGTCCACGAGGAGCACCTCGTCGCGGCTGAGCATCAGGTGCCGCATCATCGCCTTAAGGAACGCACCTTGCGGGCAGGCGCATCCTTTGCCCCCGCCGCGGATGCCGCCGAGCACCAGCAACTTCAATCCGTGAACCGAGACGGCGTACGATTCCGGAAGGTCTTCCACATGCGGATTCAGGCGGAAATACTGGCCGACCTGGTCCGGGTCGGCGCCGGTGCGTTCCTTGATGAGGTCTTTGAGGGCGACGAGCGGTTTCGGCCATTCGCCTGCGGGGACGCCCAGGGCGGCAGCGAGGTTCGCGTCGGGGTCCGCATCGATCAGGAGAACGCGGCGGCCGTCGGCGCGGAAGGCCTCGCCCCAGACGGCCGTGACCGTCGTCTTGCCGACCCCGCCTTTGCCTGTGATTGCGATTTTCATCGGCGGCCCAGGCTCCTACTTCCAGATGGCACATTCGGCGGAGGCTGCGATGCCGTGCTCCCGCGGCCTATCTTAGGATAGGCGTCCCGCGGACGGGTGTCAAGGTGGAGAAGTGGGCGAAAACGAATACTCCGTGAAAGTTTTCACGATTGAATTTCGACTTTGGGCAAAATGTCTTGACGTCCTGGGACAAGAGGGCGTAGACTCAGCCACGCCTTCGGCTCAGGAACCATCTGCCTCGGTGGCGGCACTGAGGCTTATAAGGAGCACGCCCTGCATTTCAAGGAGACGCCTGATGCTCAGTGACCTGGAGATCGCCCAAAAGGCCAAGTTGAAACCCATTCGTGAAATTGCGAACGAATTGGGCGTCCAGGAAAGCGAACTCGAACTCTACGGCAACTATAAGGCGAAGGTCGACCTGGCGATCCTCGGCCGAATTGCCAAGAGGAAGCGCGGAAAATACATCGATGTGACCGCCATCACGCCGACTCCCCTGGGCGAGGGCAAGACCGTCACCACGATCGGCCTCTCGCTGGGCCTCGCGCACATCGGCAAGAACGTCTGCACCTGCATCCGCCAGCCCAGCCTCGGGCCCGTCTTCGGCATCAAGGGCGGGGCGGCCGGCGGCGGGTTCAGCCAGGTCGTACCGATGGAGGACTTCAACCTCCATCTGACGGGCGACATCCACGCGGTCGGTCTGGCGAACAACCTGGCGTGCGCGTTCGTCGACAATCACATTTATCACGGAAACCCCCTGAACATCGACCCGTATGCGCCGTCGCTCCGGCGCGTGCTCGACATCAGCGACCGCTGGGCCCTCGACGACGTGATCACCGGTCTGGGGTCGGGCATCGTCCGCCGGACCGGCTTCGACATCGCCGTCGCGAGCGAGGTGATGGCCATCCTCGGCCTGACGACCGGCCTCGAGGACATCCGCGAGCGCCTGGGCCGAATGATCGCCGCCTACACGCGCGACGGAAAGCCCGTCACGTGCGAAGACCTCAAGGTCGCCGGCGCCATGGCCGTCCTCATGAAGGACGCCATCAAGCCCAACCTCATGCAGACGCTCGAACACACGCCGTGCTTCGTCCATGCCGGGCCGTTTGCGAACATCGCGCACGGCAATTCGTCGATCCTGGCGGACATGATCGCGACGCGCCTGGCGGATTACACCGTCACGGAATCGGGCTTCGGCGCGGACATCGGCATGGAAAAGTTCATGAACATCAAGTGCCGCGCCAGCGGCCTCGTGCCCGACTGCGTCGTCCTGGTGGCGACGGTGCGGGCGCTGAAGATGCACAGCGGGAAGTTCCGCGTGGTGGCGGGCAAGCCGCTCGACCCCGCGCTGCTGGAAGAGAATCCCGACGTCGTCGCCGAGGGATGCTGCAACCTCGAAAGGCACATTGAGAACGCGCGCTTGTTCGGCGTGCCGGTCGTCGTCGCCATCAACCGCTTCACGACGGACGCGGAGTCGGAGTTCAAGGTCGTCGCCGAAAAGGCCAAGGCCGCCGGCGCCGGGTGGGTCACCCACAGCAACGTCTGGGCCGAGGGCGGCAAGGGGGGGGTGGAACTGGCCGAGGCCGTCGTCGAGGCCTGCGAGGCCCCGAAGAAGTTCCGCTTCCTGTACGAACTGGATTGGCCCATCAAGAAGAAGATTGAAACGATCGCGACGCGGATGTACGGGGCCGCCAGGGTGACCTACGAAAAAGAGGCGGAACAGGCCATCGATCGCTACACCCGCCTGGGGTTCGACAAACTGCCGATCTGCATGGCCAAGACGCACCTGAGCCTGTCGCACGACCCGGCCCTGAAAGGTGCCCCGAGCGGCTATACGTTCCCGGTCCGCGACGTGCGGGCCTCGGTCGGCGCGGGGTTCCTGTATCCGCTCTGCGGGACGATGCGGACGATGCCCGGCCTGCCGACGACTCCGGCGGGCGAAAAGGTGGACATCGGCCCCGACGGGCGTATCGTCGGCCTTTTCTAAGCCGGCCCGGACGCGTAGAATGCGGTGATGCCCGACACAGGGAACGCGAGAGAAGCCGTCTGGGTCGTCGGCGTCGGAAACCCGCTTGCACGGGATGAGGGCGTCGGCCCCGCCGCCGTCGAGAGGTTGAAAGTCGAACCGTTGCCGGCGCGAGTCGCTCTGCTCGATGCAGGAACAGATCTCGTGGCCGCGATGATGGAGTTCGCCGACGCCGGACACGTGATCCTGATTGACGCCATGCGGGCCGGCGGAGCGCCGGGAACGATCTACCGCCTGACGCTGGAAGAACTCGAGGGGCGGGCGAAGGCCGGCGCGAGCGACCTGTCGGCCCACGGGCTCGGCGTGGTTGAGGCGGTCGGCTTGGCGCGGGCCGCCGGGATGCGCGTTCCGCCGACGGTGGTGTTCGGCGTGGAGCCAGGCGAAGTGGCTTTCGGCGAAGGGCTCTCGCCGGCGGTCGAGGCCGCGATGCAGAGACTGGTCGCCGCCGTCCGCGAGGAAATCGCCCGCGCCTCTTAACACGACTACGCACTTCAACGCAGAGGACGCCGAGAACGCAGAGAACAGCCAAGATAGGGGAACGGCAAACAACATGCTTTGTGAGCCGCTGGAGGAAATTGCCTTGCCGTTGTTACTCCATCCTCCCTCTGCGGCCTCTGCGATCTCTGCGTTGAGATAGTGTTGTAGAATTAAGAAGAGGCCGGGAAAACGTCGCCCGTTTGTGAGGAATCGGCCATGCCTGATATTGTGGAAATCCCCGCCATCTGGCTCCAGGGCTCGGCCTGCACGGGCTGCGCGGTCTCGCTTCTGAACTCGTTCACGCCGGGGGCGTCGAGCCTCGTGCTGAACGAACTGGTGCCCGGCAAGCACATCTCGCTTCGCTTTATCGTGACGGTCATGGCGGGCCAGGGCCGCCAGGTCGTGGATGTCCTGAAGGACACCGCGGCCAGGGACAAAGGCGGCTACGTCCTGGTGGTGGAGGGTTCGCTGCCGGTGGGCGACCCGCTCTTCGGAACCATGGGCGAGGAGAACGGCCGGGAGGTCCCCATTGCCGAGCATGCCGTCCGCCTCGCGCGGAACGCCCTGGCCGTCGTCGCCATGGGGACGTGTGCGGCCTTCGGCGGCATCCCCGCCGGGGCGCCGAACCCGACCGAGGCCCTTTCGGCGCGCGACCTATTGGAGCGCGAAGGCGTTTCGGTTCCGCTGATCAACATTCCCGGTTGCCCGCCGCACCCGGATTGGCTGGTCGGGTCGCTGGCGGCGGTGGCGCTTTACGGGCTGGAGGCCGTGGCCGCAACGCTCGACGAACTGGCGCGCCCGGCGATGTTCTACGGCAAGTGCATCCACGAGACGTGCCCGCGCCGCGCGGATTTCGACGCGGGGCGATTCGCAGGGAAGTTCGGCGACACCGGGTGCCTCTATGAACTCGGCTGCAAGGGGCCCGTGACGTTTGCCGACTGCCCCACGCGCCTATGGAACAGCGGCACCAACTGGTGCATCGGAGCGGGGAGCCCGTGCCACGGCTGCGTCGAGCCGGACTTCCCGGACCGGCTGAGTCCGCTGTATCGCAAGATTGACGAGGAGAGGCTGGCGCGTCTGCGGCTCCTTGGGGCCGAGACGGCGGCCGGCGAGGGCGGCTGATTCGGAGGCAGGGCTTATGGGTGCCAAGAAGGCCCGACCACACGCCAGCACGATCGCCATCGATCCAGTGACGCGGATCGAGGGCCACCTGAAGATCGAAGCCCTCGTCGACGGCGGCGAGGTGAAGGAAGCCTCGTGCAGCGGGACGCTGTTCCGCGGCTTCGAAAACATTCTCGTCGGCCGCCATCCCCTGGACGCGCCCCCCCTGACACAGCGTGTCTGCGGCGTCTGCCCGATCGCGCACTCGACCGCCTCCACCTTCTCGCTGGACGAGGCCCTGGGCGTGGCGGACCGGATTCCCGACAACGCGCGGCTCGTGCGGAACCTGATATTCGGTTCGAACTTTCTCCAGTCGCACATCCTGCACTTTTTCGCGCTGACGGCTCTGGACTTTGCGGACGTCGCCGCCCTCGCGGATTACCAGGGAAACGAAACGGAACTGAAGAGCGTCCGGGCGTTCATCGACCGCAAGGCCCTCTCGCCGTTCTTCCCGCGCTACGAAGGCGACTATCGCTGCGACAAGCAGACGAACGTGGATCTCGTGCGGGCGTATATTCAGGCCCTTCGCCTTCGCCGCGTGTGCCACGAGATGCTCTCGATCTTCGGCGGCAAGATGCCTCATAACGTAGCCATCGTCCCGGGCGGTGTGACGAACCCCGTGACGGCCGACAAGGTCGCCACCTTCATCGGCAAACTCCAGCCCATTCAGGCCTTCATCGAGGATGTGTATGTCCCGGCGGTCTTCACCGTCGCGCGGGCCTATGGCGACTACTTCGGCATCGGCGCCGGATGCGGACGGTTCCTCTCGTACGGCGTGTTCAACCTGGACGGAAACTCGACGGACCCGCTGAAGCGCAAGCGACTCCTGCCGGCGGGGTTCGTGGAGGCCAAGGGGAAGCCGGCGCCCGTCAACGCCGCTAACATCCGTGAAGAGGTCGCCCATTCGCGCTACACGGACGACTGTGCCGCTCCGCCCGCCGAGGGCAAAACCATCGCCCAGCCCGAAAAGGCGGGGGCCTACAGTTGGCTCAAGGCGCCGCGCTACGACGGGGCGCCGGCCGAGGTCGGGCCCCTCGCCCGCGCGCTTGTAGCCTACGGGTCCGGGCACCCGGCGGTCAAGCGCGAGGTGGATGCGGCCCTGAAGGCGGCCGGCGTCGGGGCCGATGCCTTGCCGTCCGTTCTCGGCCGGCACCTGGCCCGCGCGCTGGAGGCGAGGATCGTGGCCTCGGCCATGATGGGCTGGCTCGGGGAACTGAAGCCCGGCGAGCCGGTGGCCGTCGACCTCAAGATTCCCGCCGAAGGGAAGGGGGCCGGCCTGACGGACGCCCCGCGGGGCGCGCTTGGCCACTGGATCGAAATCCGCGACAAGGTCATCGGCCGGTACCAGATGGTGGTGCCGACAACGTGGAACAGTTCGCCCCGGGACGCCAAGGGAACGCCGGGCCCCATGGAACAGGCCCTCATCGGAACCAAGGTCAAGGACCGCGACAACCCGTTTGAAATCGTGCGGATCATCCGGTCGTTTGATCCGTGCCTGGCGTGCGCGGTTCACGTGATGACGGCGTCCGGGGAGAGCAAAGGAGTGTATCGGATTGTTTGACGCGACGGTGAACATCGTGGGCGTCGGCAACACGCTGATGGGCGACGACGGCGTCGGCCCGGCGGCGGTCGAGCGGCTCGCGGCGCGGGGCGTGCCCGCGCACGTCCGTCTCCACGACGCCGGCCTCGCCGTCTCCGACGTCCTCGGCCAGTTGGACCCCGACGACCCGCTCATCGTGATTGATGCTGTTCGCGCCGGCGGCCCGGCCGGAGCGGTGTACCAGGTGGACGTCGATGCTTTGGCGGGCGAGGGCCTGCCGAGCGCCGCCGTCTCGCTCCACGAACTGAGCATCGTGCCGGTGCTTGAGATGGAAGCCTTGACCGGGCGGGTCTTCTCAAACGTGACGGTGTTCGGCGTGGAGCCCGCGCGGGTGGCGTGGGGCGAAGGGTTGAGCCCGGCCGTGGCGTCGGCGCTCGACCGGCTGGTGGATGCGGTGCTGGACCATGCTAAGGCGCCGGGACTTTGCCGGGCGCTGGCGGGAGACGAATCGCCATGAACGTGACGGAACGCAAGCCCGACAAAGAAATCCTGGAATCGCTTGCCGGCGTTCGAAGGGTCTTTATTCTCGGGTGCCAGGGCTGCCCCATCGGTTGCGACACGGGCGGCCGGCCGTGGGTCGACGAGATGAAATCGCTCCTCGCGGAGGCGGCCGTCGAGGTCACCGGCTCGGCCCTGGTGGACATGATCTGCAACAAGGCGATCGTCGGGCTGAAACTCGGCCGGTCCGTCGAGAAACTGGCGGCGGCGGAGGCGATCCTCGTCGGGTCGTGCGGCGTGGGCGTCCAGGCCGTCGGGAACATCGTCGGCCGACTGGCCGTCCCCGCCATGAACACCCTCTGCATGGGCGATTACCAGGGCCTCTGGCCCTCGGGCGAGCGGTGCGCGGAGTGCGGCGAATGCATGCTGGCGTTCACGGGCGGCCTGTGCCCCATCACGCTGTGCGCCAAGAGCCTCGTGAACGGCGCTTGCGGCGGAACGGGCAACGACGGCTCGTGCGAAGTGTCGAAGGAACGGCCGTGCGGCTGGCAGTTGATCTACGAACGCCTCGAGCAACTGGGCCGCGTGGACGACCTGAGGCGGTTCCAGGCCCCGAAGGATTTTCGGAAGCGGGACATTGCCGACGCCAACCGGCGCTCGATCCGATGGGCGCTGGAGGTTTCGCAGGCGGAAGAGGAAGCGAAGGAACCCGAGAACACGAAGAAATGACCGGGACGCGATCATGAGCCAACTCGAAGAACGACTGAAGGCCGGCAAGTTCGTCGTCACCGGGGAAATCGGCCCGCCCAAGGGCACGAACGTCGCGCACGGCCTGGAAGAGGCCGAACACTTCCTCAAAGGGAAGGTCGTGGCCGTCAACGTGACGGACAACCAGACGGCGGTGATGCGCGTCGGCTCGCTGGCCGTGTGCCGCCTTCTGTTCGAGCGCGGCATCGAGCCCGTCTTCCAGATGGTTTGCCGCGACCGGAACCGCATCGCCCTCGAGAGCGACGCCCTTTCGGCCGCCGTCCTCGGCATCGAGAACGTCCTGGCGCTCACCGGCGACCACGTCGTCATGGGCGACCACCGCGAAGCCAAGCCCGTCCACGACCTCGACTCCGTGGGCCTCCTTCAGGCCCTCGCACGCCTGGAGAGCGGAAGCGACCTGGGCGCCGACTTCAAAGGCAATCCCAACCAACTCGACGGCAACCCGAAGTTCTTCAAGGGTTGCTGCGTCACGCCGTGCGGCAAGAACCCGCAGGCCCAGATCATCAAACTCGAGAAGAAGGTCGAGGCGGGGGCCCAGTTCGTTCAGACCCAGGCCGTTTACGACCCGGCCACGTTCGAACGTTTCATGGCCGGGATGCGCCATCTCAAGGTGCCCGTCCTCGTGGGCATCGTGGTCCTAAAGTCGGCGGGCATGGCCAAGTACATGAACCGCTCGGTGCCCGGCGTCCAGGTGCCGGACGCCTTGATCAAACAACTGGCCGAGGCGCCGAAGGAAGATCTCAAGAAAGTTTCGACCGAGATCGCCGCCCGCCTCGTGCGCGAGATGAAGCCCATGTGCCAGGGGGCGCACCTGATGACCCTCGGGTGGGACGACCTCGTGCCGGGCATCATCGCCCAGGCGGGGCTCGCCTGAGCCGTCGAGCCTGCTGCAAGCACAGGCGCGGCGAACACAAACGGGCCGCGTAAGGAGTTCTGGTCATGGGTAGCAGCGGCTGTTTGGCATATGTGGTATGGCCCTTGGCGGTGCCCAGCATCATCGTACTAGCGGTCTGGGTCGTAGCGTGGGTGAGAATCTTCTTTAAGGCTGGATACCGGTACCCCATTGTGATGGCAATTCTGATGCTGGTTCCGATTGCAAACCTTGTGTTGCTTTGTTTGCTGGCGTTCAGCAAATGGCCGATCCAACATCAGTTGGAGATGCGGACAAAGGTGGGGGCTATTCCACGGTTCCAGTAGGCGTGGGCCGGGGAATCGCCCTGGTTTGTCGGGTCACTCAAGAAAGGGGTTAGGTATGTCCGCGAAACTGATCGACGGAGAAGCCCTCGCCACCAGGATCCGAAACGAGTTGGCGGCGGAGATTGAGGCCATCCAGGAAAAAACCGGCGCGCCGCCGAAACTCGCGAGCATCCTCGCGAGCGACAACCCCGGCGCGCGCGTGTACACGCGGAGCCAGGCCAAGTCGTGCGAGGAGGTCGGCATCGCCTACGACCTCGTGGAACTGGCGCCCGACACCCGTGCCGACGCCCTCGGCGCCAAAATCGATGAACTCGGCGCCGACCCGGCGGTCCACGGCATCCTTCTGCAGATGCCGCTGCCGCCCGGCATCGACGCCCAGCAGATGGCCCAGCGCATTCCGCCCGCGAAGGACGTCGAGGGCATCACGGCCGCAAACCTCGGCAAACTCCTCTTTTACGAGCCCTCGCAACTCGTGCCGTGCACCGCCGCCGCGGCCTACGAACTCATCAAGTTCGCCGGCTGCCAGATCAAAGGCGCCGAGTGCGTCGTGGTCGGCCATTCGCCGATCGTCGGCAAACCCGTCGCCTGCCTCATTACGAACGACCTGGGGACGTGCACGATCTGCCACATCGGCACGCGCGACCTGAAGGCCCATACCACCAAGGCCGAGATCCTCGTTGTGGCGGCCGGCAAGGCCGGCCTGGTTCGCGGCGAGCACATCATGCCCGGCGCAACGGTCATCGACGTCGGCATCAACCGCGTCCACGTCCTCGACGAAAGGGGCCAGCCCGTCGTGGACGACAAGGGCAAGAAGAAGATGAAAACAGTCGGCGACGTGGAGTTCGAGTCGGCCAGGAAAGTCGCCGGCGCGATCACGCCCGTGCCGGGCGGCGTGGGTCCCGTCACCGTCGCGATCCTCCTCAGGAACACCGTCCGGGCCGCCAGGGCCCAGGTGCGGTGACTTTCGGCAATGTTCCTCGCGTCCCCCGCGTCACGCGCGCGGGAGTTTACGCCTTTCGAGCCGGCGGCGGGCTTGTCCGTCGAAGCCCGAAGGGCGAAGTCGGAAGCCGCCGGCCACGTTCCCTACCGTGGCCCGTGCCAGGGATAGGGAACGTGACCGCCCGCTTCCGCGGGCGGCTCGAAAGGCGCAGGCGGGCGTTTTTGGCTTGCCTTAGGCTCTCCACAGGCCTAAACTTCCGGCTTCCCTCAGGCGGATCCACCGTCCCCGAGGGCCGGTGGAATCGAACCCGCAGCATAAAGGAGCAGCGACGTGTCCAAGAAAAGTGTAGGGGAATTGCCCGAAGGCCACGTGCTCTTCACGAGCGAGGCCGTGACGTGCGGCCACCCGGACAAGATGGCCGACCAGATATCCGACGCCATCCTCGACGCCATGATCGCCCAGGACCCCGCCAGCCGGGTCGCCTGCGAAACGATGGTTTCGACCGGCATGTGCATCGTCGCCGGAGAAGTGACCACCAAGGCGGTCGTCGACATTCCGGACATTGTCCGCCAGACGATCAAGGACATCGGCTACACCGACGCCTCCATGGGATTCGACTACGAGCATTGTGCGGTCCTGGTGTCGCTGAAGCGGCAGAGCCCGGACATTGCCATGGGCGTCGACGCGGCGAAGGGCAAGGAACAGGGCGCCGGCGACCAGGGGATCATGTTCGGCTACGCCTGCCGAGAAACGCCCGAACTGATGCCCATGCCGATCCAACTAGCGCACCAGTTGTGCAACCGCCTGGCGGATGCCCGACGCTCGGGTGAACTGAAATGGCTCCGGCCGGACGGCAAGAGCCAGGTCACCGTCCAGTA
>Ga0315284_10008053_pt1 | contig 15027 bp, 14 predicted proteins | sample YL17G09_16_MG_FD_203696 | JGI IMG/M metagenome (GOLD analysis project Ga0315284, IMG submission 203696) | Sediment microbial communities from Yellowstone Lake, YNP, Wyoming, USA - YL17G09_16 | ecosystem: Environmental > Aquatic > Freshwater > Lake > Sediment | place: USA: Wyoming | collected... | reverse complement strand
ACATCTTCTTCGCCCGGGCAGTGGTCAACAAGTTCCGCGACCACGAAGTCGAGGTCAAAGGAGGCCGCCAGTGATCCCCCGGCGGCAACGCACGACCCTCGCGGCAGCGGCAATCCTAATGGCCGCGCTCGCCGCCGCACTCGCCGGCGCCGGATGCCAGGGGTTCGCCTGGATCCTCGTCAAGACCGTCGGCCCGTGGCTACCGGAGGAAACTTCCCAGGCCGAGTTCGACATGAAGGGCAAGAGCCTCCTGGTGCTCGTCGACGTCAAGGACCCCAGCCTCCTGTCAGAGTATCCGAGGATCGAGGCGTCCCTGGCAGACAGCGTGGGCAAGGAACTCGACAGCCAAAAGGCGTGCGGCCCGCTGGTGCCGGCGCACAGCGTCGACAACGCGCGGCGGGCCGAGGCCAAGTTCGCCGAGTGGTCCGTCGCCCAGATCGGCAAGTACTTCAACGTCGACCTTGTGATGCACGTCGAGATCGTGGAGTTCCGACTCCGAGACACGCCCGGCTCGAACGTCTATCACGGCTACACCGAGGCGGCCGTGCGCCTCGTCTCGCCCGAGACCGGCGAGCAGGTCTGGCCCGTCCTGGCTGCCGCTCGTCTCATGACCGCGGAGACCCAGCCCGACGTCAGCACGGAGGAACGCGGCGAGCAGGAAACCATCCTCGTCGACGGGATGGCCGACAAGATCAGCCGCCTCTTTTACACCTACAAGATCGACGAGCGGCCGATGCGGCCGAAGGTGAAGTAGCCCGGCGCCGGGTGTGCCAATAATTCCTGGCACGGCCCAATCCCGTGGGTGGCATGCCCACGCCGCTTTTGCGTGGGCATGTCGCACGTGGGCCAACGACCATGCCCAGGCAACGGCGGCCTGGGCATGCCACCCGTGCCAAAGACTTCTGGCGCATCCCCGGTGCCGCCCAAGGCGGGCGCTCGTTGACTTCCCCCGCCGGCCCCTCTATACTCCGGCCGATGCGTCCGAGATTCATTATCGGCCTCGTGCTGGGGGTGGCGACCGCCCTGGCGTCGCTTGCTGCAGGCTGCGCGCCGGCCCCGCCGCCCACACAGCCCGTGCGATTGCGTCCGTTGCCGAGCCCCGAGGCTTCGGCCGCGTCGCCCATGTTTCAGATCCGCCTCGTCGTGCTCTCGCACCGCCAGCGGCCCGACGCCCCGATCGAGGACATCTGGCGCCTGCTGGGCACTACCAACGTTCCCTACGAGAAGCGGGCGCTCTGGGAAACCAACGACCTGCGTCTGGGAGACGGGGCCCGCCTGGCCGCCGACCGCATGAACACCCTGGCCACCGAGACGCCCGACCGCACAACGCAGGTGCGGATGCTCTACGCCCGCGAGAACTTCGACTTCGCAATTCCGCTGGGCGGCGAACGCGACTCCATCGACTTCCTCTGGACCGGCGCCGCCGGAGAACTCGCCGGCCGCCACTTCGACAAGGCGTTCGCCCAACTCCGCTGCGTCTGCCGCACCGACCCGGACGACCCGACCGCCGTGCGGCTGGCCATCATGCCGGAAATCCTCTACGGCCCGGAGGCGATGCACTGGGTCCAGATCGGCGGCTCGGTGACGCAGAAGATGATTCGCGCCTCGTTCCAACTGCCGGAGATGGCGGCCGAGGTGCGGTTCGTCCCCGGGCGCATCCTCGTTATCGGCCCGCGCACCGCGGGCCCCGGCGGCAAAGGCACGCCGGACCTCAGCCTCGGCAGTGCCTTGATGCGAGAGCGGCGCGGGCCCGACCTCTGGACGCAAACGATTATCCTGACGGCCGAGCGGGCCGTGCCGGGGCAGGTCCCCGAGGGCGGGGCGATCCCGCTGATGCCCGGCCTGAAGCCCACGCAGTCGCCTAAGCCGAGCGGCCCGGCAACCGTGCCGCCGACCGCGGGCACTCAGCCCCCTGCGCCCGGCACAACACCGGCCACGCCGCCCAAGGTGCGCATCAACGCGCCGAATACTCCCGGCCTTCGCATCATGCCGCCGACAGGCGCTGCCGCACCACCGCAATCGCCCCCTGCCCCGCCGGCGAAGTAGGCGCGCCGACATGTCCGACTCGCCAGTTTCCCCAAGCGACAAGTTGTCGGCCGTCATGCGCCAGAATGGCGCATGGCTGGCGACAGAGTGTGCCGTGGTCACAGGACAATTTGTCGCACCTTACATATAAGGAAGAAGTAAGGTTGACTGAAGAGAGAGAGAGAGAGAAGGACACGGCCCACGGCCTCTCTCCCTCTCGGTTCGCGGACGGCAGGGAAAACGGCAAAAGCGGAGAAACGGCAACAACGGCGACGCACTACGCCTTAGTTTCCCCGGCCGCCGTCTCGCGGGCGACGAGGGCCTTGTACGCCTCGGCCAGGCGGCGGGTGATGGGACCGGGGCGGCCGAGGCGGTCGGGGTCGCCCTTGGGGCCGACCTCGTGCTTCTCGATCCGCACGACGGGCATCACTTCCATGATGGAGTTGGTGAGGAATGCCTCGTCGGCGCCGAGCATATCGTCAACCGTCAGGCTCCGCTGCTCGGCCGGTATGCCGCACTCGGCCGCCAGCGCGAGGACCGCCTCGCGCGTCACTCCCGCCAGCAGGCCGTCCTCGACCGGCGGCGTTGCGAGGCGCCCGCCCGAGACCAGGAAGACGTTCGAGATCGCCCCCTCGGCCAGGCGGTTGCGGGTGTTGAAGCGCAGGGCCTCGGCGGCACCGGCGCTGTGGGCGTCGCGGATCGCCAGGAGGTTCCCCAGGTAGTTGGTGGTCTTGTGGAAGACGACCGGGTCGGACTCGTTTATGCGGATGTCTGAGGCGACGACCGCGGCGCCCCGCTCGTAAAGTTCCGCCGGATACGACACCTGCCCGCCCGCGGTCACAAGGAGCGTCGCCCGCTGGGCCTCGTCGTCGGCCAGGCCCTCGGCCAGGTGCCCGCGCGTGGCGGTGATGCGTAGCCGTGCATCGGCCAGGCCGTTGGCCTCCAGCAGCCGCGCGATGACGGCGGCGATTTCGTCGTCCGATTCGCCGACGAGAATGCGGAAGAACCGCCCGCTCGCCCGCAGCCGCGCCATGTGCCGCCCGAGGCGAAACGGCCGCCCGCCGTAGGTCCGCAGGGTCTCAAACAGGCCCGCGCCGAGCAAGAGCCCCGCATCGAGCGCCGAGACGGTGGCCTCGCCCTCGGCCACCATGCGGCCGGCGACGTACATCAGTTGGGGGTTTTCGGTCATATGCTGATGCCCTCGCGGTGCCATCGCGCTCATCTTCGATTCGCGGCTAAACATGCGCCGTGATGCTTAGCCGCGAATCGAAGATGAGCGAGCCGCGTGCGTTTGCCGGGCTCGGCCAGGCGCCGTCACTCAGTCACTCAGTCACTTGCCGTCAACATGCACCACGCGCCCCTCGACCCTCAGCCGCCCCTCGGCAAACAGGCGAATCGCCTCGGGGTACGCGATGCACTCTTCCTGAAACACCCGCGCCGCCAGGTCGTCGGGCGTGTCCTCGGCGTAGACAGGCACGCAGCGCTGAAGGATGATCGGCCCCTCATCGTACTCGTTGCTCACAAAATGGACCGTGCAGCCGGAGACCTTGCATCCCCGCGCAAGCACGGCCTCGTGCACGTGGTGCCCGTACATCCCCTTGCCGCCGAACGCGGGCAAGAGGGCCGGGTGAATGTTGATCACGCGGCCGGCGTACCGCTCGGGGATGATCCAGTACGAGAGGAACCCCGCCAGGCACACCAGGTCTACCCGGGCCTCATCCAGCAGGCGCACCATGGCATCGGAGTACGCCTCGACGCTTGAAAACTCCTTCGGCCGCACAAGATGCGTAGCCGCCCCCGCGGCCTTGCCGATCTCGATGCCGCGTATGCCCGGGCGCGAGGCGACAACGACGGCGACCTCGGCCGCGAGGCTCCCCGCGCGGATGTGCTCGAGCACGTTTTCAAGCGTCCTCCCGCCGCCGGAAAGGAGGACGCCGAGACGCAGTTTTTTCCGGGCCATCGGTAGTTTCCCTCATCACACGTGACCCCGACCTTACGGTCGGGGCTCGATATTTCGCAACCCCTCGGGCCGGCCGAGCCCCGACCGTAAGGTCGGGATTACGCACTCCGGCCGACCAAGCACGTAGGGTGGGTGCTCCGCACCCACGCGGTGGAGAGGTTACGCTACGGGCCGGCGGGAATCAAGCGCTCTCGGGCTGCGTTGCGGCGTCGCGATTGCGCATAGCCTGATACACCACCACCAAGCCCGCCGCCTTGATGGCCGTAACCGCACACGTGATTGCAGCGTTAGCGCCGAGTTGCAGCCAGTCAACCAACTTGTATACAAAGTATGAGTATTGCTGGAAGTAATCGTGTCGGTTCGGCAGAAGGGCGCGCGGCCAGGTGTCGAAGGAGAGAACCACCAGCACGCCCAGCATCACAAGGGCGAGGCGTTTCTGCCGCCACGCGAGGTGCATACTTCCAGCCACGGCCGCCAGCCACGGCTTGCCGGCCACGATAACCTCAAGCAACGCCCACTGGATCGGAAGAAGAATAAGTGCCCTGGCCGCAAAGTGAAACTCGCCGATGAGCCAGCCCAACTGGGGAATGCTCCCGATCATCTCATCAAGGGGTGAGCCTGGAGTCACAATATTGGAGAAATAGTCCCAGCAGAAATCCCACGGCAGCCAAGACCACAGACAGTTCAGGGCATAATCGCTTGCCACAAAAACCCCAGAGACGATCGCCAGCTGCGAGAATAGACGCCAGGTACCGTAGCCGGTGAATAGCGCGCGAAATCTGCCAGGCTCTCCACTGAGCAGTCGATGCGCAATGAGCGAGTAACTGGCCTCCATGGGTCCTATCATGGCGCCCACTGCCGCGTAAACCAGAATATATGTTGGCCACCAATCAAGCGATATTGGAATTCCGCAGTACTGCAGCGCAGCCACAACCGATGCCATAAGCAACGACGATGCGAAAACCATCAAGCTCATCTCAAAGGAAATGAGGAACATGCGCAGCCCGTGGCGGCGCAGTAGCAAAAGCATTTCACGCAGCACAGGCCATAGAACAGGCTGTTGGGACGAGGGCGGCGCGGCCGCAAACTCGGCGGGCGGCAGAGGGGCCGGCGTCGCGGGCTCGGCTGGCGAGGCAGGTTCGGTCATGGTCGCTCCTGTTGCTTGGCCTCGGTGAGACAAGTCGCCGGGCGCTGTGCGCCCACACAACTCACGAACGGCAGCGTGGGTGCAGAGCACCCACCCTACATGGCGTTACGGCACGATTTCCGTCCCCACGCCGCGGTCGGTATAGATCTCAAGCAGCAGCGAGTGCGGCACGCGGCCTGAGACGATGTGGGCTTTCTTGACGCCTCCTTTGAGGGCCTCGATGATCGTCTGGACCTTGGGGATCATGCCGCCCGAGATGACGCCGGAGGCCAGGAGCCGCTGGGCGTCGGCTTCCGAGAGGTGCGAAAGGAGACTGGCCTCATCCTCCGCCCGCTCGCGTATACCGTGCGTGTCGGAGACGTTGACGAGTTTCTCGGCCCCCAGTGCCCGCGCGACGGCCGAGGCCGCCTCGTCGGCGTTGCAGTTGTACTTTTCGCCGCCCGCGCCGATGCCGATCGGTGCGATGACGGGAATGGTGCCGAGGTCGCACAGGCCCCTGAGGAGCAGGGCATCGACCGAGGTCACCTTGCCCACCAGCCCTAAGTCCGCCCCGGCCGCGCCGGCCATCCGCTCGGCCCTGAGGGCGCAGCGGGTCTTGGAGGTGAGGGCCTCGGCCTTCGCGCCGGCCTTCTCCAGCAGGCCCACGATCTGGCGGTTGATGTCGGTCGCAAGGACGTCCTCGACGATGCGGAGTTCCTCCGGGCCGGTGTAGCGGAGGCCGTCGACCCACCAGGCCACAAGGCCTGCATCTTCCATCGCGCGGGTGATGGCCTTGCCGCCGCCGTGGACGACCACGGGGTCGATGTCGACGGCCCGCATGAAGGCGATGTCGGAGCAGACGGCCTCGAGGTCCTCCGGCACGTCCATGAAGGAGCCGCCGAGTTTGACCACGACGGTCTTGCCGCGGAATCGGCGGATGTACGGCATGGCCTCGATGAGGACGGCGGCCTTGGTAATGGCGTCTTGCATAAAGAGAGTTCCAGGTTCAAGGTTCAAGTTCAAAGCCAAGGAGCGTCACGGCATACGCTCATGGTATCGGGCGCAGGGGCGGCGTCAAGCGATTCGCGGGGCCGGCGCTGTCCCCTCTCCCCGCCGCGCAGCCGCGCGCGAAGAAAAGGGCCGTAATCACGGGCTGAAATTGCAGCGGCCGCCGGCCGGCGCCGCAAAAAACTGCGTTCCTGATAGCGCCAGGGCCGATTGACACAATTTTGTCCCCCCTCAGAAGAAATCTTCCGAGACCCCGGAAATTGTAACTCTCGTATTCTCAACGAGTTAGATCATCACGTCCAGCCGCCGGCACCCCAAAAGTGAGCAAAGACGTGGACTCCTATCCTTTTATGGAGGGACCACTGATTTGCGGACTCGGCCGCCGTCGCCTTGGCAAAGACGGCTTGCGGAAGGCGCCTGAAACAGCCCGCTCTGCAACGCCTATGAAACGGCCGACCGCTACGGCGGCATGGCATGCCGCAACTTAAATAGGAGACGCCCGTGAAACTTGACTTCACGAACTTCCGCGACCCGGACCTGTCGGAGGCGTTTGTCGAGCACCTGGTGCGCGAGGTCTCCCCCGGCCGGGCGCTGCACTTCCAGCGTCTGTGGTCCTACTACCGGAACGACCTGACGCCGCTCGGCGAAGGCGTGCCCGAGGCCGAGCGCGACGCCGACTGGGCCGCCGGGGCGCGCCCGTACTACCAGGCCCAGGAGTTCGGCCTGCCGGCCCGCATCACGGGCCGGTCGCACCTGGGGTACGGCGGCGCCGGCACACCGCATCCCGAAATCCGCCGCAAGGAAGTCGTGATCGAAAACGACATCGGCTGGCGGATCGACACGGCCGTCCACTTCCTCGCCGGCAAGCCCGTGGGCATCGAGAGCCTCGCCCGCCGGCCCGAGGACGCCCGCGAGATTGAAGCGGTGCTCGGGGCCGTCTGGGACGCGAGCGGCGGCCTTGCGCTCTGGCAGGAGATGGCCCTGCTGGGCGCAGTGTACGGTTTCGTGGACCTGGTGATACGCGTGCGCCCGGATAGCGGCGACGCGGCCAAGGCCGGCAGTTATCGCGGGGGCGGGGGCGAGGACGCCGGCGACCTTGCGCCCGCCCTCCGCGCCGGACAAACGCTGGCCGTCGACGCCGTCGAGGCGCCGCGTATCCTGCCGGTCCTCGACGAGATGGACGCCAGGCGGCTGCGGTACTGGATCCGGGCGTACCGCCGCCAGACCAACCGCATGGCCGGCGCTGGCCTCTTCGGCCGCCTGCTGGGGCGGACCGCGCGGCCGGAAGAGGTCGAAGTGCTCGAAATCTTCGGGCCGACCTGGTGGCAGCAGTACGAAGACGGGGCGCTCGTGGCCGAAGGCGAGAACCTCCTGGGGCGCGTGCCGGTCGTCCACATCCAGAACTTCGCGCACCCGATGAACTACGAAGGCGCCGGCGAGGTCGAGCCGCTCATCCCGATCCAGGATGAACTCAACACGCGCCTGTCGGACCGCGCCAACCGCGTGACGTTCCAGAGTTTCAAGATGTACCTCGGCAAGGGCATCGACGGGTTCGAGAACCGGCCCATCGCCCCGGGGCGCATGTGGGCCACCGATAACCCCGACGCGTCGATCGAGGCGTTCGGCGGCGACGCCGAGAGCCCCGGCGAAACGGCCCACATCGCCGAACTGCGCGAGGCAATGGACAAGACGAGCGGCGTAACGCCGCTGGCGGCAGGCCTCCTGCGCGACTCGCTGGGGAACCTCACCAGCGCGACTGCGCTGCGGGTGGTTCTGGCGGGGACGCTCGCGCGGCTTGAGCGGAAGCGCGTGACCTACGGCGCGGGGCTGGTCGAAGCCAACCGCATCATCCTGGAGGCCCTCGACTGCTTCGGAATCCTCCGCACCGATCCCGAGGACCGCCGGACGCGGCTGCACTGGCCGGGCCCGCTGCCCGAGAGCCTCGGGGAGAAACTCGCCGAGGCCAAGGCCAAGCGCGAACTCGGCGTGCCGACCGAGACAGTCCTGCGCGAACTGGGCTACGAGCCGAGCACGATGAAGTAACACCACGACTATCGAGCCCGCCGCGGAAGCGGCGGGGTATCACCGAACACGAAAACGGTCAAAGGAGGACACGATGTCCACGGATGCACCGACCCCGACGGGTCAAGCCACGGCAGGGGACCATACGAGCCCCCAGACGCTCGTTCAGGAGAGCATCAGGTACCGGCGGCGCGCCCAGGAGGCCGAACGCCGGGCCGAGGCCCTGGAGACCGAAGTCCAGGCCCTGCGCGAGGCGCAGGACGACCATGCCGGCGCCCTGGAGCAGGAACTTGCCCAGGTCCGCGGCGAGGCCGAGACGCTTCGTCGCCAGGTGGAAACGGTCCAGCGCGAACGCAGCCTGGAACGCGAACTGGCCCGTGCCGGCTGCACCGACACCGAGACCGCCCTGGCCCTGGCGCATCAGCGCCTGGCCGACGGTCAGCCGCCGGAGGACCTGGCGGCGTTCGCGCGGAGCCTGCTCGAGGAAAAGCCGCACCTGAGGACCGCCGCAGACGTGCCCGCGCGCGTCCCCGCGACCCACGGCCTTCCGCCGCGCACCGTCGCGCCGCAGCCGCCAGCACACGCCGCACCCCGGCGCATAGCTGACCGCCTGGCCGAGCAAGCGAGGCAGTCCGGCAGTTCCACGGACCTGATGGCGTACATGCGTGCCCGCCGCGCGACAGGCGCGTAGGCAAAGTCGCCGTTCGAGCCCGCGGCGGAAGCCGCAGGGCATTCCCAAACGCACAATAAACAAAAGGAGTACAACCCATGCCGTTCACCGGAAAAGCAACTTACTCTGCCGGCGCGACCCTCCCCGAGATCGCGGAGGACGTGTCGGACCTCGTGGGCATCGTCAGCCCGTTCGAGACGCCGCTGTTGGACGCCCTCGGCGACCCGCAGGTCGAGGCTCGCTCGACGCATCACGAGTGGCTGGAAGACACGCTTCTGCCGAACACCGACACGGTCCACACCACGCCGACGAACCCCGAGACCGACACGACCATCGCCGTGGACAACGCGAACCGCTTCCGCGTGGGCGACCTCGTGCGCTGCGAGGACTCCGAGGAAGTGATGCTCGTCACGGCGGTCGGCGCAAGCACCATCACCGTGACCCGCGCGTACGGCGGCACGACCGCCGAGGCCGTGGCGGCGGGCGACACGCTACTCATCCTGGGCAACGCGGCCCTGGAAGGCCAGGACGCCGACGCCGCCCGCTTCACCGTCCGCAGCCGCCGGGGCAACTGGACACAGATCTTCGCCAAGACCCTCATGGTCGCCGGCAGCGAACTGGCCGTGCGGCACCTCTCGGTGGCCGACGAACTGGACTTCCAGAAGACCAAGGCCCTGCGCGAATTGCTGCGGGACCTGGAAAACACGGTCCTGAACGGCGTCGCCCCCGCCGCCAACCAGCAGGGCTCCGATTCCGTCCGTCGCACGATGAACGGGCTCATCCCGCAACTGGCGACGAACCGCTTCGTGCCGGGCCAGGGCGGGTTCCCGAGCGGCGGGACGCTGGACGAGGCCAAACTCAACATAGCCCTGCGCCTGGTGTGGGAGAAGTCGAGCGGCCAGGTGGACCTGATTGTGGTCAACGGCTACCAGAAGCGCGTGATCAGCCAGTTCGGGGCAAACGCCCGCGCGTACTCGCCCGCCGACCCGCGGTTCACGAGCCAGGTCGCCGTCTACGAGAGCGACTTCGGCGTGCAGCGGGTGGTCCTGTCGCGCTGGGTGCCGCGCGACGCGGTGGTCTTGCTGGATTCCAGCCGCGTGCAGGTGCTGCCGCTGGCCGGCCGGAGTTTCCAGTACCGGCCGCTGGCCGCCACCGGCGACTTCGAGAAGGGCCAGGTGCTCGGCGAGTACGCCCTGGAGATGCGAAACGAGGCCGCCCACGGCATCATCCGCGGCCTGGCAACGTCGTAACCCTCTCCCCCGTGCCGGGGCCGGTCCCACCCCTGGGGACCGGCCCTCCCCCCGCCCTTCCGCCCAACGGGAGGGCGGCGGGAGCCAAGCGGCAAGTGGCCGGGGCTTGGAACCAGCGCAGGAGAGATCACATGCCGAACTTTTCGACCGACGCCAACCTGCTGAAATGGGAGCCCGCGATCTTGCGGGAGTTAGCCCTGGATCACCAGTGCCTCGCGCGCGGCTCGGGGGCATCGAGCCAGACGTTCTCCGTCGTGGCGGAGGCGGCGGGGTTCAAGACGGCCAGGGTCGCCGCCGGGCACGTCATTCACCTTCGCAATGACGACCAGGGGATCGACGGATACTACGAGGTCCTCTCGGTTGAGAGCGAGACGGAACTGTTGGCCGGCATGCTGGGCGGCCGCGGCGACGAGTGGGTCCCGCTGCCGACGGGAACCGACCTGGAGTTCGACATCCACACGTTCGATCCGCAGCACGAGGAGGCGCGGTGGGCGCTCCTGGCGCGTTTCGGACTCGAGACCGACGCTGCCGACGCCGACACCGCCGACGGCCTCGATCGCTGGATCTTCCAGCGCCGCGTCTTGCGGCACGCGAGCATGGCGCTGGTGCTCGCCACGATCTACCGCGGCCAGGCCGCCGGCGGCCCGGAAACGTCGGGCCTGGCACAGAAGGCCGACCACTACGCCCGCCTGTACGAGGACGAAGTCGCCAAGGCCCGGCTCGTCCTGGATCGCGACGGCGACGGCCGCCCTGACGACGTCCGCTCGCTCTCAAGCCACCGCCTGCGGCGCGAGTAGCCGTTTCTTTCCAAGCCCGCTGCGGGAGCCGCGGGTTGTCCCCGGCCCAAAGCAAGAAACCAGAAAGGGCGCGCGTGCCCGATGAACCTCGACGACCTTAAACTCCTGGAAGCCCTCCGCCGGCTGCTCGCGGCCGTGCCCGGGCTGCGGACGGTTCGCATGGTGCGACCCGGCGAGTCGGTCGAAATCCCGCTCAGCCGCATGCCGGCGGCCCTTCTCGATCCGGCCGCCGCGCAGGACCTGACGTGGCCCGGCGTGCCCGCGGGACGCTACCACTTCGTGTCCTGGCGCCTGCGCGTGCAAGACCGCGCCGTGCCCGGGACGCGCGCCTTCGAGTCGCTCGTCTCCCTGGCGGAAAACTGCCAGGCCGCCATCGCCTCAGCGCCGACGCTGGACGGGCTGGCGGCGGACGGGCCGCCCTGTGAACCGGGAAGCGGCCTGTCGCCGGCGGTCGGCGCAACGCGCACCGGGCCGCTCTGCCTGGAAAAAGCGGCCGCCGGCCATCCGACCACGCTGGCCGTCTCGGGCGCCTCGGGGTACTGGGCCGAGACGATGACGGGCCAGGCGGAGTTCGACGGCGAATCGCTCTTCGCCTCCGGTCCCCACGTTGTAAGCGTCGGGAGCCCGGAGCGCCGCGTGAAGGACCAGGCGTTCAACGGCTTGGCGGGAGGCCTTGCCCTCGACCTGGGCGACGGCCCGCGGGAGATACTTCAGACGGGTGTCCTTTCGGCCTCCTCCGCCGACAACCTGGCGCTCGTTGAAGCCGCCATCGAGGCGTTTATCGACGGCCGCACGTACACCCTGAGCACGCCCGAGGGAGCGGATTATCCGAACACGCGCCTCGAGCGCTACGAGCGGCTCGGCCCGCGCCAGGTCGGCACGGCCTGGCACCAAGCCTACCGCCTGACGTACAGGCAACTGGTGAGATAAACATGCCTCCAGTGACCGACGGAATCACGAACGTTCGCATCCGCCCTCTGGTGATCGACCTCGACGGCGGCGTGCCTGCGGGGTCTCCCGGCGCGTATGAAATCACGTGGGTCTCCACGCAGGCGGAACGCTGGCATCAGGTTTACGTCAACGGGCAACTCGCCGGCGTGACGGCCGCCCCGCAGGACCGCCGCCTGGTGGTCTTCGGGCCGGAAGGGCGCGAGGGCGGCTCGAGCCTCATCTATGTCGAGGTGGTCGCCGTGGACGCCGCCGACCGGCGAAACGACCTTTCCGCCGAACTGACGGGCTTCAGCCCGGCATGCGGCCTGAAGGTGCTCCTGACGTGGCAAGCGGGGCTGTACCTGGGCGAAGACCTCGAATCGTTCGACGTTTTCGCCGACGGGCGCACGGGCGTCGTGGACTACTCGCAGCCGCTCAACGAGGCGCCGATCCCGGCGGTCGTGGCCGGCGTGCCGCCCTGGGGCTTCGGATGCGGCGGTTTCGGCGTGGGCGGCTACGGTCAAAGTGCCGCCTGCTACGAGTGGGCCGTCAACGATCTCGATCCGGGCACGTGGCGACTGGCGGTCGTGGCCAGAGACGCCGCGGGCAACCGCCTGGCGACCGCCGCGGAAGTCGTTGCCGACGTGGCGCCTGTCCCGCGGCCTCCCCCGAACTTTCGTCTGGCGTCTTACGACGCCGGATCCCGCACGGCAACCCTTGCGTGGGAGCCGAGCCCCGACATGTGAGGAATGCCGGCCTTGCGCCGGCCAGAGAAAGGACACAGGGACATGCCTTCGACTTACACGCCGAACCTGAACCTCGAAAAGCCCGCCCACGGCGAGCACGTCAACGATTGGGACGAGGTCGTGAACGCAAACCTCGACGCGATCGACGCCGCCGCCTGGCGCATCCCGGTGAGCACCAGCGATCCGGCTTCCCCCGCCGACGGCGAGCAATGGGTCCGCTCCGACCTGGCCGAGTGGCGCATCCGCATCGGCGCGACGACCTACACGGTCAGCCTCACGGCGGTGTAACTGCGGGAGAAGCCATGATCACCTTCCGAATCGACAACGCAAACTACGGCCAGTGCAGCCGCGAGGGCGTCCGCATCGTTCCGGCCGTCGGCTTCAAGGTGGACTTCGCCGAGTTCGCCGCAGACTCCGCGACGCGCGGCCTCTGGCATCTCCATAACGGCGGCAACGGCGGCGAAGGAACGGGCCTGGAGGACGCCTCCGGCGGCGGTCACTCCCTGACCAATCACGGCGCCGCCGCCGGTGAGCACGGGTACCAGTTTGTCCGCAACGACGGGGACTACATGGAGGCCTCTTTCCAAGGCGAGCCTTCGCGATCTCAGGCGACGCTGGAGGCTTGGGTGCAGGCATGGGCCATGCCCTTGGGCACCAGCGGCCACATCTTCAACTACCGTCGCGACGCATCCGCCTACCTGGCGATCTGGGCTTCTCGCAGCGCTTCGCCCTCCGCCTCGTTCATCCGCGCCACACTGTACGTGCAAGGGGGGAACTACAATGCCATCTGGACCGGCGCGGACGCGGATGCGGTCCTGGCGTCGGCGCAGCCCTGGCACGTCGCGGCGGTCGTGGACGCGCCGGGCGCGCTTCGCCTGTTCGTCAACGGCACGCTGCGGGCCAGCCAGTCGGCGGCCGTCTCCCTGCCGGCGGGCAACTGGAAGTTGAATCTCGGCCGCAACCCCGATTCGATCGCTTTCAATCTGTCTGCCGTAATTGACGAGGTGCGGCTGTCGGGCGCCGCGCGGTACGCCGCCGACTTCAACATCTGGAGATGGGCGGCCTCAGGCACGTGCACCAGCCCCACCTTCGATGGCGCCCGTACCGGCGCCATCTGGTCCGATTTCACTTACGACTGCGTGTTGCCCGGCGGCACCGCCATAGAGTGGGAAGTCCGTCTGGCCGACAGCGCGGACGCCGGCGGTCCTCTGGCCGCGTGGCAACCGTATAGCGGCGACCCCTCCGCCCTGCCCCGCGCACGGTACTTTCAGTGGCGGGCGACGCTTACCGCGGCGTCGGACCGCATCACGTCGCCGACGCTTCAAAACGCTGACGCCCTCGTGAAGGAAACCGGTTACTACGTCTACCACGCCACAGGCAACAGTCCGGACCTGCTGGACCTCGGCGAACCGTGGGCGTGCGTCGGCCCGGACCTGACGCAACTCGTCACCGAGCCGCTCGACGCCGGTGCGGTGCACTGGTTCTCCATCCGACCTGTTGACGGCCGCGACGTTGAGAGCCCGCTCGCACAGAACGAACTTCGGCTGGAGTTGGACGGCCAGGGCCAGCCGGTTCCGGACCGACCTGCCGGCGTCCTGGCGCTCAGCGCCTGTCCCCTGCCCGGCGGGTGCGTCCGCGTCGCGTGGGGTTATCGCGTCGGCCGGACCGGCATCCTGCCGCAGGCGTTCCACATTTTCGGCGACAGCGGCAGCGGAACCCTCAACTACACGACGCCGCTCGGCGAGGTCCCGTACCGCGCGTCCGAGCCCTTCTACGGCTGGACAAGCGGTCCACTGGCCGGCGGTACGCATCAACTGGCCGTACGCGCAATAGCGGCCTCCGGCCTGTGGGACGAACAGCCCGCAATTGCCACGGTCACTCCGGACGGCGACGCTCCCGGCGAAGTGGACAACCTGAAAGCGGAGGTGGTCCTGTGACCGCTCAAACAAACGTGGCCGCCCGGTTTGCCGACGGCTCGGTCGTTCCGGTGGTAACGGCGCCGCGGACCGAAGTGCTCCTGGAGGGCGTCGCGCAGCCGCGCCTGCGGCTGGACACCCTGGAGATTCGCCGCAGCGCGGCCCCGAGGGCGTGGTTCTCAGCCGGCCTGGGCCGGGGCGCCGAAACGGGCGAGGACACCCGCATCGAGCACCTCGCACCGCACGTGCGGCCGGGCGCGCGGGTCGTGGTGCGGCTCCTGCGTGGCGGCGTCCTGCCCGGGGCCCAGCGCCGGGACCTCGTGATCTTCGAGGGTCGCATCTCACGCGTCGACCTGCGCCTGGACCCCCAAGGCGAGGCCTTGCGGTTCGAAGCCGAGGACCTCGGGGCGGAAGTACTGCGGCGGCGCATCGGGGGGCAGCGACTCCGAACGTCGGACGGCGAAACCCGCGTGCTGGGCGGCATGGCGCTGGGCTTCAACCTCGACGGCCAGGCCAATGCCTCCGACAGCCCTTACGACCCCGGCAGCGGCGAAGCCTACACCATTTTCGCCGCGTT
>Ga0315284_10008052_pt1 | contig 15029 bp, 20 predicted proteins | sample YL17G09_16_MG_FD_203696 | JGI IMG/M metagenome (GOLD analysis project Ga0315284, IMG submission 203696) | Sediment microbial communities from Yellowstone Lake, YNP, Wyoming, USA - YL17G09_16 | ecosystem: Environmental > Aquatic > Freshwater > Lake > Sediment | place: USA: Wyoming | collected... | reverse complement strand
ATTTCCGCAAGCTGGAACCAGTCCTGACCGCGCCACAGATGCACCCTCTGGTCGTTCTTGGCAATCTACTGCGCATTGGTCCGCCTGACCTGCGTTATCTGCAAGACATATTAACCGACTCAGATACCGTGGCCAAGTTCGATGAGCTGTTACACACCTACTTGCCGGAACACGAGGGGGAGATAGTCAACCAGGATAATGACCGGAAAGTGGTTCTGTTCGCCCATTACTTCAACCAGAATTACTTTCCTCTGGCCGACGCGGTTACCTACGGTGATGCCGGCCTCGGCGACATAGTGGAAGGAATCCCGATAGACTTTATGGGCTTCTCCGACCAAGTCTACCACAACTTCATGACCTTCCGGAACGCTTTCATCCTGATGCTGGCGCTGGTCGCCGTGCCCTGGGAAGACGACGATGAAATTACGGGCCAGGGTTACCGCGTCCCTGTCCTGGAGCGAGCAATAGAACTGGTGGGCAAAGACATGGTCGGGCTGATACCGCAGGACGGCTGGTCGCCGGAAGACCTCAATCGAAGATTGGCGAGTAACGAGAACTTACAGGGAGTAGCCGACTTTGCTAATTGGGTTCACGCCGGAACTGGTTACGCCGTACTCGATACCACTCCGTCCGCTATGGAGATGAGCGGAGAGTCAATTCCCTGGGAGGATGTTGATGACCTCGCGGGTGATTGGACGGAGGTTGTCGACTGCCTGGACCGGATGCGGAAAACGGCGATGTGGCTGGAAGAGGACCTCGAGCACCGGTTCCGGCAGCTTCTCGCCATCATACTCGACCGGCAGGAGTTAACCCCAATACCAATAGCCAAAGAGCAGCTGGTGTTAATGCCGGCAGAAAGGAGGTAAAGGTATGGTAGTCACCGAAAAACCAAAAACGTTTGCCTGGGCGGTGCCCGATGAGTTGCACGTGCCCGCGGACCAGCTCCGGCTCAGGCTGGATTTCCACGAACAAGCGGTCGTAATGACCATATTCAGGGCGGACGATACTGAGACCAGGGTGGTCTCGGCCCGGGATATTGCCCAGGCTCTGGCGGAAGACCGGTCTTTTGCCGCCGGGAGCACTCTGGTGGTCGAATAGCAAGAACGGGCCGCTAGTCGCCCTCTATGTTGAACCCAAGGTGCGGATACTGGCTCTCCAGGAGGTTGCCGGTAAGCCGCCCCGACGCTTCACCCTGCCGCTGCCGGGGTTCATCTTCCTGTGCTCTCCGGGTAAGCCGCCCTGGGTGTATGCCGTGAAGAAGAAACCGACCAAGGAGACGGACACAGTGTACCATGCGCCGTTGTTGAATGTGTTCGAGACAGGGAACAGCTGCCCGGGAACCAACGAGTACCCTACCCGTCCCGCCGATATCCCCCAGTCCTTCTTCGTGTCCTTCTTCACCGGCGCCGGCGGTCTCAGAAACCGCTCGCAGCGTTTCCCGAATAACGTCATCCAGTTGTGGGAGTACCTGGACAAGAAGAAGAAGTTCCCGCTGGACGACCTGGTCGAGTATGGCACGGTGTGGGATCTGATGAATATGGAGAAGAGAGAATGATACAACCAGAGACCCATGTTTTTAACGGCGCAGTCTATTATCTTTTCGATTGGGCACAGACGGAGGATGAAGCCGATAGAGAACTCGAGGGTCTGCGTAAAAACGGCTACAAAGCTGAAAAAACACCCGCCCAAGAAGGTTCCCATATTTGGACGTATCCGCGTCATTGGCCAGGGAGATGAGACCACTAAAATGAATAAACCAGTTGGTTATCTAACCAAGTATCCCGATGGGGTTGCCGGAGACCGCGGGCTGTACTACAACTACATCCTGGCAGCTAACGGACTCTTTATCGAAGCGGAAGCACCCTTCATCACCGCCCGGGTCCCCGTGGCCTGTTGTGATATAAGGGGTTTGGGCAAGCTCGAACCCCGGATATCTCTGACCTACGGGAGCATCCCGCACCGGTTCTGGGACCTGGCGCTGGACGCTTTCCTGGCTGAACCGCATAAGGAGCGTTATGTCGCTGTCACGGCCAAGGACGGCTACCACTTTTATGTGCCGGTGCAGGACCAGAAAGAGGCTGAGGTAGTCTATCAGGTTGGGGAAAGCGTGGTCCTCGAGCTGCATTCCCATGCCCACATGGGTGCTTTCTTCAGCCTTAAAGACAACACGGATGAGCAGGGATTCAAGCTATTCGCCGTAGTCGGCAAGCTAAATACGGTGGCCCCGGTGGTGCGGTTCAGGGTCGGCGTTTATGGTTACTTCATGGAGCTAGAGTGGAAGGACGTCTTCGACGGCTCACTAACGGGGGCTGTGGAGTTTGAAGATATACGAGAGGAGGTGATACCAGAAAATGACATATCGGATAGTCCCGAAAGGTGTGGGCGGCGGGTGGACCCTGTATGTGGTCGGCTGTGGGGGCACGGGTTCTTTGATTTCTGACGGGCTCTGTCGCTTATTGGTCGGTTACGACAATGTTCCTATAGTCCTGATAGACTACGACCGTGTCGAGCCGCATAACCTGCGCAGGCAAAACTTCTACCCGGGCGACCTCGGTAAGTTCAAGTCCCAGGTGCTCGCGGAGCGACTGGCGCGGCAGTACGGCCGTCCCATCAGATACAGCATCTATCCCTATGACGCTTCCCTTCTCGGAGACAAGATGGGGCACATGTGGGTCAAGCAGGGTAATGCGCTGGTTATCGGGTGTGTGGACACTCCCGAGGCCCGGCGCAGTATTGCTCGCGGCTTTACCTACGGCCAGTGGTGGATTGACTCCGGTAATGGTAACTCCTCGGGCCAGGTCTTGATAGGTAATGCCTGGCGCAAACAGGAACTGGAGGGGGCTTTTCACGAACCCGACGAGGAGGTTAGCGCTCTGCCTATACCATCCATGCAGTTGCCCTCTCTTCTGGCGCCGGTCACTGTGCCGGAGAAGCCGCGGGATTGTGCCGAGGCGGTGGCAGCCAACGAACAAAGCGCGGTCATAAACCAGGCGATGGCGATGCTGGTGTTGCAGTTTATCGAAAAGTTCTTATACAAAAAACTCACCTGGATGGGCGCCTACATTGATATGGACGCCGGCACCTTGCACACGGTGCCCGCCGAACCTGTGATAGTGGCGCGAATGCTGGGGGTTAAGGTCGATACCCTGATGGCAAATCGGTGTTCCATAGGCGATAGGTATTCATTAAAGAAAGGAGGTTAATCATGGACGAAGAAACGAAAGAACCCGAAGTTGAGGAAGAGGCAACTGATGAGACGGACGAAACGGACACGCCGGAGACAGCGGAAGAAGTGACCCCACCACCAGAGGATAAAGTGAGACCCGTAGAGCCGGTACCGCCCGCCGCGACTGCTGCCGCTCCTAAGAATGACCTGAAAATCATCATGATTGGGGGCAGCGGCAGTTGGATGCTGGGAGTCCAGTCCACGGACTGCGACCCAGTGTACATCTTGATGGAGGGTGACCTCGCCGTGGCACTGCAACGGATACCATCCCTCGTCGAAGAGGCGAAGCAGAAGTGGGCTACCGCTAAACGCTATCCCAAAGTGAACCTGCCCGAGCCAGAACCGGTCGCGGCTCCTGCCCGCACCACCACAACCCGGACTCCCGCAGCGCCGGCGAAGCCCAAGGCTCAACCCTCGTTCTTCTAACCTGTTGAGAGTGCCTGCCAATTATCATTTCAGGACATTGCGGACATTTCGGACATTTCGGACATGTTTGCGGACAATTGCGGACAAGTTTGCGGACATTGCGAACATATATTGGCAGGCACCACTGAGCAGGCTAGTTGCACTAGAATTTATCTGCTCGAAAGGAGGTGAAAAAGATTGGAAATACAGGTAGCCAAGTTTCGTGACGCGCTGAAGCTCCTGAAACCGGTAGTGCCGCGCAAGTCAGCTCTCAAATCCATAAATGACCGGGTGATGCTACACAACGGTCAAGTAGTGGCCACCGACCTGGAAACGATAGTCGCGGTGGGATTACCGACCGACATATCCTGTATCATCCCTTACAGCGACCTGGTCAAGGTCCTCGAGTACATCCCTGGCTCCTACACCCTGCGCATCGAGCAGAACGATAGCGTCTTTATGATGACCTGGCTTGATGGCGGCATGAACCTCCCCACCGAATCGGTAGAGGACTTCCCGCCGTTTCCCGAGTTCGTAGCGTCCGCTGAGGCCCTGCTGGACATCGACACCCTGATACCAGCCATGCTTGAAGTGTTAACCTACGCGTCGACAGAAACCAGCCGGCCAACGTTGAGCGGTGTCACCTTAATCGTGGGGGAGCACATCGAGGTCGCTGCTGGCGACGGCTTCCGTATGGCACACCGGATACTTCCCCTCAGTTTCCCCGGCGATGCCGTCCTAATCGTGCCGTCAAGCTCGGTCAGAGTCCTGAAGTTGCTCCTGGACAAGACACCGCGCGCACCGAAGCCTTCCGATTCCTTCATTGCGACAATCATGTCCAAGAGGCAGGCTACGGTCGCTATTGACGAGAAGCACGTGGGGTTGAAATTCACGTTCCCCGGTCCAACCACAGCCATCGTCAAGCTGATTCAAGGGCAGCCGCCGGCTTGGGTCAAGTTAATCCCCAAAGATGAACCCAAGCTGGTGGTGTCGGTCATGGGCTCCGAGCTGGAGCTGGCGATGCGCCGGGTTCGTAACGTCGCCAAAGACCATAGCGGGATAGTCCGTATGGTATTCAACGGCAACACGGCGACCATCTCAGCCGGGGACGGCTCCAAGCAGGTGCAGAGCACCATCGGGGTGCTGGCGAACAAGGGAGACTCGGGACGGATCGGGCTGAATTCCACGTACCTCCTCGATTACCTGAAGGGGAAAGAGGGCATCATGGTCATCTCGTTGCAGCAGCAAGAGATGGCGCCGGTCGCGTTCAAGTACGGGAAAGGTCCCACCGTTTTAATCATGCCGATGCACGTGGACTGGGAGAAACCCGCGGCGCCAGCAGCGGCAGCCGCACCGGAAGCGGAAACCGCGCCTACGGTGCAGGCCACGGCCGAAGCCGCACCCGCGGCGCCAGCTGAAGGCACGACCGAAGCAGCAGCCAAGTAAGACAATGTGCCGGGGGAGGCATCGGAGGCCTCCCCCGGCAGGAGGTGAAATAGTGACAACAGAAAGAAAGGTTGACGGTTGGATAGAGGACATAGTCGGCGCCCTCTTGGACCCCATCATAGTAATGCCCGGAGGGTGGGGAGATGACTTACCTGAGTGGCTGAGAAAGAGGGTCACTATTGAGCGCCTTGCCGAAAACATTGTGGCGCTTCGAGAAGGGAGAGAGCTGACTGCTACCGATGCCGAAGCCGCCTGCTACCTGTTTACTGCCTCACTCACCGCCCCAATGGGAAGCGACTGGACTCAGATATATCTGTATGTTGCCGGCGGCGAAATGAAAGACGAATCGAAAAGCGAAATGCCGGAAGACATAAAGGTTGACGTCTTAACTGAGAACCAGTGGCGCAACCTGAGGCAACTGAAGGACTGGATATACCAGACCCGGGTGAAGCACCGCAAAGAGAAAGCGCGGGGAGAGCGGCGCGAGGCACGGCAGCTAGAGGCTGAGAAATTAGAAACTAAGCCGGTGCAGTCATCCTTCTTCTGAGATTAATGTAAATTGAGAAAGGAGGCGATAAGATTGCCTGAATTCAAGGATGTTCAGTTTATGAGCGCCCAGGAGAAGGTGCTAGTGCTGAAGGCGTGGGAAACCTTCCTCAAGAATGGTTGCCAAAAGGAACATTTCACCGAACGCCTCTACCACCACCTGATACAGCACTGCTCCTTCATCGCTCACTATAACCGCGGCGGTTTCTATGACACCTACTTCGACAGGGGTGATGACACCGCCCATTTCCTGTCACAGTTCGATAACCGGAACGGCATACCCAAGAGCATCGAGTATGGCATGATCTACTGGTACACCGACACTGACTATAACGATATCAATTCTGAGATGTGCCGGGTCGCCAGCAAGTACATTCCGAACCTACTCAACGTGGCCAAGGATAAGCAGCGGCATGACGATGTCGCTATAGCCTCACGATTGCTGTCCAAACACGGGCTTAGACCTACGCCGCGACGAACCGAAGGAGGTGATAACATTGCCCAAAGTTACAGTCCAACAAGAGACCATTGAGATAGCCGGTGCCAAGTATACCGTGACGCACATCCCTACCGCGACGTCGGGGAGCTGGTATGTGGTCCACGATGTATGCGAAATCTGGGGAGCAGTCGCCATCAACATCGATGGTACTATCATCGGCTGGAAAAACCCGCCGGCTAAATTCCAAGCTGAGCTGGAAGAAGCCATCAAGAAGTCCTTCGGCATAGGGCTAATGGACGAGTAGCAGGAGGAAGGCATGGATATTACAAGTTTACGCACCACTAACACGAGACCTGCTTGAAGCACTGCGTGCGTTTGATAAGGCAGAGGTGCGCACGTCCCTATTTAAGCCTACCGTCGTAGCCACATTCAAGATCTTCCATGCACAAGAGGTCAAGGTTACCATCGACGATAACGGTGTTGTCCAGGCGGTCAACCTTAAAGATGGCCTGCCGGGTGGTGAGCATGAGATACAGAACCAAACATAAGCTCTATGGTCGGGCCCATCTGGTAGTGACACTGCGCACCATGCTTCAGGAACTGGACGAAGCCAGCAAAGCCGCGAACGTGCCGGGACTTAATGCGCCAGCAATAAATACCCACCTTCAGGCGGCCATAAGACACTGTCTTGAAGCGGCACGCACTATGGACATCTATAAGGTGGAGCGCAAGCGGATACGGACGGCGCTGGAGCGTGAGAAGAAGCGCCTGTCCGCGATTTTTGACATGGCCAAGGCTATACCCATAACCCAGGAGGAGAAGGCGGCGGCCAGGGTCACCCGCGCGAAAACGAGGGCAACAAAGAAGCGATGAGTGACCGGTGCCCTAGCTGTCAGCAGAAGCGGCGCTGTCCTACCTGCGGGCTAAGGATGCTCCGCAGTAAGCAGGGCTGGTATTGTGTCAGGTGCGACAAGGAGGTGCCAGATGCCGAAAAGCGAAGTCGATAAAGGTATTAAGGAGATAGTCTGCGTCTTCACTGACCTGATAATCGTTACGCCCGGAGGCTGGGGAGATATCCTGCCGCATTAAGCCGTAAGGGAAGGGATTCCTGAAGCTCGCAAAGCCTTTCGGCAGATACCGGTAGACTTACCTCGCCTCTGAGAATCTGACCGGCTAATCTCTCGATAAGGCGGGAAAAAGCATCACCAGTGAACAGAAGATAACCATGCGCAAGCAGCCAGTCCATGACCTCACGCTCGTCTCTTTTTGATTCGCGGGCCAGGCTGGAGATACTGACAACATCTACATTTTCAGGCAATCCTCCAAGACCGACGCAAACGAGGACCGTACCGTAAGGAGGCTCCCTGACGCTGGGTCCCGTGAGCAACTGAAGCGAGATAGCCTGCATCGTTTCATTTTTGGACGTCATGGTAATCAAGCCGCCGCCCAGTCGCAACAGCAGACCTACTAAGCTGGCTAAGCCGTGCCCCGTGCTGGCGGCCATCTCCATCTGTCTTGCTCGTTCAACTTCCTGTAGAATGGAAGAGTGTAATTCCTTAAGGCGAGCTACCTGTTTCCGCCGGCTTAACAGTGTCGCTTCTTCCTCAAATAGGATTGCTAGTGAGTCCACCGCTGAGGTTAGTTCGCTTGCCTGGCGCCGTAACTCTTCTAGATCGGGGTGTTTGATTATTATACCCGCCATTGCTCTAACTCCTCGATTAGCCTTTGCGTTGTATACGCCGGTACGCCGAATCCCATCTTGGCTTGGTTACGCTTCATCCAGGACTCGCCGCCGCGCAATACCTGCAGCAGGATAATCCTAACCCGTTCTGCTTCGAGGCCGTCTTCACCGCGGGCCAGCGCCATTAGCGTCATCAACCACTGGTTGACTTTGACTATGCCCTCATACCGGCCCATTTCCTTGCCTACCTCCAATGTCTGGTCCTTGAGTTGCCTAACCTCGTCCAGAACCTCTTCGTTTCCGATTTGGAGTTCTTTGGCGAACCGAGCGACTATCTCCTTAGCCACCGGGATAATCTTGGCTATCTCATCGCCGACCTTTTCCCTGGTAGTTTTGATGCTGGCTTCCAGAGCCGACTTCTGCTGTTCCAGGGTGGCGATGCTTCCCTGGAGACTGGCTTGCTTCTTCTTCGCCGAGGCAATCACCTGCTGATGCCTCTTCAGCTCCGCCTCTTTACTCAGAATTAGTGTCTCCAGCCCGAGACCCTGGTCTAAAGACTCAAGCTCGCGGAGTAGCCTCTCCCTTAGCCCAGACGCTGCTACATGGTGACGCGTGGCAATTGCCTGGGTCCGGTCATTGAACTCGGTCAAGGCTTGAAGTGAGAAACCTGCCGCCAGCAGTTTTTGCTTCTCCTTAGTCACCTCCGCCAGGACTGTCTCGGCTCTCTTAATCGTGTCTCGTCGTTTTCGGCTCAGTACCGCCAAGTCAGCTTCCGCTCCCTCGATGGTAGCCTGCTTATCTTTGATCCGCCCCAGTAGTTCCCCCTCTCGCCTTTCGAGGTCTTTCACACGGGGGTTCAAGAGACCATATTTCTGGTCTAGATTGTCCACAACAGGGACGAGGGCATCCCGCCGCTTGGTCAGTTGTCTCACTTCTCTTTGGCGCTCCTCAACCTGCTTCAGGACAGGGCCCAGTTCATTAGCTCTGGCTTCGAGTTGGTGGAGCTTCTTGTCGGCCTGTTCGAGGGTTAGCCCGGACTTTTTCTGGTACTGGTGAATGCGGTAGACTAGCTCGACGAATTCCCGAGCCTTCTCCTCGCCGCCGGCGACCTTTAGGATTGGGGGCAGGCGGTCAACGTCGGCCGCATCGAGACCACATTCCTTAATCCGGCTGAGGACAGCAAGACCTGCGGCGCATTGTCCCGGCGATAGCCCCGAGTGCTTCAGGTCACGGGATAGCTCCCTGAGCAAGTCGACTTGTTCCGGTAGGTCCGCCGCCTCAGGGAAGGCGCCGGCCTTCAGTTCAGCAACTACGTTGGCCACCGTCCCCTTGCTGACACCGCTTTTAGCGGCAATTTCGTCGTAGGGCAACCCCGACAGGTACAGCCTGATTACAGTGACCTTCTTCTTCGCCGATAGCTTCTCCATCCTTCTGCTCCTCCTCCTACTGCTTATTACCCATATTTGAACAATGTGATGTACCGGATGAACGAGTATTTGAACATCATTTGAATCTTGATTTGAATATTACGTGAACGGCCTGTGAACAATCATGAACAATATACATCACCCCCTCTGTCTGCGGGTTGGTGGCTTAAAAAGAGCGCCACCGGCTCGGATTTTGCGGAATCATTAACGGTGGAGAGCCGAGAGGAGGTTCGCCCAGACAGCAGCGGTCAGACGGTAGTACCGGCGGGGCGGTCCCAGGTTGTAGTTACCCTGAAACGCCAGACGCTCCAATCTGCTGCAAGGTTCTACCCAGCCTAGTCGGTCAAGGTTTGAGAAATAGACCACAAAGCTATGGAAACGGCAGCCTTGAGCTTTGTAAGGCATACGAGGAAGGTACCTTTCGGCGAGGTTCTCAATGTTGTCGGGATTGATTGGACGTTTTTCGCGCCGGGCTCTCTTCTCTTCCACTCTCGTTGCTCTGTCCAGTGCCGTAGCTCGCATCAGCGCCATCTTGTAGTGGTGGAAGATATCGGCTTGAGGAGCGCCGACGTCGGGGTCAACTGCCGGTGAGCCATTGGACCCATGACCCAAAAGAAACTTCCAGATAAACTCGCCACAACCGAAAGGACGCAGGAATCCGCCTCTGGCTGGTTTCAGCAGCTCAGCCATTCCCATTCTCCTGCCATAACTTCTGATACCATTCTCGGAGTTCCTTGCCAGCTACTTTTCTGTAGCGCGCCGTCGTGTTGAAGCTGGTGTGACCGAGTTGTTCTTGAAGCAAGCGAAGTCCGTCGCCGGAATCATCTCGTTTCACCGCGTACACGGCAAAAGCGTCCCTCAGCCTGTGGGGACTTACGCCATGTGTCCTGCCGGTTTCGGGATTAACCAGCTCAGCAAGTCCTGCCCTATCGGCACAGTCGCGCACTACTTGCCAAGCTCGGTGCCTGTTGATACCAAAGACAAGCCGTTTCCCGCTCTTAGAAACAGGACCTCCTCTGGAAACGTAGTCTCTGAGCATTGCCAATGTGACGGGATCGATAGGCAGCGTTCTGACCCGGCGATGTTCCTTCTCCTGGGCAACGGCATCTTGGACTTTGGCACCGCACTTGGGGCAATAAGAGTGGCTTCTGCCAAGTTGGGTATGGCAAAAAGGACAAGACAACTTCAGCCGAACTTTGAGATGCTGGATAGTGACGAGACCCCTGGCGAGGTCAATATCTTCTACTACAATGCCAAGGGCTTCAGAGACGCGACATCCCAGGTGAAATAAGAGTCGGATGAGTAGACGGTCCCTGACATTGGTGGCGCACTTCTCTAGGCGAGCTATTTCATCAGGCTCCAAATACGCTCTAATGCCAGGTTCGGTTATACGGGCAGCGGACTTTTCAGCTTTTTCCCTTGGCATATTCCCTACTAACTCACTTCGCGACTGATCTCCTTTTCTTTCATTGCCCCAGCTAAGCGATTTTCTTTGGGATCGTCTTTTTCGGCTTGGGGATAAATGACCTCGGCTCCGCCACGGGAGTGCGCGAGCTGAGTATCGCGGGCATAAGCTCGGGCAATCACATAAGCCAAAACACGTAACCCGGCCTCGAGCCCTTTGGCTTCATTTAGCCTTCGTTTACTTGGACTTAACACATTCGGCCTGTGTCGCTTCACTGGTGATCTCCTCGTAAAGGTCGTCCAAGGAACAACCCGTGGCTCTCTTGATCAAAATAGCATGTGATATGGAGAGCGGTATCCTATTATTTTCTAATGCACAAATAGTGGTGCGGCACATACCTGTAAGTCGGGCCAATTCGGCCTGACTTACGATCAGTGCTCGAAGCCTGCATTTCCTCACTCGGTTCCTGAGAGTTACGTTGACCATTGTTAACCGCCATAAATATACATACAATAATAATTATACGCCTACGCAATGTTCTGTCAAGTGTATTGAAGTCACTCACAAAGTTGACAATCTCATTACACTGAGGTATAATTTGCACTAGGGAATAATAATTGAGGGTTGACTAATGGAGTTATCAAAAAAGCTAGTAGCCTTGAGACACAAGAAAGGTTGGAGTCAGATAGCATTGGCGAGAGCGGCGGGTATCCCACAACCAACGATTTGCAGACTAGAAAGCGGCGATATTGAGCAACCGAAGCTGAATACGATCGCGAAAATCGCTAAAGCTCTGGAAGTTTCTACTGATTACCTGGTGTCGGAGGAGTATGTGATCCCTAAAACTCATCCGCCTGCTCTGACGGTTAAAGCTCACGTTATCATTGCCCAAAATGAGCAATAAAAACAGCGATACAAGGTACTTAGGAGGTGATTAGATCATGGCACTGACGAAAGAAGAAATCGAAGCAATCGTCAAGAAAACAGTAGAGAAGGTGATTAAAGACATGAAAGTAGACTCACAGAAGCCTGCGCCCAAATGTGAGTTTGCCTGGAAAGACGATGCCCTTGTTCTCGAGTGCGATAGTGAAAAAGATCGTGATCGGGCTAAGGATATTTTGGACAAGGGTGATGTCATTATCAAAGTAAAGCCACGGAATGAAGAGCCGCAAAAAGGAAGATGAAATGGGGTCTTCTCTCGCGTGGCGAGTGAATAGGGCAAGGAACTGTGGAAGTGCTCATTTTCGCCGCGGTTTCCGCGTAACACAGAGATATCCATATCTCCGTCGCAGCACTATTAAAAGCGCTTGGAGAATTTGCTTGTTAAAATGGTAATACTGGCTCAAAGGCATTATTAACGAAGCTGAGATAAGTTGACAATCAGAGGAATGTGAAAAGCAGTGCTTAGTTAGTGGAGGCCTTGCCGCTACAAGAATCATAGTGATAGGAGGTAAGTCATGAAAGCAGCCCTTTATGCCCGTGTCTCTTCGGCGAGCCAGGATGTAGACCTGTCCATCTCGGCTCAACTAAAAGCTTTACGAGATTATGCCTCTAAACACAGCTACCAGATTGTTAGAGAGTATGTGGATGAGGTGGAGAGTGGCCGAACCTCGGATCGCCCGGCCTTTCGCGAGATGATCGCTCTGGCTAAAGCCAAGCATCCTCCCTTCGAAGCCATCCTGGTTTGGAAGCTGAACCGCTTTGCTCGCAACCGGGGCGATTCTATCATTTATAAAAAGCTACTTCGGGATAGAGGCATCAAACTCATCTCGATAAATGAACCATTAGAGGATAGCCCTTCAGGCCACTTGCTGGAAGGCGTCATCGAAACGATTGATGAGTTCTACAGCGAGAACCTGGGCGAGGATATCAAGCGTGGGATGCGGGAGAATGCTGAAAGGGGTTTCTTCAACGGCAGTAGGCCTCCCTATGGGTTTCACAAGGTAGATGTCATTGATGGCGATAAAACCCGCCACCGGCTGGACCCCGATCCTGAAGGCTCAACTTCCCGACAGGTAGTCCAGCTCATCTTTAACCTGGCTTTAAAAGGAATGGGGTGTAAAGAGATCGCCAAATTCCTGAATAAAGAGGGTTATCCCACCAGCGAGGGGCAGAAATGGGGCAGAACCACCGTCCATAAGATTTTAACCAATGAGGCTTACTGCGGTACATTAGTCTGGGGAGGTCGGCCTGGGCATCCGGCTATCCATAGCGGCACTCTTCCAGTCAGAGTGGAAAATGCCTGGCCGGCGGTCATTGACCGGGAGACATTTGGTAATATCCGGCAAAAGATGAGTAATAATGCCCCTCAGACCGTTCATCCCCGGACCGTCCCCAGCTTTTATCTGCTCAGTGGCCTTCTCCATTGTTCCTGTGGACAGGCCATGATTGGACGTAGCGCGAAGTCTCACCAATATCACTACTATGTCTGTAACCGGGGTTATAAGCAGGGTAAAGAAAGCTGTAATGCCAGGGATGTGCCTAAAGACAAGATTGAGAAGATCGTGATCGAGCAGATTAAGCAAAAGGTACTGACTCAAGAATGCCTGGAGGAATTGGTAAAACTGGTCAATGAGGAACTGGACTCGGCACATGGTTTGCTCAAAGACAAGCTGGATGTAATTGATGCCGAGTTGAATGACGTGAAAGCCAGGTTATCCAAACTCTTCGATGCATTGGAAACAGGCAAACTCAGTCTGGATGATCTTTCTCCCCGCATCAAGGAGTTGAAAGCCCGCCAGGACACACTGACCAAAGCCAGAGTTCAAATTGAAGCAGATATGGTAGTTGAGGGAGTCCAGCATGTGGAAGTAGAGGCAGTCAAGACCTACGCTCAAGATTTACGCAATCTCTTGGAAGAGGGGGATTTTACCCAGAGTAAAACCTTTCTCCGTTCCTTTGTGAAAAAGGTGATAATCAATGGCGACAAAGCTAAAATCCAGTATCGTTTACCCATGCCGCCAGAGGGAAAGAGGACCCAGTCCGTAGGAGTTCTGCCTATTGATACCCCTGGTGGAGATAGGGGGATTCGAACCCCCCACCTCTGCGATGCGAACGCAGCGCTCTCCCGAATGAGCTATATCCCCAAAGCAACTATATTATAGCATATGTCCCTCACGTCAATTAACCCCCCCTTGCCTTGTCAGTTACGCTCAATATTGATAAATTGCACACAGAACTCATACTGTAGCAGGTAGGACAAGAACGGCATCATCATTTTCCACATAGCCGCGTAGGGATGCTTGGCGAGCACTTCAAGGTCACTCACCTCTGCCAGCGTCTTGACATAGCGGGGCATGACGCCCCGATACAGCATAGCGACTCCCGGTTCTATGAAGAGAGTCTTAACCCTAAGTCTATCTAACCAATCTCTTATTGCCTTTGCCGTGAACTCAGGCCCATTATCCAACCGTATATGTCCCACTAGACCGGCATGAGACAATAATGGTTCCTTTTTTATCCAATGGGTTTACGCTTGAGCCTCAGGCGTGGAGTGTAGCGATTCTTTTTAAGGGAGCAACAGACCGTCAAAATGTTGCGCGGCCCCCGGAGGCGCACAGTTGGAAAGGTCACTCCATCGCTCTATCGGTAGATGCAGGCGCAGGTGAAGGGTTATCTACAGGCGTGGTTGATGCTGTCATCTTGCCCAGAACGGCATACACGCTAGAATGAGACACTCTGGCCATAATAGTTTTTGCCTCGGTATCCGTCGTGCTGTCCACGGACTGCCAGTTAGCGCCATCCCACCAGGCAATATAGAGGTCTTTTTCGGCAATGTCGGCAGGCAATGCTACTGGGTCATATTTCAGGGTTAGTGATAGGGATGGGCGGAACCGGGCGCTATCGGGTCCAAAGGTGTATGCTTTTATCACCGCATTCAGGGGCGGTGGTTCCGGCGGTGAAGTCAGCCTGGTAGCAGATAAGAACGTCAGCCCATCGTTATTGGAATCAGTCAGCCACGTTCCCCTGGCGATATCCAGGATGACTTTGCCGTCCGACGACTTGAGCTGGCCGGTTCCCTGGACCTGACCAGTTGCATCTATTCTCAGTGGATAGGCGAATAGTTTCCAGCCAGTGTTTTGGGCGGAGCTTTTCACGGGCGGCTCAGTTACGTCGAAGGCGCTACTGGCAGCGGAGGTCAGCCCGACCGCGGTCGCCGTCAGAGTGTAGCCTGACCCCGGCAGGTTGATACGAAGTCCGCTGAAAGTGGCGACACCATTCAAGGTAGTGACTGTCGTTGTGCCTGACAAGACCGCGCCGCTGGCGCCCTTGCCAGGGGTGATGGACAGAGTCACGTCGGCATAATAATTGCTCGCCGTGTTGCCGCTGGCATCCTGCACCGTCACCTCCGGCTGGGCGGAGAACGCTGAGTTAACAGTCGCCCCGGCAGGCGAGGTGGTGAAGACGAGTTTTGCCGCTGTACCCCACCACCACCATTGACCACCCGGGTTAGT
>Ga0315284_10008050_pt1 | contig 15031 bp, 9 predicted proteins | sample YL17G09_16_MG_FD_203696 | JGI IMG/M metagenome (GOLD analysis project Ga0315284, IMG submission 203696) | Sediment microbial communities from Yellowstone Lake, YNP, Wyoming, USA - YL17G09_16 | ecosystem: Environmental > Aquatic > Freshwater > Lake > Sediment | place: USA: Wyoming | collected... | reverse complement strand
CAGAACCGCAGGCACCCCGGCGAAGCCCATGCCCATGGCATTCAGGCCCGCGCCGCACAGGTGAACCTCATGCGCGATCTGCGGGGTCTCGAAGCCCATCTGCGGCCCGCCCATCAGGATCGCATTCCCGCTGACGCTGCGCTTCGGTCCGATGAGCACGCAGTAGCTGCCCCATTTGGCGTTGATGCCCGCGGCGCGCATGAAATCCTCGTGCGCGCGCGCCCAGTCGGCGTTCTCGATGGCGCTCGCCAGCCGGGCGCTATCCAGCCGTGATGCCAAGCGCTTGATTCTCGGCTCGACCTTTCGGGGCGGCAGAAGCTGCCCGACCTTGCCTTCGCCCGGTGGAATCGTCGTCGGCGCGTCGGGGTCGTTGACCCACGCGATGTCGTTGAAGACCGCGTCGGCATCGCTGCCGAACTTCTGCTGCAAGCCCTTATACATGCGCAGCACCATGAGCTGCGTGCCGCCGCCGCTGCCGAACCGGCGCGCCATCATCGCGCCGATGGCGACGCTGTCGGTCACCTTCCAGGGCGAGAACTCCAACCCGAGCGCCGTCATCATGCCCGGGATCTTGCCCTCGGCCTTTGCCTTCTGCGCCCACGCATTGACACCGTCGGCGTAGGCCTGAAGCGCGGCCTGGAAACGCGGCGCGAGGTTCCTGAACTGGAGGTCGAGCTCGGCCTCGGTATAGCCGTTGAGCCGGACATCCTTGTCGTGTTCGACGAAACTCTTGCCGAACGCCTCGGCCAGCGTCCCCCGTCCGGCGCGCCGGTACTTCTCCATCTGCATGAGCCGGTCTTGCGCCACGACGTAGCCGTTGCCGTAGAACAACGCGCGCTCGGTGTCAGCGAAGACGTGGGGAACTCCGTAGTCATCCCGCACGATGGTCACCTGCTGGCCGTCAACGGTGATGACTTCTTTCTCGTAGGCCCAGGCGGAGGTCAATGCCGCGCACAGGGCGAGGGCGACGGCGATGATGCACAACAACTGGAATCTTGTGGGTCGTGACATGGATGATACCTCCTCGACGGAATGGTGACTGTCGGGCTACCGGCGCCGGACCCGGCCGGCATTGCTCGGTCGGAGATTCATTCTCGACAAAGCCAGCGCTTCCTGCTGGGGCGGTGGGCGGTATACGCCGGTATGGTGTCTCCGAAATGCGCGAACGGCGTTGCGGGCCCAAGGTGACGGTTTACATGACCGCACCGTAGGGGTCGGGCTCTGTCCCGACCCGGTGCCGCATGCGTATGATCCGGGCTGGCCAGGAGAGGGTGTTGAACAATCCGCCTGAGGCGGACAAGTCGGTGCGATTTCAGCACAGGTGCCTTCGCGAGACCGAGATTCCCACGCTGCGCGCTTCGCTGGATGCGGCGCAACGCACCGCATCTCCGGAGCGCCCCGATGGATCGGGACGCCAGCTCGGAATGACAGATTCGAGGGCGCCCGCACCCCCTGGAACGAGTTTTGCAGCAGCCTGAGGAGACCGACCCATACGCGTCGGAGGCCTGAGCCAAGCACCTCCTACGCGGACTCCTCCCCGCCCAGGCTGCCGCGCAGGCGCTTGAGCAGGTCATCCGCTTCGCTCTGGCGGGAGCGCAAACCTTCGAGGTCACTCATGTCGATGTAGAGCCTGGTCACCCCGTCGAGATCGAGGCCCTTCAGGTTGATCTCGAGCCAGCCGGCCGGGCTATCCCGGCCCTCGAATGTCGGCTTCACCTCGAGACGTTCTTTGGGTATGCGCATGATGCCACACTCCTGGTCTTCCCGGCCAGTCGGGTTCACGCCCAGATTCCGAAAGCGACCCACGATTCCCGCGTCGACGTGCACATTTCGTTGTGGCTAGACCAACACCTGCGCGGCCGGCGGCCAACGCGCGCAAGGAGGGACGCACCAAGGACGCGCGGAAGTGAAAGAAGATGGCACCCTCACCGGACTATCGCCCCAAGCTGCGGCCGGTCGAAGCCATGCCGGCGCGTCACGGCGGCCAGCAGGTGATCGCGTTGCGCGACGCCAGCGGAATGACCGACCGCACCGTAATCGTCGCGGCGCACATGCTGCCGCTGCTTGCGCTCCTCGATGGCACGCGGACGCTGCGGGAAATCCAAGTGGAATACGCCCGACGTTCGGGCGAGTTGCTGCTGTCCGAGCATTTCGAACGGATCGTCCGCGAGTTGGATGCGAACCTGCTGCTCGAAGGCGAGACCTTTGAGCGCTTCGCCCAGGAGCAGCGCGACGAGTTCGCCCGGCTGACGGTGCGTCCGGCTTCTCATGCGGGCAAGGCATATCCGTCTGACCCAGGGCTGCTGCGGGATCAGCTGCGCAGCTACTTCGCGGTGGCGGCGCTCAACAACCCTGTGAGCGAAGACGAGCGCGCGCAGCGACCGGCGGCGCTCATCGCACCGCACATTGATTTCGCGCGCGGCGGGCCGTGCTACGCCCACGCGTACAGGCGTCTCGGCGAGTCAACCGCTCCGCCGCCCAGCCTGCTCGTGATCCTCGGCACTGCTCACAGCGCGCCGCCGTCGCCGTATATCCTCACGCGCAAGGACTTCGCGACTCCGTTCGGCCTTGCCGAGACGAACACGGGGATCCTCGATGCGGTGGAGCGGCGGTGGCCGGACGCCGCCGAGCTCTATTGCGACGAACTGAGCCATCGCGGCGAGCATTCCATCGAATTCCAGATCGTCTTCGCGCAGTACGCCCTGGGTGATAGAATGCCGCCGATTTTGCCGATACTGTGCTCGTTGAAGCTGGAGAGTTCGCCCACTGACAACCCGGAAGCGGAGGGGTTGATCGAGGCTCTCGGTGGTGCGCTGGCGGAGCACGCGCCGGACGCATGCATCATCGCGGGCGCGGATTTGAGTCATATCGGGCAGCGATTTGGTGACGGCGGGCCGCTGAGTGCGAGCACGATGCGCGCGGCGGAGGAGGGCGATCGCAGCCTGCTGGCGTATGCCGAGCGGCTCGACGCTGATGGGCTGTGGCAGGCGGCACAGACTGAGACGCGAGCGCGGAACGTGTGCGGGCTGCCGCCGATCTACACGATGCTGCGGCTCGCCACGGCGCATGAGGGACGCCTGCTGAAGTACGAGCAGGCATTAGAGCGGCAGACGCAGTCGATGGTGTCCTTCGCGGCGATGGTGTTCAGATAGGGCAGGCAGGAGCCCGCCCTTCGACTCCGCTCAGGGTAAACTCCGGGGCTCCGCTACGGTGCGCGAGCAGGCCATAGGGTCAGCCGGCCGTTCCTCCATACATCTCATCGGGGCCCAGGAACTCGGGCCAGCGGGCGCGCAGGAACTTGCGCGCTTCGTAACACAGGTGGCAACCGCCGGCATAGGTCGGCCGGGGCTGAAAGCCGTGTTCCATCGCCTCCTGGGCCAGGCGCTTGGGGCCGGCTTCAACGAGCAGGCGCACGATCGGGTGGGCAGTAGGGTCGAACCCGCAGATGACGGCGGCAATCCCGTGCGCCGGATCGCCCATGCGCAATCCCTGGCACAGGTGCAGGCCGCCGTAGCGATCGAGGTGAACGCGCCCCGGCTCGCCCAATGCCTCCTTGCCGCATTGGGTGAGTTCCTGCCAGGCCTGCATCTCCGGCGCGCCCGAGGCGAGCCTGGCGGCGGCGCGACCACGAAACATCACGCCGTCGATCTCCGTGACCATCTTGGAGCACCGGATGCCGAACTCCTCACAGATTCGCAGCGCGCGCTCGACGCGCTCCGGCGGCACCGACCGTGCGTGCCAGCAATCGGTGCTGATGCCGAGGCTGGCGAGTCCGGCTTCCGCGAAGGGCGCGAGGGTGCGCCGCGCGGCATCGTCGCTCACGGCCCAGAATGCGTTCGTGAGGGCGCTCACTTCGTAGCCGCGCGCAATGCCTTCCCGCACCAGGTGCAGCAGTTCGCGTTGGAAAAGGAAGGGTTCGCCGCCTTCGCCGCACAGGCTTCTCACCTGCGGGGTCAACGCCAACTGCACGAGCACGGCGTCGATCTGATCGATGGAGATCGGCCCGCCCTGCCGCGGCGAGCACCACACGAAGCAGTGGTCGCACTCGGCGGTGCACGAGTACGTCATCAGGAAATGGATGCCGCCGAGCTTCGATCCGCTCACGTGTCACCTTGCGTACGAATCGGGCGCGACTCTTGTCCGCTGGCCGGCGACAGGAATCGCCCGGAGGACCGGGCTTCCACAATGTGGCACAGCCGCCCTCGGCTGTGGCGGGCCATAGGGGCTGTTGCACAATTGGTAGGAGTCCGTCAGGGAATGCCTCCGCGAGACCGAGATTCCACGCATCGCGCTCACCGCGATGCTCTGAATGACGAATTCGAAGGCACACGCAACCCCGGAAACGGATTGTGCAACAGCCTCCATAGTCATACCCCTGTCAGGAGCCGCTACGAGATCCCGAGGCGACGCGCGCCGGAGGTGTGCGCCGCCTCAGGAGGCGCGACTTCGCGCGCCGCCTGCCGCGGGAAGGTAACGGTTATCCTGGTGCCGCGCGAGCGCCGTATCGTCAGGCGTCCGCCCATGCTGTGTCCCACCAGGGCGCGCACGATCTGCAATCCCATCGCTCGCTCGTTCGATGCGACAGCGGAGGCGGGAATGCCTTTCCCGTTGTCGCTGACCGTGAGGCGCGCTGATTGCTCCTGGCACTCGAGGCGCACTTTCACCTCGCCGCCCGCGTCAGTGAACGCGTGCCGCAGGGCGTTGCTGACGAGCTCGCCAGTGACAAGAGCCAGGGCGGTCGCCTGCTGAGCCGGCAGCGTACAGGGGCAAACGTTCACGGTGAGGACGACATTGCGCTGCGGCTGCTCACAGATATCGCCAACGAGAGTGACGACCTGGTTCACGAGTTCGGCAGCGTCCGCCTCCCCCCCCAACTTCCCCTCGCGCAGCAGGCCGTGAACCGCAGCCATCGCCGATATGCGCTCGAGTAAGCGCTCCACGATTTCGCCCGCGCCCTCCTGGTCGCGAGCAAGCTCGAGCACCGCGGACAGCGTCTCCAGGTTGTTCTTGACCCGGTGATGCAGCTCCTGAACCGCCGCCTCGAGCTGCCGCGCCCGCGCCGCCTCGCGCTCGAGCAGCCGCGCGTTATCCACCGCGACCCCGATCTGGAAGCCCATCATGCGCAGCAGATCGTCGGCGCCTTCGGGGAACTCTCGCGGCGCGCCGGAACCCACGGCAAGACTGCCAAGCACTTCGCCGCGCACGACGATGGGCACCGTCGCCACCGCACGGCAGCCGAGATCCTTCGCGTGGGTGTCGATGTCGGAGTCTGCAAGATCCGGCACCAGGAGCGGCTGCCCGGTGATGAGGGGAATGCCCATGATGCCCTTGCCCACCTCAACCCGAACGAACTTCTCCAGCGCGTCGTGCGCGATCCCGTGGGAGGCCGCGATCCGCGTTGATGCCCCATTGTCATCCAGGAGCGCGACCACGCCCATATCCATGCCGAGCAGTTCGCCGATCCGCTCCAGCGCTGCCTGCAGAATGGTGTCCAGATCGCGCGCGTGGCACACATCCGAGGACACCGCGGTGATCGCCTCCAACTCGCGCCGCCAGCGAAGCCCATCTTGGCCCCATTCGCTCAACTCGTGAACCGCGATCGACTGGTACGACTCCCCGGAATGGGACATGTCGAAGATGTACGCAACGCGCATCAGCAGCGCCTGGCCCGTTTTCGTGACGAGCTGCAACAGTCGGCCCGGTGAGACGTCAGGAGTGGTGTCCGACAGATCGCGCCCCCAGGCGTCGCGAGCAACCTCCGTCAGCGCCATGCCGCGCAGGGCTCCCTTTTCGTAGCCAAGCCGCCGCTCAATAGCGGGGCTCGCCAGGAAGATCCGCCCCTGGCTGTCGATGAGCATGGTGCGATGCGGCATGTGCTCCCACAGCGTGAGCATGAATGCCGTCTCGCGGTCATCCGCACGATTCCTCTTGGTGCGTGCCATCAAAGTACTCCTGATTGTCTATTCGCCGTCCCTGGTCGGGAGACCTACTCGGCTCGCTCTGTTAGCCGCGCCAGCTTGCGCTCCATGCGCTCGACATGGGTGCCCCGCCAGTAGATGCGCGCGCACCCGCGGCACCTCGCGAACGTCTCCTGCGTCTGGAACACGTACGGCGGCACTTCGTCTTTTATCGAGTCCTTCGGCACGCGGTCGATGAGCCCATTGCAGACGGTGCAGCGCGTGAGCGCCGCGCGCATGTCGAAGGTCAGACCCAGTTCGCGCGCAACCTGGGCGACTTGCTCGCCGGCGTGGTCGCTGGTCACGAAGACGTGCCGCGGCAGCCCCCGGCGCCGGAGCATGCCGGTATCGCGCGTCAGCATCACGCGGCCCTCTTCCCTCGCGCGCCGGACCAGTTCGTCGTCCGCGATGAACGGGTCGTACGCGACGTCGAAGCCGAGCATGCGCAGCGCCTTCGCCAGCCGGCCGAGCATGCCGTCGGCGATCATGCGGACGTCCTCAGCCACGCCTTCGCTCATAGCCGCGGCAGCACCTCCCCGTAGCCGTGGAGGCGCGCATACACGGCAAGGATCGCCGCGACGAGGGCGAGCGCCACGCACACCCAATCGGCGGGGCGCATTCGCAGCGCAAGGTAGTATGTTCTCTGATGATGCGCGCCAAAGCCTTTCGACTCCAGCGCCATCGCGGTGAGGTCGGTGCTGCGGATGGCGGTGACGAACACCGGCACCAGCACCGGCACATGCTTGCGCAGGCGGGCGAGGATGTTACCCGACTCGAGGTCGAGCCCCCGCGATTTCTGCGCCTCCACCACCGAGGCCGAGCTCCCCAGAAAAGTCGGTACGAGCCGCACCGCAGCCGCGAGCGCGAAGCTCACCGCATAAGGCAAGCCGAGCCGGCGCAGTCCGTGCGCGAGTTCTTCGATCATGGTCGTGGACATGAAGACCATGCCCGCCGCAACCATCGCCGACAGGCGGAGCCCGACGGCCAGGCCGTAGAGCAGCGATTCCAGGCTCGCCGTCAGCGGGCCGAGTCGCAGCGCGGGCGTTGGCCCTTTGACAAAAAATGGCCAGAGCAGCGCCGCAAAAATGAAAAGAAGGAAGAGCAGCGCGCGGATGCGCCAGAGGTTGACCAGGCTGCGGGAAGCCGCTGCGATGACGAGCACGGCCGCCCACGCCCCCGCTGCGTAGGCCGGATGGTTGAAGGCAAGAGCCACGACGAAGAATACCGCTAGCGCCGCCATCTTCGCGCGCGAGTCGAGGCGATGGATGAATGTGGATCTATCGAGGTAGACGGAGGCCTGCATGTCGCCTGCAACCGAGACTATCGCTAAACGCAGGGAGTGTCATTCCAAGCCGCTCGGCTTCGTTCGGGATAGACTCAGCAAGGAATCGCGGTAGCGAGCACGCAACCACGCTGCCGAGACCCCTCGCTCTGCTCGGGGTGACATCACTCCCTTACGCAGGGTCCGCATCGAGGCCGACGGAGCCTGCGCCGATCTCTATCCTTCAAGTCCCTGTGAGGCACTTCGCGAGCTCACCGACTGACAGCGTCACGCCGCCCAGGGCGGCGCCGAGGCGTACGGCTTGAGGCGCCACCAGATGCGCCTGAGCCAGTTCATCGGTGCGCCCCATCACCTCGCGCATGGGTGCGTCGAGCAACACGCGCCCCCGACTCAGTAGGACCGCCCGGTGCGCGTACTCGGCGGCCACCCACATCGCGTGGGTGACGATGATGATGGTGTGACCGCTGTCGTTAAGGCGCCTCAGCAGTTCCATCATACCCACATTCTGGCGGTAATCAAGTCCGGTCGTGGGCTCATCGAGGACGAGCACCTTCGGCCTCGATGCGAGCGCGGACGCGACGGCGATGCGCTGGCGTTCACCCTTGGTCAGCGAGAACGGGTCGGCAGCCTCCAAGCCCGCCATCCCGACTGCGGCCAGCGACTCGGTGACACGCCGCGCGACCTCATCCGGGGCCAGGCCGAAGTTGCGCGGGCCGAAGCCGACCTCCTCGCGCACCGTGTCGGCGAAGATCTGGTGGTCCGGGTTCTGAAAGACGTAGCCGACCTGGCGGCCAAGTTGCAGCGCGGACTGGCGGCGGGTCTCTGCTCCCGCGACTCGCACCTCGCCGACGCGCGGCAGCATGAGGCCGTTGAAGTGCTTGACCAGGGTGGTCTTGCCCGAGCCGTTCTGCCCGAGAATAACGACGAACTCGCCCTCGCGGATCGTCAGATCCACCCCATCCACTGCAGGGATGCCGTCGTAGGAATGGCTCAGCGAGCGCACTTCGATTATGGGGTCGCCGTGCGCGCGCCGCGCCTCATCTGCAGCGAGAGCCTGCCACCGGGAACGGTCCAAGCGGTAGCCGAGCGCTTTGAGTTGCGACAGGGCGTCGGCATCCTCTATCGGTCGCGCGGTCTCGCCCAGGCGCGCGAAGAGCGCCGCCGCAGGCAGCGGGCGGATTCCGTGTGATTCCATGAACTCCGGCCGTGCGAGAAGCGCGCGCACGTCGCCGTCGTAGACGATCGCGCCCTCGCGCATCACCACGGCGCGCGGGAAGTGCGCTGCTTCTTCCGTCTCGTGCTCGACCATGACGACCGCCGGCGCGGTGGTCGACGAGTTCCGCAGCCAGCGAGCGATCTCGAAAACCTGCCGCTTACCCTCGGGATCGAGATCGGTCGTCGGCTCGTCCAGCACCAGCAATTCCGGCCGGCATGCGAGCACGGATGCGATCGCGAGGCGCTGCTTTTCTCCGCCGGATAGTGTTGCGGGCGCGCGGCGCTCCATGCCGGCGAGGCCTGTCGCCGACAGCGCTTCCGCGATGCGGCGCCCTATCTCGTCTCTGGGCAGGCCGAAGTTCTCCGGACCGAAGGCGGCCTCAAGCTCGACACTGGTCGAGAAGAGCTGGCTCTCGAAGTCCTGGAACACGAGGCCCACGCGGCGAGCGAGTTCGTGCACCGGCCGCGCGCGCGTGCTTTCGCCGAAAGCCAGGATGTCTCCGGTGAGCTCGCCCTTCTGGAAATGAGGGATGAGGCCGTTGGCGCAGCGGCAGAGGGTGGATTTCCCCGCGCCGCCTTCGCCCATGATGATGACGGATTGGCCACGCTCGACGAGGAGGGAAATGTCCTTGAGCGCGGGGCGTGTCGCGTCGCGATAGGCGAAGGTGACGCGGCGGAATTCGAGCGCAGGGGATTCGTTGGAGGGCGCGGCCGCCTTGCCCTGCGTCCGGATGAGTCCTGCTTCGTCCTGGGATGCTTCCTCCATGATCACAGCAGCGCGGCGCCGATGAGCATGGCCGCTATCAGGGGCGTCAGCGTGAGCGTCACATTTGTGTGCGGCGACGTCGACGCAAGGGACACGCCTATGATTAGCCCCGGTATCGCACTGATGAGGAGTAGGAACAGCCCGGCAACAGCCAAGCGTCCCTGCGACAGGTCCTCGGCCGGCATAACGTCGCGGTACAGCAGCCCCCACCGGCGCACCCGAGGGTAAAGCACCCGCAGCAGCGGTGGCCCGAGGACGATCGCGACGGCCGCGTTGTTGGTGACGATAATCGGCCCTAGCACCGTGAACGGCACCAGCCCCAGCGCGTTTACGCCCCAAGCGATGGGGAACGCGCATGCCGCGCTTGCGGCCGCTGCAACCACGACGAACTCGACGAACTGGCGTGGTGTTGGCCCCAGCAGAGGGGGCCTTATACGGGATGCGCAGACGTACAAGACAAGGCCTGCCACGGCTACGGCAGCCCACCCGAAGGGTGACAGAACCGGCGCAGGAAGTGCCTCACCGTTAATCCACATGGGCACCTGGTACAACGACGTGATTTCAAACATTGCGAGTCCGCCGGCCGCCAATAGCAGCCCCAGCCATCGTGCAGGCACAAGGACGGCGAGCCAGCGCGCGGAGAACTGCCGGGTAGCCATTGACGGCTCCGACCCTGAGGACAGGAGCCACAGACGTCCCCAGAGCTTGTAAGGGACATAGCCATAGAGGAAGTTGCCGACGAAGCCGAATGCGCTGCCGGGCCCGAACGTGCCGCCGTAGATGTCGCCCGCGAGGTTGCCGAAAGCGCTGCCCCACGCCGCCGCCGGCCCGAACATGAGCGAGCAGATGACAGGGATGACGTTGGCCGGTCGGACTTCAGTAAAGCCGGGGATGATGGGGATCGCGACCTTGAACGGGATCAGCACGGCCGCGTACACCGCCGCCGTGAGCGCCACGAGCACGACCATGCGCGTGTGCTTCCAGAGTGTGATGAGGTCCTTCATACTATTTCATCCGCAGATTACGCAGATTTCCTAGCGCGGCCCCGGCGGGCCGCAACCAATACATCCACAGATTGACACAGATCCTACTTCGCTGAACCTCCTTCGCTAAAGCTACGGAGGTCACGAGCTTCGAAGGACAAGTTCACACAGATTCTGGCCGCCTTGGGCGGGAAAAGCAGATAGGCAATCCCGGACGATGCTGTAGGGGCAAGGCACGCCTTGCCCCTGCTTGGCCGCAAACTCTTGCGCAAAAAAAACACAGATTTGCGGGTTAGTAATACAGATTCCGCGGATGCAGCCGTCGGCGTTTATGCTGTTCTGCGAAGCAGCGCTTCCAGCCTTCATAGCCGAAAGCACTTCGGCGGAGCGAGCTCGCTGCGAAGCGCGAGCTGGCTTGTATGTGCGGCTAATCCTATCCTTGTCTTCTCTGCGCTCTCAGTGCTTGCCCGCCATCCTGTCCCCCGTAGCTCGTGACCTACATAGCCTTGCTTGCCCCGTTTACCCCGAGCGCAGTCGAGGGGAGCAGAGTCGAGGCGGCGACGTAGGTTCATGCGAAGGGGGAAGCTGGCCGTCGCATGCCGCATGGGCGACGGCGGGCGCTCTGTGGTTCGATCCCGCCTATTTCGGCTGCTCGTCCTTCCGCCTTCGCGGGCGACGGAGTTCCGCTTCGGCGGACGAAGGCGTCGTAGCGGAGTAGCCTCGCTACTTCGCAGAGTAGGACAGCGGGAAGTTGACGTAGGTCGTATTGCCCGCGGTCACCACGATCCCAATCCTGCCGAAGTCCTGGTAGCCGGTCGCGGTGCACAGCATGGTGTAGGTTCCGGCGGGAAGGTCGCTGTCGATCTCGTAGATCCCGTAAGGCGCGGTCGTTGCCGCCGTCGCGCGGACCACCCCGCCGGTCCTGGCGCTCACCGTGGCTCCAATGATCGGCGCGCCCGTGATCTTATCCCTAACCTGCCCCTTGAGTTTCCCCGAAATCTGAAGGTTGAAGTTGACGTATCTCGTCTCGCCTTCGGTGCTGGCGATGTTGGTCTTGGTCTGTGTAACGTATCCGGTCTTCGATGCCCAGAGGATGTACGTGCCCGAGGGCAGACCCGGTGGGAACCTGTAGATGCCGTTCGCGTCGGTCGTCGCCGTCACAACCACGGTGAGGCTGCCCCACGAGTTAATGGAGACGGTCGCGTCGCCGATAGGCGTGCCAGTTCCCGCGATGCAGACCTGGCCCTTGACCGACGGCGCGCGCTCGAAGGCGAAGAAGTTGACGTAGGTTGTCGCGCCTGCCGTCACGCCGATGTTGGTCTTCGTCTGCGTCACCCAACCGGGCTTGGAGACCGACACCACGCAGGTGCCGGTGAGCAGGTCGGACTCCATGACGTAGATGCCGTTCGCGCCGGTGATCGTCCTCGCACGTTCCACACCGCCCGATCGCGCTGTCACCGTCGCTCCCTCGACATTGGCCCCGGTGCCTCGCTCGCAGATTTGGCCCATCAACCTGCCCGAGACATCGAGGTTGAAGTTGACATAGGTGGTCTGGCCGGAAGTGACCGCGATGTACGCCTTCGTCTGGGTCACATAACCTTGCTTGCTGGCTGCGATCACATACTGCCCGGGGACAAGCGCGCCGATCTGGTACAGGCCGTCGGCATCGGTGGACCCAGAGCGCTGGAGTTCGCTTGCGGCGTACACCCCAACCGTCGCGCCCTGAATGGCAGCCGACGTGCCCAGCGCGCGGACCTGACCCGCCAGGCTGCCATCAGGGGCGACCTCGTTCGCCGCAACGAACACATCCCCGGACATATTGGTGTCCCAGTCCACCAGATTCGACGCGCCAGACGCAAAAGCCATAATGAGTCCGTCACCGCTGATGGATGGAAGCACAGACTCCCCGTTGCCCTCAGTCCCGCTTGAGGCCACCGACACTCGCTGTGTCTGGCCGGTCGCCCTGTCGTGCACAAATACGTCTCGATAGCGGTTAGTGTCCCCAGGCGCCAGGCTGGTAGCGTACGAGTCAAAAGCCACGAAGCGGCCGTTGGCACTGATGACCGGGAACTCGGAGTGCGAGTCCCCCTGGCTGCCGTCCGAAGCCACTGAGACGCGTTCGGTGAGCCCAGTGGTGCGGTCGTGAACGAAGATATCAAAGACGGGACTCGTGTCCCCCGGCACGAGATTGCTCGCGTATGACTGAAAGGCCACAAATCGCCCATCTGCGCTGACGCTCGGCTGACGCGACCAGTCGTTGGCCTGTACGCCTGAGGCCACCGACACTCGCTCGGTTACACCTGTGGTACGGTCGTGAACAAAGATATCGTACTTACCGTTCGTGTCTGACGGTACTAGGTTGGTTGCGGACGACGCGAACGCAACGAAGCGCCCGTCGGCGGAGATCGCAGGTGAATCCTCGCACTCGCCATCTCCCTGGCCGCCACCTGATGCCGCAGAGATGCGCTCGGTACTTCCCGTGGCGCGGTCGCGCACGAAGATATCCGAGCAGCCGTTCGTGTCTTCAGGCACGAGATTGCTCGCGGAGGACCAGAAGGCAACAAAGCGCCCGTCATCGCTCATGGCGGCATACACGGAATCGCCGTTTGCCTCGATACCATCCGACGACACTGACACGCGCTCAGTTTGGTGTGTCGCCCTGTCGTGCACGAATACGTCCCAGGTTGTGGTCGCACCGTTCGCATCCCCGGGCACAAGGTTGCCTGCGCGGGACGTGAACCCCACCACGGATCCGTCCGCGCTTATGCTGACGTCGTAGGAATAGCTGTTAGCTTGCTTTCCATCGGACGCGACGGACACACGCTCAGTCTGCCTAGCGATCCGATCGTAGACGAAGGAATCGTCGCATCCGTTGGTATCCTCCGGCACGAGGTTGTTCGCGGAAGATCGGAAGGCGACGAACCGCCCGTCCGCGCTGATCGCGTTGTACGAGCCGGAATCGTCGTTTCCTTGCAGGCTACCGTCGGGGGCGACTGAGACACGCTCGATGGTATGGGCGAAGGCAAGCGGCGAAACGGCGGCGAGGATGCAACACGCGAAGAAAAGCAGCGACGTCCGGCACGCTTTCATGGCATGTTCCTTGGGTTTCAGCGGACTGTCAGCGGCAAGGGCGGTTTCGGCGAGGGAGCGGGCGGTTCCTGCCGGGAGGAGGAATCAATCCGCAGATTTCACAGATCACGCAGATCGACCCTGCCTGCGGCGGCAATCATCGGTGTTCATGTGTCCTTCGAAGCTGTGCGACGCCCCGGCGTCGCTCTGGAGTGCGGCGGGGCCGCACCAGCGAAGTTTACCCGCCTCAGGCGTGCTTGCGCGCCGCAGGCGCGGAGGATCCGCCTCGATCGGCGGTTCGCATTATCCCATATTCTCTCTGCGCTCTCCGAGTCCTCGGCCTTCGTAGCCTTTGGCGAAGTAGGCTCTGCGGTTAGACCCGGATTATTCGTAACGGAGCGAGGATGTCATTCCGAGCGCCCGCGGCCGCAAGAAGTGGGCCTTCTGAGCCGTTTCGGGGAGGAGCCGGGGCGAGACCCCTCGCCCTCTCAGGGAGAGGTCGGCGAGCCTGCGGCGAGCCGGGTGAGGGTAGATGGCGATGCCCTTGACCCCCACCCTTCGACTTCGCTCAGGGCAGGCTCTTTATCCTCCCCCTGGAAGGGGGAGGGGTGCGCCCGATGCCAACTCCCCGCGGTCATTCCCACGGGGTCAGAGCTTGCCCTGAGCGTAAACCAGCGCCGCGAATCGCGGTGCCTCACACCCGGGGGCGGGTGTGGCACATGGCGGACCCAATCTCCGCGCGGTCGGCGAGCAAGAACAATGCTGGCGGGGCTAGGAAGTCCCGCCCTACAGGTTCCGTTTCACGGGCGGGCGGTGAGGAGGCGCATGCCGTTGGCGATGACGACGAGCGAAACGCCGACATCGCCCAGCACCGCCAGCCACAGCGTCAGAACCCCCGGCACCGCAAGCGCCAGCAGCGCCACCTTCACCGCCAGCGAGATTGTCACGTTCTGCCTGATGTTGGCCAACGTGGCGCGGCCGACCTTGATCACGAACGGCAGCTTGCCAAGGTCATCGCCCATGAGCGCCACGTCCGCATTCTCCAACGCGGCGTCGCTGCCGGTCGCGCCCATCGCGATCCCAACGGTCGAGGCCACCAGTGCCGGGGCGTCATTGACCCCGTCACCGACAACGACTATGCCCTGGTTCGCCTCCTCCAGGATAGCGACCACATCAACCTTGTCGCCAGGCAGTAGCCCTGAGTGATAGTCATCCAATCCCAACCGCTGCGAGATCGCCTGCGCCGTCGCCTGATTGTCGCCGGTGAGCATGATCAGCGGCCCCATGCCGATGGCGCGCAGCTTCTCGATCGCCGACGCCGCGTCGGGCCGCGGCTCGTCGGCGAGGCCGATCACGCCCAGCGCGCGGTCCGCCCAACCGACGATTATGGCGGTGTTGCCTGCGCCTTCGAGACGCGCGATCGCATCCTCGACGCCGCTAAGATCGGCGCCCATCTCCTCGAACAACTTACGGTTGCCCGCGTAGGTTTGCTTGCCATCCACGATCGCCGTTGCGCCCGCGCCCGCCAAGGCGGTGAACCCCTCGCCCGCGTGCGCGCTAATCCCGTCGCGATGGGCTCGGGCGACGATCGCCCGCCCCAACGGATGCTCCGATTGCGCCTCGACCGCAGCCGCAAGCTCAAGAAGCTCATCGGCGGCAACACCCTGAGCGGGGACGATCTCGGTCACCTCCGGCCGGCCGGCAGTGAGCGTTCCCGTCTTATCGAATGCGATGGCCCGGATGTGCCCCAGGGCTTCGA
>Ga0315284_10008049_pt1 | contig 15032 bp, 15 predicted proteins | sample YL17G09_16_MG_FD_203696 | JGI IMG/M metagenome (GOLD analysis project Ga0315284, IMG submission 203696) | Sediment microbial communities from Yellowstone Lake, YNP, Wyoming, USA - YL17G09_16 | ecosystem: Environmental > Aquatic > Freshwater > Lake > Sediment | place: USA: Wyoming | collected... | reverse complement strand
CAAGAAGGTGAAATTGATGCGAGTAATATAAAAGGATAATTTAGTTCTAATTAATAAAATTATAAATTTTATGAAAAAATAATATTAGATTATAATCAATTTTAAATTGATTATATTTTTTTTGTATAAAAGAAATTAAATTAATATGGAAGAAAATAATCCAATAATCAATGAGTTTGGAACAAAAAAATGGTATTTAAATGGTAAAAAACATCGCGATAATGATTTACCTGCCATAATATATAGTAATGGAAAAAAAAAATGGTACCAAAATGGACAATTACATCGGGATAATGATGAACCAGCTTTAATAAAAAATAATGGATTTCGATATTGGTATAAAAATGGTAAATTACATCGAGATAATGATCAACCTGCTGTAATATTGAATGATGGAACACAATATTGGTATCAAAATGGTAAATTACATCGAGATAATGATCAACCTGCTGTAATATTGAATGATGGAACACAATATTGGTATCAAAATGGTAAATTACATCGAGATGATGATAAACCTGTCATAATATTGAATGATGGAACACAATATTGGTATCAAAATGGTAAATTACATCGAGATGATGATAAACCTGTCATAATAAATAGTGATGGAAAACAAACATGGTATAAAAATGGTAAAATACATCGTGATAATAATCAACCTGCCTTAGTATATGATGATGGAAGACAATGTTGGTATCAAAATAACAAATTACATCGCGATAATGATCAACCTGCAATAATTAGAAGTGATGGAACACAAGAATGGTATAAAAATAATCAAAGACATCGCGATAATGATCAACCTGCAATAATATGGAATTTTGGAAAAAAAGAATGGTATAAAAATGGTAAAAGACATCGAGATAATAATTTACCTGCCATAATATGGAATTTCGGTGCTTTAGAATGGTATATAAATGGTATTAATCAAAAAGAAGGTGAACTTGATGCTAATTATATAAAAGGATAAAATAAATATAATAAATTTTAAAATTGATTATAATAAACTTCATATAAATGAAAATAAAATTAACTAATGGAAAAAATTGATTCAATAGAAATTAATTCAATATATCAAGTATGGTATAGAAATGGACATTTAATAGAAGAAAATGGAGATCAACATTGGTATAAAAATAATAAAATACATCGTGATAATGATCAACCAGCTATAATAAAACAAAATGGAGATCAACATTGGTATAAAAATGATCAAAGACATCGTGATAATGATTTACCTGCAAGAATATATAGTAATGGAAGAAAAGAATGGTATCAATATAATAGATTACATCGCGATAATGACCAACCTGCCATAATATATGCTGATGGAAAATTAAGTTGGTATCAAAATGGTAAAAAACATCGTGATGATGATAAACCTGCCATAATATGGAAAAAAGGAGGTCAAGAATGGTATCAAAATGGTAAATTACATCGAGATAATGATCAACCTGCTATAATAGATAATGATGGAACTAAAAAATGGTATAAAAATAGACAATTACATCGTGATAATGATAAACCTGCCATAATATGGAAAAATAAAAATAAAGAATGGTATCAATATGATAAAAAACATCGTGATAATGATCAACCTGCTGTAATAAAACGCGATATTATTCAATATTGGTTCCAAAATAAATTACACAGAGATAACAATAAACCAGCCGTAATAAAAAATAACGGAAATTTAGAATGGTATATATATGGTATAAAACAAAAAAACGGTGAACTTGATGCAAGTAATATAAAAGGTTAATATTAATAAAAGATGAAAATTTTTTAAAATAAATTTAAAAAATTACTTATAAATAAAAATTAAATAGTCAATGGATGAAATACAACCAATAATTAATGAAAAAGGTACAAAAAGATGGTATCAAAATGGTCAATTAAATCGTGATAACGATTTGCCTGCTGTAATATATCTTGATGGAACACAAGAATGGTATCAAAATGATAAAAAGCATCGAGATAATGATCGACCTGCTATAATATATAGCAGTGGAACACAATATTGGTATAAAAATGGTGAATTACATCGAGGTAATGATTTACCTGCTATAATATTTATTACTGGAACAAAACGTTGGTATAAAAATAATAAATTACATCGCGATAATAATTTACCTGCCATAATACAATGTAGCCGCGAGGACCATAAATTGGTAAACCCAATTTATAATGAAACACGATATTATTATCAAAATAATGAATTACATAATAATAATGATCAACCTTCTATAATATTTAATGATGGAGAAAAAAGATGGTATAAAAATGGTAAATTACATCGAGATGACAATAAACCTGCAATTATAGATTGTAAAAATCGTTTTAAATGGTATATAAATGGTATTAAACAAAAAAAAGGTGAACTTGATGCTGATAATATAAAAGGATAATTTCATAAAAAGGAGTGAAAAATTTTTAAAATAAATTTAAAAATTTACGTATGAATAAATAAAATAGACTAATCAAAAATGACTTCAAAAGAAGAAAAGACTCCAAAAAAACCCCGGAAAATTCCTGAATTGGAGAAACTATTCGCAGAGGACCTAACTGAAGAAGAACGTGAAAAATTATACAAACATTGGAGACTCGATGTTGTTCTTGGATATTCTCTCTCTGAATATGAGCAAAAAATTGAAGGATGGGAATCCGACTTAAGACATATCAAAGAAAGGATAGATGGGATTAACTGTTGATAAAATCCATATTTGAGTTCAATTAAAAATAAATTTAAAATTTATTTTTATAATTAATATAAAATTTATTTTTAAATCAATTATTTGGATCAACTTCCAACAATTGATTTAAAAATAAATTTTACAATAAACAAAAAAATTAATGGGTCATTCTGCAGTAATTGATGAAAATCAAACACAAAAATGGTTTAAAAATGGTAAATTTCATCGTGATAATGATTTACCTGCTGTAATAGATAGTAATGGAACACAAAAATGGTATCAAAATGGTAAAAAACATCGAGAAAATGATCAACCTGCTGTAATACGGAGTGATGGAACACAAGAATATTATAAAAATGGTAAATTAAATCGTGATAATGATTTACCTACAGTAATACGCTGCAATAAAACACAATTTTGGCATTTAAATAATGTAACACATCGTGATAACGATCTTCCTGCCATAATACTTAGTGATGGAACACAATGTTGGTATAAAAATGGCGCAGCACACCGAGATAATGATCTACCCGCTGTAATATTTGGTAATGGAACACAATATTGGTATCAAAATGGTAAAATACATCGAGATTACGATCAACCTGCATTAATATATAATAATGGTACTTTAGAATGGTATAGAAATAACAAATTACATCGTGATAATTATAAACCAGCTGTAATAAAAAGTGATAAAACTTTAGAATGGTATATAAATGGTGTTAAACAAGAAAATGGAGAACTTGATGGAAGTAATATAAAAGGATAATTTGACTTAATAAATTTTATTAATAAACTTACTTTAATTTTATTCTTCTTGCAAGATAATTAATTTTAAAAAAATCTATAATAAATTAAAAAAATTAATGAATCAAAATAATTTGCCTCAAATAAAAATTGATGGTTCAAAAAAATGGTATAAAAATGATCAATTACATCGCGATAATGATCTACCTGCCGTAATAAAAGAAGATGGAACACAATATTGGTATAAAAATGGCAATATACATCGTAATAATGATCTACCTGCTGTAATATATAATAATGGAACAAAAAAATGGTATAAAAATTGTCAATTACATCGAGATAATGATCTACCTGCCGTAATAGATAATAAAAAAACGAAAAAATGGTATCAGAATGGTAATATACATAGAAATGATAATCGACCTGCTATAATATATACTAATGGAACACTAAAATGGTATCAAAATGGTAATATACATCGTGATAATGATCAACCTGCTGTAATACATGGTGATGGAACAATGAAATATTATCAAAATGGGTTTTTACATCGAGATAATGATCAACCTGCTGTAATAGGAGGTTATAAATCACTATATTGGTATCAAAATGGTAAATTACATCGTGATAATGATCTACCTGCATTAATTTATAATAATGAAAATAATGAAAATAAAGAATGGTATCAAAATGGTAAATTACATCGAAATAATGATCTTCCCGCAGTAATATATAATAATGGAACAAGAAAATGGTATCAAAATGGTAAATTACATCGAGATAATGATCAACCTGCCATAATATATGATGATGGAACACTAAAATGGTACCAAAATGACGAATTACATCGAGATAATGATCAACCTGCCTCAATAAACATTGATGGAACACAAATGTGGTTTAAAAATGGTGAAAGACATCGTGATAATGATCAACCTGCAATAATAGAAATAAATGGAACACAAGAATGGTATAAAAATGATAAAAGACATCGTGATAATGATCTACCTGCATTAATAGATAGTAATGGAAGTCAAGAATGGTTTCAAAATGGTAGATTACATCGTGATAATGATCAACCTGCATCAATATCTTCTATTGATGGAGTAAACAAATGGTATAAAAATGGTAAATTACATCGTGAAAATAATAGACCCGCTTTGATAAAAGAAGACGGAATTTTAGAATGGTATATAAATGGTATTAAACAACAAGATGGAGAATTAGACATTGATCATATAAAAGGATAAAAGAAGATGGTATTAATCAAAAAGGATGACGAAACTTTACATTGATTATATAAAGGATAAAATAATATTTAAACTTAATTTAAATATTTTAATTGATTATATTTTTTTTATATGAAGATAAATAAAAATTAAGATGAAAGAAAATAATCCAATTATAGATGGAAGACATTTTTGGTATAAAAATGGAATAAAACAACAAGAAGGTGAAATTGATGGAAGTAATATAAAAGGCTAAATTAATATATAATATATTACATCAAAATAATAATCTACGGGTTCATTCGGAACACGCAGAATTACGTCTGCTCCCATAATAAAAAGTGATGGAAAAATGGAATGGTATATAAATGGAATTAGACAAGAAGAAGGTGAAATTGATGCGTGTAATATAAAAGGCTAAATTAATATATAATAAATTAAAAAATTGATTATATTTTTTTGTCTATAAAGATAAATAAAAATTAAAATGAAAGAAAATAATCCAATAAAAATATTTAAAGTAACTTTAAATATATTAAATTCATTATTATAATAAATTGTATTATAAAATATGTTTATTAGAAGTTTTTATTGTCATCAAAAAAATTTTAAATACGTAATAAAATCTTTAGCGAGACATTCTGAAACTGGTGAAATTTTTATAGTATATGAATCATTTCCACTAATTTATGACTCCTCTTTGACTTCATTAAAAAATAAAAATAATTCCGAAATTTGGATTAAACCGTTACTAAATTTTAAAAAAAATTTAATTTATAACGATATTGTTGAATTCGAAAAATTAACAAAAATTAATTGATTATATTTTTTAATTTATCCTTTTATATGGCCTGCATCAATTTCTCCTTCTTCTTGTTTAATTCCATTTTTATACCATTTCATTTCCCCATCATCATTTATAATAGCTGGTAAATTATTATCTCGATGTAATTGACCATTTTGATACCATTTTTGCGTTCCATTACTCAATATTACGGCAGGTTGATCATTATCACGATGTAATTGATCATTTTGATACCAAAATTGTGATTTATTAATCCATATTACTGCAGGTAGATCATTATCTCGATGTAATTGACCATTTTGATACCATTGTTGTGATAGTCCAATGTATATTATGGCAGGTAGATCGTTATTACGATGTAATTGACCATTCTGATACCATTCTTGTGATCCATCGGTCATTATTAATGCAGGTAAATCATTTCTATGTAATTTATTATTTTGATGCCACAATTTAGTTCCAAATTCATTGATTATTGGATCATTTTCTTTCATGTCAATTTTTATTTATACTTTATACAAATAAATAATTATTAAATTTATAATAAAACACGTATTACTATTTTTTAAAAATAGTAATTGAATTTGAAAATCAACCAACATAATTTTCTTTATTAAATAAATATATTTATTTTTTACCTTTACCTTTATCTTTACCTTTTTTCTTTGGTTCTTTATCATAATTTGGACCTTTTCCTTCTGACATATTTTTAATAAAAATATTAACGCAAAAATTTATCCAAATGTAGTTTGCTCCAAAATCGAAATCATACTCGTAATTTTGATTTTTTTCTGTAATTTTAATTTTTCCGTGAGAATTTAACGATTTATGTCCTTGATTTAAAATAGCATGAGCAAATTCATGTGGAATGGTTTTAGAAATAAGTGATTCTCCAATAAATTTGGAAATTATACCATCATTAAGTAGTGCATTTTGTAATTTTGAAATTTGCAAAAGTTGTTCGGAATCTTTTAAATTCTCTATTCCTTTAATTTTTAATATTTCATATGCTTCTTTGTCTAATTCATCCATGATATTTTCTTGAAATTTAATAAAAATTTCGTGTTTAGCTGGAGAATAATATCCACCCACTCCTTTAAAATCTAACATATTTAAGAAAATTATATTTGGTGAATTAACGTTTATTTTTTTATTAGTAACTAAAATATTATTTTTCATATAATCCCAACCAATTTTTATAATTTCGTTTATTAAGTAATGAAAAGCACCTTCAAACATTATAACTTTTATTACATTTTTTCCAGAAATTAATTCCGTATTTTTTCTTCCATCCGTAACATCTTCCATATCTTTTAATATTTTATTCATATCTTTCATATTTTTATTTACCACCAATGAAGGTCCACTTTTATAATTAAACCATTTTATTATAAAATCTTTTTCTATTTTAGACATATTAACATATTTATTCAATAATTTTTTAACTTCATCCATATATTCCATATTTTCATCTTTTTTATAAATATCTACTGTTTTTGTAATAATTTCATTTATTATTTTTGCTACCGGTTCAACTGTCAACATTTTTCCGAATATTGCATCCAGTGGATTATTACCAGGGGAAGGATTAACGAAATCATTAAAATAATGTGAAAAATTTGGTCTCACTTGGTCTGCAGCTCCAGTATAAAAAAGTCCTGGAATATCTTGCCCCGAATTATTTTCAATAAAATCGTAAAATGAATAACCCACACATGCTAAAATCATCACACCTTTTAAATATAGTTCGGCTTCGTCTGACATTATTAATTTCTTTCTAGATTGAACTGGTTTATAAATATCTTTTTCTATATTAATTGTAATTCCATTACTGTTGATATTCCAAATCCAATTTTTTGGCTCAATATTCATTGTTGTTAACATTGTATTTCTAAGATTAGAAAATGGAACACCATTTGTTAAAATCATAGATTCGATCCCATCATCATCACTATAATAAATTGAAACATTTTTATCTTTATAAAAAATATTAGTTAATTTAATATAACCATTATTATTCACAACTATTTTAACATTTTCAACTATTCCAATATGAGAAGCTTTACTTATTGCGTAATTAGAAACACCAACAAACATATTAATAACTGAAAAATTTTCTTCATTATTTACAATAAAAATTTTAATTTCTGTCTTATATATTTTAGAATTATCTTCTTTATTTGAAGATATATTATTAAATTTAATATTAATATCAACAACTTTATCACCTTCTATAATAGTCTCAACTTCTATTTCATATTTTTTATTAGTATCAGGATCTATTGTTTTAACTATCAATTTTTTGAAAAAAGGTCTTCTAAATATATTCATAAATCCTGTTCCCATTTCGCCTGTACTGTTTATATCTTTGGCACTTTTAGTTGATAAAAATGGTACTAACATTGAGATAATTCCATTAAATGGTATTCCAACTTCATCAGAAACTGAAAATCCATAATTATCATCTAAATCTTTACCATAATCAATAGCAATAGATCTTGTAATGTCTTTTCTTGCAATGTCTTTTAAATCAAATTTATTTCTAGTAGCGTCTAAAGAATTTTGAAGAAGTTCTGTAAGAGCTGCATCAAAATAATTTTTTGTCGTTCCTGTATTAATAGTAATATCATATGGTCTAAATAAAAATCCATTAATATTTTCTTTACCTACATCTTTTAAATTTTCTAAAGTAATATTTTGATTTTTGAATAAATATGAGATGAGTTGATTACCTGTAAATTCTTCATAAGAATCATTCATAATATCATCTATATAATGATTTAATTTTAAATCATTACCATGAATATATGAACTTAAAGTATCAAGTATGGATTGTATTAGTAATAATATATTTTTAACAGATCCACCTTTATTAGAACCTTTAGTTTTATCTGTAAATGAATTTAATAACGTTCTTGTATCAAATTTTTGAATAATTTCATTATAAAGGATTTTTGTCAAAAATAACGGATTAATTTTTGAATAATAATACCTCTTTTCATAGAAATAATATAAACCATAGCTTATATAATATAAATAAATAGGATGAATTAACTTTAAAAATTCGTAAACTTCTCTAATATCTTTATCATTTTTTAGGACATTAAATGGTGTATATTCAAAAATATCTAAAATAGACGGAAATGGATCAAGTCCATTTACAAAAACATTTAAAAATAATTTACAATAATTTAATAAATATTCCACATCAGAATCACTATTTAATAAAAATCCTGGACTGCGTTTATTTTTCATAGTTGTATACATTCTATAGCGAGGTATATTCAATACTAAACTATAGGTGTAATTTGAATGAATATATCTGTGAAGTTGACCATAATTAAAAGAAGTATTATAAAAAGATCTTAAAGCTTCTTCAAACATTGATGATAGTCTGTAACTACTTTTTATATCACCAGTCATATTTAAAAATTTAATAATATTCATAGTAATATAGTATTTACAATCATCAAAATTTTTTAAATCTGTATTTTTATTTTTTGTCATTTCAATCATGTCTAATAAAGATTTTAAAATATATTTTAATTGTTTTTTATTTGATAACCCGTTTACAACAAAATTATAGACATGATTTATGTTATTAGTTGTCTTAATTTTAACTTGATCTGTTGGTATTAAATTTTGAGGTGATTCTAACATAATATCTTTATCTGTCATATTTTCTTTGTGAAAAATAATATCTGATGTTCCACCAAATGATACATTTTTTTTACCAATATCAGGTATCGAAATTTTTATTCTATCAAAAAATTTCTCGTTGGAATATGTACTTTGTAACGCAATTTCTGTTATTTTGGTATAATTTGGTGATTCTGATCCTACATAATAATAATTATTATTCATTTTTTCATAAAGAGGCAAATATGCCTCTGGAACCATTACAATTTTTTTATGATTAAAAGCATAATCATACAATGCAGTGTTTAATTTCATATGTTCTATTGATCCATTGTCATTAGAATACATTTCCATTAATTTTAAAAATATATAAACTTCTCCATTTTTAGTTTCTACAATTGTATCAATAATATTTTCACATTCTCTAAGTGCTATCTTGTAAAATCTAAAATCACTAAGATCGACATCATCCCTAGAAACTGGCATAATTGTATTAGAAGGTAAAGATAGATAATAATTTGTTTTATTTATTTTTTTTGAGCCAAAATCATCAACTCTTCTATTAAAATCTTGATTTACATATGTATATGAAAGGATTTTAATATCACCCACAAGAATATTCAAAGATGGTAAATCAATTTTTTGATTTTTAATAGTTGTTGGTAATTTATATCCTATTTTTGGAATATTTGGGGGAGCTTTTGAAGAAATTGTTGGGACTAACATTTTTGTTAAAAAAGTAGAAAGTGTAATTCCTGTTCCATTATCTTTAAAAATTACTTTGTAATCTTCAGTAACTTGAATATCAATACTATCATCTGTAATAATTTTCCAATTATCGACAGATCTTTTGATTGGTTTTGCGTCATTTTTACCATAAGCTATAGTTATTTGAATGTCTGGAATTCTTTTAAATATATTTTCAAAGAAATCAGTTATAAAAAATAAATTGTATGTCTCCTTTTTGCTTCCATAAGATGATGGTATTTTTGGGGAAAATGGTATTGTTATAAATGTTCCCGTTAATAAACTTTTTCCTTCTTGAAATGGAATTATAGTGGATGATAATAAAATAAAGTCAAAATCATCTTCATTTTCATCATATGTAATTGATGCTTCCCACTTGCATAAAGTTTTATCATCCAAAAGATATGATGATAAAATATGTAAACTACTATTTGGTACTTTTTGAACCCAATATAATAATGAAAAAAATCCCATTCCAAATTTACCAACAGATGATTTAACTCCTCTTTTTGTTCTAATACTATCGATACTATTTGTAACTGGTTCTATTAGAGCTCTATTAGGATCTGAAAATATTTGTAAAGCTGCTACACGAATAATATTTTTAGCCATTTTATCAGAAAATGAAGTGCAATTTTTATTTTTAAGAAAATTAGAAAATGATTTTTTATTAATTACAGCACACAGTAATTCAGAAATTTTATGAGGTTCGTTCATTTTCATTCCACAATTTATGTCATTCATTGATTCATTATCTCTTTCTAAGAGTTTTTTGTAATCAAATTTATTTAAATCACTTAAATATAATCTTGAATCAACAACATCTATATCGTCAACTTTATATCCATTTTCTTCAAGAGAAAGTATCTTTTTTTTATTTGGCAATGTTGGTTTCTTCTTTGGCAATGTTGGTTTCTTCTTTGGTGATGTTGGTTTCTTATTTGGAGATGTTGGTTTCTTCTTTGGTGATGTTGGTTTCTTATTTGGAGATGTTGGTTTCTTTGGTGAAGTTGGTTTCTTTGGTGATGTTGGTTTCTTCTTTGGTGAAGTTGGTTTCTTCTTTGGTGAAGTTGGTTTCTTTGGTGATGTTGGTTTCTTTGGTGATGTTGGTTTCTTTGGTGATGTTGGTAATAAAATTTCTTTATTTTTTTTTGGTGATGTTGGTGAAGTTGGTTTCTTTGGTGATGTTGGTTTCTTTGGTGATGTTGGTAATAAAATTTCTTTATTTTTCTTTGGTGATGTTGGTGAAGTTGGTTTCTTTGGTGAAGTTGGTAATACAATTTCTTTATTTTTTGATAAGTAAGGATTTAATTTATTATCTATTATTCTTTGGCATAAATCTTTTCTCGAACCACTAGTGTCCAGTTTATTTTTTTTTAAAATATTCTTCAATTCTATATTTGTTAATCCTTTTAATGATTTACCTCCTAAAGTAACAGATGAACTTTTTTTACCGCAAGGTAAACTATTATCATTTTTTTTAGGTGATTTATTTTTAGATTCATTGTATGGATTTAATTTATTGCTAATTATTCTTTGGCATAAATCTTCTCTTATACCACTTGTTTCAAGATTATTTTCTTTTAAAATTTTTTTTAATTCTATATTTGATGAACCTTTTAATGATTTTCCCTTTAATGAAGTAGAACTTTTTTTACCACATGTTTCTAAAATATTATTCAACTCTATAATTGTTAATCCTTTTTTTGGAGATTTAGGTTTTTCTTTTAAATTTAAATTTAATTTATTATCTAAGACTCTTTTGCATATTTCTTCTCTGGAACCTTTAATTTCAAGATCATTATTTCTCAAAATTTCTCTTAACTCTGGATTTGATAAACCTTTAATAGATTTACCTTTCAATAAAAATGAACTTTTTTTACCACAAGGTGAACCACTTTCCATTTTTTAATATAGTATTATTTTTAATCATAAAAAATGTTAATAAATACACTATATAAAATATTAGATATTTTATCTAATATAATTATTTATTAACAAATTGTTCTAAATGTAAGTGAAATACGTCTCCAGTCATTGTCTCTCTTTTTATTTTCGCCATTAATAACATATTTTATTGTGGGAGGAATTTCGTGAGTCCATTTATAACGGGAATCTTCGTTCATAAAAACAGCTTGTCGAGGAAAAAGTGGTACAGAAATGGATTCTTTAGTTTCTCTGTTTCTAAAAATCATCACGGCTTCATTTCCTAGTGAAATTGTAGTAATAACTGGACCAAATGAAATAGAATCATAATGTGCCGAAATACCTTGTTTTTTCAAATATTCATTCACTATGAGTTGTTCAGGGATTTTTGAATGATATTTTTCAAGTTTATTTAATAAATCATCAAAAATTGAGGGAATTGGAGTCGTTTTCAAAGATTCTCCTGTTTTTTTCGATTTATAATCATATTTGTAACCATAATGTTGAACTCTTCTGCTAGAAGCAGATTTTGTGATTGCAGACCATTTTTCTCCATCTTTTTCATCCAAAAAGGATATAAAAGATTTTTCATCATCTAATGAAATAAAATCATCAACAATAATCAGACCTTTTGGTAAATTTTGTTTTTCATCCATACTTTTATATTTTCACAAATACATAAAATTTATTTATTATTTTAATCTTTAATAAAAATACTTTAAAATACTAGACTAACAATATTTATAAAAATATGCACTTGGACTATATATCGAAGCATACATTCTTCGATTCATTTCAGCGCTTTCTGCACATTTTTTTTTTACACTCAATGCATTATGTTCTTGTAAATTCTTCATTTCACGTCGATCATATTCGTTCAGTGCATAATATGCTGGAGAATTTTGAATTCTCTCTTGTAAAATTGGATTATTTAGTAAAGTATCAACTGTTTGCTGTATTATATCAATATCGGATTGTGAACCACGCGAGGCATTAACAATTGTTTTAATTATAGAAGTTATACCAACAATTGAATATCCAAATATTGTTGTAAAAAAAGTATAGGAAATCCCAGAACCAATTCCCCACATAAAAGCACAAAGCAAATTTTTTTCATAAAAGGAACCATAAAATGAACGACCATTACGTAATCCCATAATCACACCAATAATAATTGGTAAAATATGTAAAATTCTGACTGATACATTTTGATTGTTTTCTTCTTCTAAGAATTGCATTTTTTATTTTTTACTCCATTTAAAAAAAATTAATCATTTTTTAAATTTTGGAATATAATAAACTTTCATTTAAAAAATGAAAGTAATTTAAAATATTTATTCAATAACATCAATAATGTAATCCATTGGATAATTATCCAAAGAAGTTTCAGATTCATGATCTAAAAATGGATTTGGATTTTTAGATCTATTTATTCTGATTTTTATAATTTCTACTTTTTTACTTTTTAAATATTCATACTCATTCGGATATCTCCAATCTGTGCACACAAAAATTTTATTTTCGTTATTTAGTAAATTTTGATACATCCTTTTAGCAAAAAAATCTTCATCTATGTTTCTAACAACTTCAGCGACTGCAATCATATAATTTCTAATTGTTCCATTGTAATTAATTGCGTCCGATTTGTCTTTTATTTTTTCATAATTATCAAATTCGTTATTATTTAATCCCATAAGACCGTATAAAACAGATTCTTTCAATGGGTTGGCAAATTTAACTATTGGAGTATGTTGTTTATTTAAAAAATAATCTAAATTATTAATATTTTCATTGACTTTTTTTATAGAAAATTTTCCACTGAGAGAATTTTTATTGATTACACCATTAATTAAATTTGCAAAAGTATCTTTTCCAGAACCTTTTCTTCCACAAATAAGCACAATCTTCATTTTTGTATAAAAAATGTTAAAAAAATTAATCATTTAAAATAAATTCAAAAAAATATTTTGGTCCTACATAATTAATTATTAAAATATTTATTATTATATAATTGGATTTTCAAAATGTAATATAATAAAAACCTATTTTATTTTTAATATAAAAATTAAAAAATTGACTTTTTGTAATTTAATTTTTCACACAAATGATAAATATTTTTATTAAAAATAAAAATATGTCAAAGAAACAAATTATTTTAAAAGATAGTTTACCAATTATATTAACGGATGGATGTAATTTTGAAACGCTCATGTCTCAAATACAACCTTATGTAGAAGATACTATTTTTTCAATAAAAAATGGTGAAGAATTAAAAATATTCAAAAAAATTGAAGAAATACCAAAAGACATGGTTAGAGAATCTTCTTCTAATGAAAGTAATATTAATTATTTTCGTTCCAAAAAAGATGGTGATTTATATTCTTTCTTTGGAGATGACGTTCTTGAAATTATTAATAATAGAATAAATAAACCTAAAATTTTAAAGGATACCATTTTACAAGATGGAAAATTATATCACACTGTTCATTTTATGCATAAACGTGCAAAATTAACAAAAAAAAGAATAAATTATTAAATCAATTACTAAAAACATGAATATAGGTATTTTTATTTTTTGCGTAGTAATTGTAAGAATCAGCTTCATCAATTTCATATAAATTATTTTTATAATTGTAGAAAATTATTGTATCAACATTATCGTCATTTTCTCCAAAAACTTCTTTTTTAATTTCTTTACCTTTAAAAGTAGTATAAGGCCATGATTTTTTAACCAAATCACATGCTTCTTCATAATTTATAAAATTATTTTTTAATTGATATCCTATATCATAAAGATCGTATAAATCATCATATTTGGCTTTGTATTTTTTTTCATTTTTGATTTGTTTTTGTACTTGCATTTTTTTATATTTTAATTACCATTTTAAATCATTTTAGTTAAAATGGTAATTAAAAGATGGATTAATTTTTATTTTGTATTATTAATTGAGCTATAATTTCTCCTTCTTTAATATAAATTGTATTAATTTCTATATTTATTAATGTAACCTTAATTTCATCACTAAAATCGTTTATAATTCCCGAAAACACATTGAAGTTTTTTAAATTTTTATTAACCTCGCCTTCTACATTATGTTTTTCAGAAACATGGTCCTTGCGGCTATGTTTTTCAGAAACATGGTCCTTGCGGCTATGTTTTTCAGAAACATGGTCCTTGCGGCTATGTTTTTCAGAAACATGGTCCTTGCGGCTATGTTTTTCAGAAACATGGTCCTTGCGGCT
>Ga0315284_10008048_pt1 | contig 15032 bp, 11 predicted proteins | sample YL17G09_16_MG_FD_203696 | JGI IMG/M metagenome (GOLD analysis project Ga0315284, IMG submission 203696) | Sediment microbial communities from Yellowstone Lake, YNP, Wyoming, USA - YL17G09_16 | ecosystem: Environmental > Aquatic > Freshwater > Lake > Sediment | place: USA: Wyoming | collected... | reverse complement strand
CTCCGTCATCACGTGTTTACCCCGTGATCGCTGCTTTTTGCGATTTTACGGGGTAATTCTGTCTTTCAATCCCGTGGCGAATAGTTTCGCTTTACGGAATAATCAGTCAGGAGGATTATAATAAAAAAATACAGGAAAGTAAATATTTTTCATAATGTTTCTTTAAGCTGGAATATCATTTAATATTTAACATTTTAACTGGAGTAGGTTTTTGGGGGCCGATAATAAAGGGCGCTGTCCCCTTTATTTAAGGAGATGAAAATGAAAACAAAAAAATATGTTATATTAATAATTTTAATATTAGCTTTAACAAAAATTGTCTTTTGTGAAAAAGTTATTCGTATCAAATACGACTTTATGGAAAATACTATATTTCCCGCTTTTTAGTTGGAAGTTCCACACCCCGGGGGCGTGGAACTGTCGTTATAGAAAATATTTTTTTGAATTGTGGCGAGAAGAGTAACTACAACGCTACTTCTTTTTTGATTCTATCAGGGCTTTTACTTTTGGGATAAGTTCATGCAGATTAAAAGGTTTTTCTATATGTGTATATGTTCCGGGATTAAATACATCTAATTTTTCTTTTACATCATTTTCAGAAGATAAGATAATTATGGGAAGTTCCTTGAAAAACTGGTCTTTTTCTACTCTGCTGCAAACCTCGTAGCCATTCATTTCCGGCATTATTATGTCAAGAATCATCAGGTCAGGCGTAACAGTATATAGTCTTTCAAGGGCTTCCTTGCCATTATAAGCGACAAATACTTCATATCCTTCAGATGACAAAGCAAGTTTCAATATATTGCAGATTCCTTTTTCATCATCTACAATAAGTATTTTTGCCATTACTTATTCCTCCTTGCTTGCTTAATATAGTAATATCATAGCAATAAGCATATAATTGTGCAAGTGAATTATTTTTTTAGGCAATGCACAAATATGGGCAATGAATGCCCATTTCACTACACCAGGTCTTTCTACTTAAAATGAAGACTTGAAGATTATTATAATATCAAATAGCAAATTAATAAAAGATAATTAATAACTTGAACCTATTGCTGTCCAAATTAGGTGTACCCCGATACATCGGGGCGATAGTCCCCCATGCCTTGTTTTACAAAGTAAAACATTGGGGGGTATCCAGTTGTAAATGATTACTGGATTCCCGTTAACGACTTACGGGAATGACAACAAGGGACAAGAAGAAGATGGATTCCCCGATCCCCGTTTTCACGGGGACAAGTTTGCCCCCCGATACATCGGGGGGCAGGAATGACGGCAAAGGCTTATTCAAATCTCTAAAAAGCATTCCGACGGAACATGCTGTCCAATTTGGACATATATAACTTGAACCACATAATATAATTGATAGAAAAACCAGATTAAGCAAAATTCCAGCACCCGCTCAGGCCCATGCTTTGCCAACTGCTTTTTGGTCTTGCAATTTTTGGTCTTGCAATTTTACTCTGGTTTTTCCACTCAAGGTGTGGTATAATATGTGGGGGTAGGTCAAAATAGAAGCTATTAAGTTCTGGAAACTTTCAGGTATTCGTGAAAAGCTGGGAACCGGCAGCTTTACGCCTGATTTTGAAGAAGAATTACGCAGATTCCTGAAATTGATGAAAAAAAACTCAAAAGCTATCGGAAGGTATATGAAATATAATATACGGAACAAAATTTTATAGTGGTTGTTTCATGCTACGACATTCTGTCTGTCGTTTTTGTCTTTGCCGTTCTAGTGTAGTGTCTCTAACATATCTTTACATATAAAGGGCAGGCTTTGAGACGGATTCAAGGAAAGACGACGAAAGCATATCGTGAATATGGTGAGAAGGAAAGACGAAGAATCCGTCCAAAGAGAGCCCTTCCCGTAGGGCTGTCGTCTTTTATCCATCGCCCCGATATATCGGGACTGCCTCGTTCCTTGACGCTGAAGCAAAATGCTTCCAGCATATGTCAAGATCTGTTAGAGACACTACACTAGATGTTACACCAATATTCTTACTCTTCCGGCAAGCTCCCATATATCAAACGGTTTTGCAATATATTCATCAGCTCCTGCATCATAGCCCAATATCCTGTCTTCCTTGGTGGTTTTTGCTGTCAGCATGATTATGGGAATCCTGCTATGAATCGGGTCCTTTCTTATTCTCCTGCACACTTCCAACCCGCTAATTCCCGGCATAGCCACATCAAGTATAACCAGGTCAGGGGAATTATCGTGTAATTTCTCTAATGCTTCTTCACCGCTATATGCGAACAAGACCTTGAATTTCTCATACAGCAGAATACATTCAAGGATTTCGCAGATTGATTTATCGTCGTCAACTACAAGGATCTTCTTCAAATGCAGGCTCCGCTCCTTAAGCGTTTCATTATCCTGGTTTCCCAGCATGGACTTTACTATTAAAACTAATTTCTTGTTATCAAACGGTTTCACAATATATTTATTAACACGGGAATCAAGCCCCATTAAATTACCGGCTTCACTGCCTATACCTGACAACATAATTATCGGCAATTTCTTAAATGCAGGATTATTGCGTACTTTTTTGCATACATCGTAACCGTTCATACCGGGCATAAGAACATCAAGTATTATTAAATCCGTTGAAAATTCATTCAATAAATTAAGCGCTTCCAGTCCGTTACCTGCGGTAATTACACTGAAACCTTCCTGGGTAAGAAGCCAATCAATAGCTTCTAGAATATCCTTATTATCATCCACAACGAGTATTGTCTTAGCCATTAGAGAGTTTTTTGTTTTCATAGCTTAATGTAATATTCCCTATCTTTCATTATACAATATTATAGGCGTTTATACAAGTAAATAATAGATAATAATATTTTAGAAGTGATTAATTACACATATATAACAACTCAACCAGTGTCCTTGATAAGTTCCACACCCAGGGGGTGTGGAACTCTGTGAAGAAATATATTTTCAAGAAATGCTAAAATGTTGCTATTGACCTGCCCCTATTTATTTAATACTATATTTCCCACTTTTTAGTTGGACTAGTTTTAAAAGGTCAGGTCAATTCTCTGTCCACAGGTTTAAATATCCCGCTGCCTCCGTGATAAGTATCCACGCAAAAATAGAAAAGCTGATGGCAAGCAGTGCATTCAAAATAATAGTCTAGGACGTCATACCACGGACCGTTTTCAGGCAGGTCAATGAATGGCACCGCTTCAAATCTTATTCTTCCCGGAGGAATGTAAAGGCTTTCAACAATTGTATGGTCTTTAAGGTTATCTTTTATAACTCTTACTGCATTTATGAAATAATACCGATGTTTAATTTCAATTACTGTGCATAAATCCCTGCATTTTTCGCAGCCAGTATTTCCCATAGCAGGATTTTATCATTTTTTATCAATTATTTCAATGACATAGTTGAGTAAAAGCAGCCTTTTTTTGGAGCTAAACCTCCAGCTATATTTGTCAATAAATATTATTCGGCCATCTATTTATGCAGATTTATCAGGTTCTGTCTTGTAATTATATTAGAAGGGTCTATTTCTAATGATTTTCCCCAATGTTTTTTTGCTTCCTGGTAATTACCTAATTTAAAATAAGCTGTTCCAATTCCATTTAGCAATATTGTGTTGGTTGGTTCCTGTTTTAAAGCTCTGTTTAATTGATGTATAGAATCGTGATAATTGCCTTTCTTAAGGTACATATTCCATCAGTGCTGGTTGTTACAGCGGGGAAACCTTCAATTGTTACAATGGCTCCTGGTATCGGATTGTCGGTAATTGTCGGTAGCTGAATCTGTTACCGTGCCTGTAATTGTAGTATTACAGCCAAAGGGGTGGAAGGAGCCGATGCAGAGAAATAAAAGAATTGTTGCCAGGATAAAATGCTTTTTATTCATTATAATATTACTATACCACAAGTATTGTGGTTTGCCAATAACTATAATCCTGAGTGAATTTATCCCGATTTCCAGAAAACCATCCCGATGTATCGGGATGGATATAAGACACCGAGATGCCGCCCCAAAAGACAATAAAGTGGGTACCACGGGTGCGACAGTCCCCCATGTATTGTTTTACAGAGTAAAACATTGGGGGGTAAACCCGTGGGGCTCCATAAATAATAATAAGTATTGTTTACTAAGACTTGGTGGGACACCAATCATGACACGGCTTTTTGAAGTTTGGTTTTCAGTTCATCCATGTCTATGGGCTTGGTTATGTAATCATAGGCTCCCAGAAATTTTAAATCTCTTTTTGTTTTGCTATCCTGTAGGGCGCTTACCATGATGACCGGGATATCAAAGCTCGTAGTAAGTTCAGAGCACAGGCATAGGCCATCCAATCCCGGCATCATTATATCAAGGAGTATTAAGTCAGGTTTGTTTTCGGTAACCATGTCCAGGCAATCAAGGCTGTTTGGGCATGACATTACCGTATAGCCCCAGATGCCAAGCTGTACTTCAAGCAGTCTTATTATATTCGGGTCATCATCAACAACGACTACTTTTTTCTTTATTTTAGGGTGTATCATTTTTATAACCTTGTCATTATGAATTATATCACACAGAGTGTTTTTTGGCAAGTAAAATTATTGTAAAAAATGGGAATGGGAAGGGATTCATCCTTCGTCCATTCGACTTGGTTTGACCCGTTCGACAAGTTCAGGATCTTCGACTTCGCCCCTCGACTTCGCTCGGGACTTCCTTTGGTCGCTCCCCACATATCGCTCAGGACTATGAAGAACAGGCATCGTATCTCTCCCTTGAAGGTATTGAAGTTAAAGAGATTGTTTTAAGGATAAGCAATGGCATAAAGATAAAGGGCTCTATTGGTAAATCTAACAGAAAAACAGAGTTTTGTTATGAAGGAATAAGATTTTAAGTATTTTGAGCATTTTTGAGTATTTTTTAATTTGACAAATGGGACATATTGGAGTAAAATATTGTAGGATAAGAAGTTGGAATATCAGAAGGAGAATGAAGGATTCAGAATATTGCTATCCAAATTAGGCGTATTCAAATCTTTAAAAAGTATTCCGACGGAACATGCTGTCCAATTTGGACATATATGGATTCAGAATAAATATAAATAATGCTACCAGAAAAACTTAAAATTATTCTTTCAATAATATGTTTCCTTGTTATAGCAGTCCCGCTTTCGCTTTCAGCTCATGATTTTTCAAAAAAGATAAAAAATACGTCAGTTGAGTTTGACCCGTCAAAAGACAAGTCTTGCGTTTCGGGCTCTTCGGCGTATACTAACATCCAAAACAAAATCCAAACCCTGCTTAAATCAAAATTGAGCGTAACGGTTGTTGTGCTGGGGCTGTTATTCTCTTTCTTTGCCGGGGCGTTACACGCGCTTTCTCCCGGGCACGGCAAGACCATAGTCGCCGCTTACCTGGCAGGTTCAAAAGGCACCGTTTTTCACGCTGTATTCCTTGGGTTGGTAGTTACTTTCGCACATACTTTCAGCATAATCGTTATAGGAGTAACTGTATTATTATCATCTAACTACATTTTACCCGAAAAGATTTACCCGTATCTGGCTTTATTCTCTTCGGTTCTCATAACCATAATGGGCATTTTTATGTTATTAAGAGCTTACCGTAAGATGCTGTATGTAAAATATGAGAAACATGAGCATGAGCATAAACACGGGCATCAGCACCATTATAAAAATATAATCGGAGACGGCAGCGATAAGATACGGATATGGGACCTGTTCGCACTTGGCATAGCCGGTGGGATAATCCCGTGCTATGATGCAATAGTGATTTTGCTGGTCGCCGTATCATTGAATAAAACACTTTACGGACTTATAATAATACTTTTCTTCGGGCTGGGACTGGCAACCGTTTTAATCACAATAGGAATTGTTTTTGTAAAAGCGCGTTCTACCGTGCAGAATGTTATAGGCGAAAATGAACTCCTATTGTATAAACTTCCCGTAGCAAGTGCGGCATTTATAATAATAATAGGCCTGGCACTATGCCTGCAAACGTTTATAAGTAATAACATTATTAGATTTAATTTTTAAAATATGTGCCAAAAATGAAACCTAAAATCATTAACTTGAAAAATATTCTTTTAATACTCTTCTTTCTGTCCGGAGCATGCGCCCTGACATACCAGGTTATCTGGGTTAGGATGCTGAACCAGATATTCGGAGTAAATGCCTTTGCGGTTGCTACCGTCCTGGGCGCCTTCATGGCAGGGCTTGCCCTGGGAAATCATTATTTCGGGAAACTATCTGACAGGCACAGCCAGCCGCTGAAATTATTTGCATATTTGCAGTTCTTCATCGGTTTATTCGCCCTGTGCTCACCACTGTTTTTTTCTCTGATAACAAATTTCTATGCAGCTCTGCATAAACAATTTTATTCAAATTGGGGTTGTCTATATCAGTGAAAAGAAGTACGACAATGCAATAAATGAATTTGGAAATGCGCTAAAGCTTACCCCGGAATACCAGGAAGCATACAATAACAGGGGCATTGCCTATAAGGAAAAAGGGGAACTGGACAGGGCTATCGCTGATTATAATAAAGCCCTGGAGTTGAACAAGGATTGCATGGAAGCATACATAAACCGGGGAATCGTTTACAATAAAAAAGGGCTTTACGAAAAAGCCATTCTTGATTTTAACTATGCGATCAGGTTAGACCCGGAAGCACGGGTTGCTTATGAATACCGTAGTATTGCATATACCAATTCAGGCAGGCATGACCTTGCATTAAAAGATAAGAAAAAAGCTGCTGCCCTGTTAAATCATTGAGTTCCACTATTGCTTTGTTACTGTTATTTCCCGGAACGGCAGTTGTTTTATATCCGGCATCCAGGCAATGTGTTCATCAACCAGTGAAACCCTTATCTTGTATTTCCCCGGCGGGATATTTACAGAATATTTCATTGATATCCACATACCCTGGCCCGGTGATATGTCCACCGGCAGAACAGCCCGCAGTTCATAATAACCACCCCCCACCTTTAATTCATTTCCGTCTTCATTATACCAGACGCATCCAAGACTGACCCTGCCCCGCATATTATTGAACGAGCCAGCAGACAGCCATAAAGTGTCTCCGGTGTTCCTGATGAACCCCATGACCTCCAATTTGTCCCCGTTTATAACACTTTCCGGGACAACAAAATCCTTATACTCCGCTTCAAGCCTGCCGGGAGAAATGCTATCGGGCAACCCTGTTTTGACAACCTTTATTTCTTCACTGAATTTAATTTCATTCGCAAGAAAACCGCCGTTTATATTTACTTCAAGAACATATTTTCCTTCCAGTTCCGGTACGTTCAGTTTCATTAAAACCGGTTCTGATTTACCTGTTCCTATGAAAACAGGCATCGGCAGAGTCTGTTTTGAAGGTTGCATTTTTAAGCCATTGATAGTCCATACGGCATTTACTTTCAGCCAGTTTGAAGGTTTATTCGCATACCCATACCTGCCCTTATTTAAAATCAGGAACCCTGCATTCATTTTCCGTAGAGTTCCGGCTTTTATCCTTTCCGGAACCATTAACTCAAACCACAGGTCAGGTTTTTCCTCCTTTAAAGGTTTAAGCAGAAACACAAAATCCTCACCGAACCTTTTGTGGAACTCTATGCCTTCCAGCCGTGAAATATTTCCGGTGAATTCCAGCCATTTTTCCTTATCATATTTCCTGCGGTGCAGTATAATGTATTTCACTTTCATTCCCCGCAGGAAATCAATCATGTCCCGTGAAGGAAACCGCAGCAGTTTATCAATGACTTCACAGTATATCGGCGGCACTATCCCGCTCCAGCCGTTTACCACCCTCTTGCCGTGGTATAGCGAAAAATAACCATATTCCGCTTCAACCTCAGGATCATAATAATTGCTTAGGGGATACTGGGCTTCAAATATCCCGAAATCCCCCTTTTCACTTTTCAGCCACTCATATACCGGAGCTGTATAATACATTCTGGAAACGTCTTGCTCCTGCAGCGGTATCATTACATGCTCCAGAATAATAAACACCGGGAGTATCACAGCCAGCGTCTTCACCAATAAACCGGATTTCCCTATATTGATTTTTGAAATGGCATAGCCGGAAATTACGCTTATTGAAATCATCACGCTTAAAACGAAACGCGACGGGAACCTCATTGAACCGAAACCGGGTACGAAGTAATAAAGGACGGCATAGGGCAAGGGAATATCAGTCATCCTGCTTCCGATGTGCAGGAACGGACCAAGCGACAGAATAAAACCCACTATACCCAGTATGATGAAGAAACTGTGTTTTTTTTCTTTCTTTAAAATTAAAAAGCTGCCTGCTATGAATAGCGCCAGAGGGATGAAACCCGGGAAAAAAACCTCCTCCTCCGGAAAAATGTAATTCCTGAAGGGCTTGAGCAGTTTACTGTAAACCAGATTGGCTGACGGGACTGAAAGGTAACTGCCCGGAGATGGTGAAAAACCCGCAACCTCTTCCATTGACCGCTTGAAAGCAGGTATTTCCTTCCTGACTTCATAGTACGGCAGGGCAAAAACAAGTATAACGATGAAAGCAATCAGGACACCGGAAATTACATGCTTCAGTTTTACCGCGCCTGCAAAACTTTTCTTGAATATAAAGAAGCATAGAAAGAACAAAAAATACATTATCGCAATCTGGAAAAATATGTACCAGCAGCTCAAAACCTGGAGGACAAAAAATAAAAGGCTTAACGCAAAATAATTTACTTTGCCGCTTTCAAAATACTTCTTCAGGAAAAGCAGCATGAAGAGCGACCAGAAAATACTCAGCACCTGGATGTGAGTATACAGTCCCATAAGGCATGTGCTGTACGAAAAAATGATGCCCGCTATTATGCCGGGATACACCTTGCCCGTAATATTTTTCACCAGAAGATACATCCCGTAAGCGGACAGCAGGTAAGCAAGCAAAATGATTATATTGTAAATGGCGACGGGGTCACCTGTAACTGCGCTTACCGCAAAATACAAAGGGAGCAGGCCTATAAGACATTCGGAATATGCGAGTGTATTGCTGTAAGGATAATATATGCTTGCCTGGAACAGGTTCAGCGGGTCTGACAGTAATTTCATCGCGTCCCACTTAAGTATATAAATGTTAAGTATCGGGTCCATCAGATAATATCCCGGTAAAAATCTGCTGATATGAGTAATTATGGGATAAGTTAAAATCAGCGTAAGCACGCTGAAAAGCAGGAATACCAGAATGTTGTTTCTTGTATCAGTCCTCATGGATAACTTTTATACTCCTCTTTATTGACGGAGAACCCTTATCGTAAAACCATGCGACGTTTTCGCAGACAAGGCTGATTTTAACCGTATATTCCCCGCTTTTCACTTCAGGCGCAAGCAGGTATGCGGTAACAGGGACAGCCTGGCCCGGTGAAACATCACAGGGTAACGGATACCTGTTCTCAAAGTTTTCTCCGGCAGCAAGTTTTATTTCACTGCCCCTGTCATCGTACCATACGGCTCCTATGGCAACCCTCCCAGTAAGTTTTCTTTCAGGTTTATCCGATAACCATATTGTATCACCTGCATTGGAAACTACCATATCAACCCTGAAATACCCGTTTACTCTCACTTCAGGCTGGACTACTATGCCTGAATACGCCGCGCATAAACTACCCGGGTCATCGCTCTTGAAAACGCCGGAATCAAAAACTTCAAGTTTTTTGTTATAACCGAAAAGTTCTTCAATGCCTGACACCCTGCATTCCATATTCAAACTATATACCCCCGGAACTTCCGGCACAGGTATTGAAGAGAGCAGTGTTTCCGACAACCCCGGTTCAATATAGTATGGCATCCTCATTTTCTTATGATATGCCTTAACCACAGCCCCGTCCATTGATAATTTTACTTTAAAGTCAATAAAATACAGCGCCCCGGCATATCCGGCAGCTTTTTTATTTTTAATATGAAAACAAATATTAACCTTTTTTAAATCCGCTATTTTATCAGGTATAAATGGTTCAATAACCAAATCCTGTATTTTATCCTTCTTGCTCAGAGGTTTGAGCGCAAATACGATGTCATCCCCAAATATCCCCGCGGTTTTTATATCCTCACGGGAAGCAACCTTCTCCATTATTCTGCTTCTAATCAACTCATCAACGCCGGCAGTATGCACAAGAACGTATTCTAATTCAAGCCCCCGCAGTAAATGAACCAGCTCCTTTGAAGGAAAATCATTCTTAGAAAGTTCCAGTATTTTACCATATCCCGCAGGCAGGTAACCGCTCCAGCCGTTGACTATTTTTTTCCAGTGAAAAGTTGAAAAATACATATACTCTGATTCCCGCGAAAGGACGTAACCTCCAGCAACTGAAAGGTCAAACTCCACAAGCGGACAGTCACCCTTCTGCTTGTTCAGCCAGTTATAAACCGGAGGTATTTCTTTCTCCATGGGTATCCGCGTTGTCTTTATGGGAACAGAAAAATATTCAGCCAGGATAATCAGAGGTATAATAAACCCTAAAAACACCCGGGCCCGCAGCTGACGCGGGTTCGGGTTCGGGGATTTTGAGAGTTTTAGTTTACTCACCCCGAAACCGGCAAGGACTGAAACGGCAAGCATGAATATAACGGCAATCCTGCTCACCCCTCTCATTGATTTAAAGCCCGGTAAAAAATCGTAAAAAATAGTGTAAAACAACGGGACTCCTGTATTTTTACCCCACACGTGCAGATAGGGCCCCAGGCTCATAACAAACGCAAAAACCGCAAGGAGCAGATATACAAAGATTTTATAATTCTCTCTTATTTTAATCCTCAGCGCTGCATAAACGGCAAGCAGAAACACACTTATACCCATGAACATTTCATGTTCCCAGCTTAAACAGGCCGGCCTCAGGTTTTTGAGCAGGTTGCCATAAATACGGTTTGAAGCAGGCGGCGTTATATAATCACGCAGGTCAGCCGACCAGCCAACAATGAGGTTGAATGACCGGAAGAACCCCGGGTTATCCTGACTAACGTAATAATAAGGCAGGGCAAAAGGCAGTATTATAAATAAAGCCAGAACCAGGAACAACCCTGTTCTTTTCCAAAAAGCGAAATTCATGTTTTCTTTCTTAAAAACAAAAAACACGGAATAAACTATCACAGCAATCGTTATATAGAAAGCATAATACCAGCAGGACAATACCTGCAGTAGAAAAAATACCAGAAACAGAAAAAGATTCCTATACTCCCTGCCAGCATGGAACCTGTGCATGAAAAGCAGGACAAAAGGCATGAACTGCGCGCACATGAGCTGTATTGCGTCCTGCCTGGCAAACTTGTACGGGCAGAACGCAAAGATAATCCCCGCTGCAATACCCGCATCTTTATCTTCTGTAAGGTAATATACAAGCAGGTATGCGCCAAACCCCGATAATGCAAAAGTTAAAAGAAAAATCAAGTTATATGAAAACACCATATTACCCGTAACCAGCGCGACAGGCATGGCAAAGAGCGCATTAACTATCATATGCTCGGAATAGGCAAGGGTATTTGAATAAGGGTAAAATGTATTTGCCTGAAATAGTTTTAAGGGATTTAAAAACAACTGGTGGACGTCCCATTTTAATATGTAAAGGTTCAGGTAAGGGTCGCATTTAGCTAAAAAATCCACTGAATGAGCAGGCACGCAGTTCCACATCCTGAATATCAGCGGGTAAGTCATAATAATTGATAACACCAGGAATAAAAGAAATATCCTTAAATTCAATTTATTATTTTCAATTCTCATATTCTTATATACTCAAGCGCAAAATACAGGTCCCTCAATTCAGAAACATTAACTGTTGTCCGTTGAAACTGATAAGTCCGGAATTCAATCACATTTGCACCTTTCCTCCAGTATTTATGTTCGGCGCCCAAATTATATATTTCCCATTCATTTGCAGGTTCTATTTCAGACAAAAAGTCATTATTTACAAATACCTTTATTTTTGTACCGGGGTAAAAGGACTTTATTTTTATGCTTATACGGACCTGCCTTGATTTTCCAGCCAGAGGCAAAAATAATGAAGCCTTGTCCTCAACCGCCCAGCAGAAAGGAATGCTTTCTGCATTTATTTCCGGGTAAGACCAGCCGCCAATAAAAAAACCCTTGTCACCCATCCCGCAGGTTATCTTAACAGTCCCGGTCAAATTATACAATAGTTTTTTTAATAACGGTAATTCTTCAATACTATTTTTATATTCCATAACCGTAACCGGCTTTTCATAGAGCGCCTTATTATCCCTGTCTGATATAATTTTAAAAAGTTTTTTATTCTCTCCCCTGCACAACATACTCAGCACCGGCATTGATTTCAAGCCCGCCTTATCCATAATCTTTCCGCTGTTATCCTGGAAATATATATTCCACTTCTTTCCCGCAGGAGGGATGGAAGGGTAACCCATAAGATTAAAAATTCTTAACCTGTATTTTGAAACAGCGCTGGGAATTCTCCTGACTTCTTCAGGAATGTTGCTGAACGGATAACAGAGGTAAGCGGTCATTATGTCTTCCGGACACCAGTTCCATAACAGGTAAACGCTTTCTTTCTTCTTTTTCTTTTCCCCTACAAGTTTATAAAGGTAAAACTTCAGCCAGTCATAATCAGGCGCAAGGATTATTGAATTCTCTTCCACCCTCTCAAGAACAGCATCCGTGAACCTGTCTACAATAACGTCTCTGTGCGAATCAAGATAAATAAAGTTTCTGTATCCTGCAGCAACTGTAATCACGATAAATAACACTGCTAAAAATGGCTGCCAGATATTTTTTGATATTTTTTTAAAATCTATTTTGAATATTTCGTTAAGCCCATAACCTATAAAAACCGAAAAAATCAGGTAAGACGGCACGAAATAAACCTCTATATCAGGAATGTTATATCCTGCCGAATAAACAACATCGCTTATGAATATCAATGCCAGGAACAACCCTGTTTTCAATTTATCCCTTAACATAACGCTCATGCCTGCAATGCCCAGCGCTATGCCCGGCATCAGGAACTGGTTCCTTAAAAGAGCAACATACCTCGTTGCTTTTTCCAGCACCGAACCAGCCGTCAGGGAAGAAAACATCTTCTCTCTGAATTCCCCGCCGGTCATCCTCCAGATGAATTCCTGCATGTTGAAAACATCATACTCAAAATATGGTTTTGAGTGGATAGACCTCAGAAAAAGATAAGAGTATTGAAGCATCCCGAGTAACATGAATACAAGAAACAATACTATAGTTTGTCTGTAGAACAACGTTTTATAATCACTTATGATAATAAAGACCAGTATGGCGGGCAGAAAAAGAATCATCATTAAGTGGATACCAAAGCCCATAAAATAAAAGAAGCCTGCCAGCCATAAAAAACGGATGTCCTTTTCATCGTTCCACTTCAGGAGATTTAAAACAACGGTTAACAGGAACAAGGAATTCAGGGTATATACCTCAGTAATAATACACTGTGCCCAGAAAGTAAGTGATAACGCCATAACCATTGAAGCAAGGAAAGAAACAAGGTTATTATTCGTTATTCTCTTTATTATAAAATAAAGAACAAGGACCGTCAGGGAACCGGATATCGCAGAAATCAGGTTATTCCGGAATGCAAGCGAACTAAAAGGCAGGAGGGAAAACAGATGGCTTACCAGCATATAACCGGGGTACCCGGTGGGGCCGGCAATCCCAAGAACTTTTCCCAGGAATTGGAATTTTGCAGAATCACCCGACCAGCCAAGGCAGGGGCGCAGCGTAAGAAAATATGCGCTAAGACTGATTATAAAACTTAATGCGGGGAGTAAAATATTTGTCATCAGAAAAACTTTTTAATTATTCCAAGAATTCCCTGTTTCCAGGCAACACGATGAGATACTCCCGACTTGTTCCTGAATTTATCCAGGTTTGCAACATACCACCTGTAATTTCTTAACAGGGCATCCTTATTGGAAAACTTAGGCTTATAACCGAGTATTTTTTCGGCTTTTTCAATTGATACGAATGAATCCTTGCACGCAGTTTCATAAACCCATTTATACAGCGGCGATAAATGAAGGAACTCAAGTATCCTTAGCGCGGTTATGGAAGGCCATGCCGGAAACCCCATTATCTTCTTGCCGAAACCTGCTTCGTCTAAAACTGCCTGGTAATCCTCCTTCATAGTTGTAAAAGTTTTGGCTCCGATATTATAAACATCGTCTGCTATCTTTCTATCAACAGTCATGCACAGGTAAATCGCTTCAGTTAAATCTTCCACATCAAGGAACTGGTAGCGGTTATGGCCGCTTCCTATCATGGGAAACCCGTGCCCTTCCATTGCCCAGTCATAAAACATTGCAAACACTCCCAGCCGTTCAGGGCCTATAAAGGATTTGGGCCTGATGATAGGCACGCACAGTCCCTTTTTTCTGAATTCCACACATACTTCCTCTGCCAGGATCTTGGCGTTACCGTAAAAACCAACCCCATCAAGCTTATCGTTTTCAAAAAGCGGATGATGATCAGGGATGCCATAAACTGCCGTAGAAGAGATATGGATGAACCTGTCCACTTTATTATTCAATGCCTCTTCAAGCAGGTTTCTGGTGGCTTCCACGTCAGTTGAAAAAATATCCTCCTTTTTATAAAGCGGCAGAGCCGCTGCCGTGTGAATGACAATATCCATACCTTTTGTAGCTTTTTGAACTGTCGTCTTATCCCTTATATCTCCTTTTATTATTTCTATTTTATCCTTTTCCGGATAATCAAACTCGGCTATATCCAGAGATGTTATGGAATAATTGCCCTTTTTTAACAGACACCTTACCATGTTTATTCCTAAAAACCCCGCCCCCCCGGTAATAAGAACTTTCATTGTATCCTCGCTTTCCAAGAAAATGATGCCTGCCATTTTTTTGCTATTACTCCTATAACGGACAGCTAGTGTAGTGTCTCTAACGGATCTTGACATATGCTGGAAGTATTTTTATTCATCGTCAAGGAACGAAGAAGCCCCGATATATCGGGGCGATGGATAAAAGACGACAGCCCTACGGGAAGGGCTCTCTTTGGACGGATTCTTCGTC